>Ga0256843_1001348_pt1 | contig 19477 bp, 22 predicted proteins | sample AlvinellametaG_FD_191572 | JGI IMG/M metagenome (GOLD analysis project Ga0256843, IMG submission 191572) | Pompeii worm associated microbial communities from hydrothermal vent at the East Pacific Rise, Pacific Ocean - Alvinella | ecosystem: Host-associated > Annelida > Integument > Unclassified ... | reverse complement strand
AAACAAACACAACCTTTACGACCATAGTTGATTTTATGGGTTCAGTGAACTCTGTTTCAGGAACTTATGACCAAGCGACAAATACATGGACAGGTGTAGACTTTGAGCGTATTGATGACCAAGCTCTTTTCCATGATGGTGCAGTAATTGATAGCACAGGTACTGCAGTAGCTTACCTCTATGAGGGAATGCATGGTAATTTAGTGACAGTTAATGCTAGTGATGCAGTGAGAACACAGGTTGTTGTTGGTACATGGAGTATTATTACACTACCAAACACAACGGACTTAGCACTCTTAGCAGAACCATCATCAGGAAATGAAGCACTCTTTGATGGAGGCGATGTAAGTAATGTTCTTGTAGCAAATGTGCAAGGTACTATCTATTTAGGAACACATCAAGCAACGGCAACAGACTTTATTGCAAATGAGGATTCATTAACATTAAATGATGTAGCGTACAACGATATTGCAACAGCTGTTAGAAACTACATTGAGTCAAACCCTGTTGTGGTAGATACAAACACGACAACAACGGTAATAGTACCAGACTTTAAAGGAACACTCCCGCCAGAAGCAGGTAGTTTAGCAGGAAGTGAAGTTCTTGTTAGTGTGTCAGATACGGGTGTTATTACGGGAACTGTTGGTGGTGTAAATACTCTTTCTGGACAGGTTGATGGTATGATTACCTCTCAGACAACAGTAGATCCTAATGGTAATTTACTTATGAGTAGTACAGGTGCTATTAACGCAGATGGAACAGTAACTATCAATGCTCTACTAGCAGATGGTACAACAACCTTTACTTATACTCTCTACCCAGAGAGTACTACAGGAACAACAACTCCTGTAGCAACGACTTCTGCATACTCTTTTAACATTGAAAAAGTGACTGTTAATGTAGACGCAAACAACACAGGTACTTGGAGATGGGATGGTGTTTATGTAGATGAAAATGGCATACTCGTTGTAGATACTGCTTCTGAGGATAATTATGAGGAGAATATTACTGTTGATGCAAACAATGTAATTCTTGTTGATAATGGTGCTTTTAGTGTGAAGTATTTAGGTTATGAAGATGTAGATGCTTTTAACACAGCTAATGGTACGAACCTAACAGCAGCAGGAGAAATTTTTAAAGTAGCTTATATTGCTAACAATGATAAGATAGATTCATGGGGTGAGACTGTTGTGTTTAATGGAACGGTCATTCCAGATCTTGCAACACTTGTAACATCTTTTAATGGTGTGAATGGAGCTATCTATTCAAATGATGGATTCACAGATGGAGGTCTAGCATTCGGAGCACCAGATGCAACAGGCATACATGGAAATCTCATTATTGTTGATAACAATGGAACAGTTTTAGATTCCAATGCCGGTACATACGACATTAACACTACAACGGGAGTTTTAGTAACTCTTCCTACATACAGTAGTTTTGCATCAACTTATAGTCCAGCTTTTATTACTGGTCCTAATGGTGTTGAGTATGCTGATTATACAGCAGCAGGTGCAGGTGCTTACTCTTACTTCTATAGTGATGTAACTATTCATGAGCTTATGGATTGGTTTAGTGCAAATGAAGGAAACTTTACTACAAAACCAAATTTCGATGTCGAGGTGACTGATTTTAGAGCGGAGTTTGATGGCTTAGTAGCACAAGACCCTACTGACATCCTTAATTTCGGAGGTGATCTTTACACAGTTTATATAGATCAAAGTGAAAATCTTGCACAGGTAAGTAGTTTTGTAAGTGTCATTCAGGGAACACTCAATAGTGTTTCAGATTGGGACAGTATAACTCCTGTCTATACAGATCCGACAGGTGATGCAGCTCTTAGTGGTTTAGATGTTACAGATGTAAAAATTATGCAGGACTCTTCAAATGTCTATATGCAGGTAAATCGTGCAGGTTTAGATTTTCCAACATCTGATTATTACTATAACTACTGGGTATATTTTAGAGGCGATGATGGTTCATCATTTAGTATAGAGAACTTTCATGACAACCAAGGGACACTTTACTATAGAATTTACGATGGTATTGGTTACAGTGGAACAGATACAATGGTAGATGAGCAGCAAGTAGCAGAGAATACATCTACGACAGGAATGGAGATGGATATTCCCGCTTCTCTAGGACTTGTACACCCTCAGGTAAACTACACAGTAAGCATCTTTACACACGGTTTTCAAGATGGTGTAGCAGATATTCAAGGTGAACAAGAGGGAGACACTGTTTTTGGTGTGAGATTTGAGTAACCCTTCTTTCTAGTTTGCTCAACCTCCTTGTGAGGTTGAGCCTCTTTCTCTCTCTATTTCCAAAACGTAACTTTTTTTAACTATAATAACTCTATTAAAAATAAAAGGTAGAAGTATGCAAAGAAAATCAGCAAAAAGAAGTTTTAAAAGAGCTTTCTCTCTCATTGAGCTTATGATTGTTATTGTTATTTTAGGACTATTGGCTGCTATGGTTATGCCTAGTTTAACAGGGAAGGGTGCACAGGCAAAACGTGACCTGGTATGTGTTCAGATGAAGTCTATTTATGATGGTGCACTCGATATGTACAAAATTAAACATGATATGTACCCATCAACAGAAGAGGGTCTTAAGGCCTTAACTGAAGATGACTCTTACTTTAAAGATGGCAAGATGCCAAAAGATTCATGGGGTCAAGAGTTTATTTACATAAACAATGATGGAAATGTTGAACTTATCTCTTTGGGTGCTGATAAAAAAGAGGGTGGTAAAGATGAAGCTGCTGACATTAAAATGAGTGAATGTAAGTAAATTTTGAAAAAGGCATTTTCTCTTCTTGAACTTATGATAGTTATTGTTATAGTGGGAGTAGTCTATACACTTGCTGTTACAAAACTACAGAGTGTAGGAGAGAAAAAAGTACAACCCTCTTTAGCACATTTAAAAGAGTATTTGCTCTCTTTAAATACAGAGGCACAGAGTGTAAGACTTCTCTGCTTAGATGACTGTAGTCACTGTGATGTTTATGCAGACGGGAATAAAATACGAACACTTGATGGTTTTATAGATGACACCATTGAGAGTTATGCTTTTGAGTACCTTCAAGGTGCTGTACAGAAAAATGAGTCTGCGTTTTTTAATGAAGAGAATGTTCAGGAGAGTGTATGTTTCTCTTTTCGTGTAGCAAGAAATGGTGTCTCTGACCAAAAAATAGTGCTCTACAAAGAGAGAGCATATGACTACACAAACTATTTTGAACCAACTGTTGTCTACGACTCTTTAGAAGAGGCTGTTGCTGCAAAAGAGAATTTAAACCAAGAAGTAACACAATGATATTTAAGTACAAAGGTATTAACCAAGAGGGAAAAAGAGTAAGTGAACGAGTAGAAGCACTCTCTTTAGAAGAGGCGAAAGCCAAAGTGAAAGCCTCTGGTATTATTTACCAAACAATTGTAGAGGATGAACCTGCTTTTTATGAAAAGTTTGAGTTTAGCAGTAAGTATAAAATTCCGCCAAAAGAGTTAGCATCTCTCTCTCGTGAACTCTCTATGTATATTCGCTCTGGTATTAGTATTGTTGCTGCACTTCGCATAGTCCAAACACATTACGAGAAAAATAAAAAAATGAAACTTTTTCTCTCTACTGTGAGTACTTACTTAGATGAGGGACAGAACTTTTACTCTGCATTAGAGGAGCAAAACGTTGTTGAACTTCCTGCCTTTTTTAAAGAGTCCATCAAGGTGAGTGAGAGTGGAGGTATCTTAGATGAGGTACTGTTAGAACTCTCACGTTTTTTAAAAGAGCAAGAGCGTATACAAAAAGAGATAAAGGGAGCTTTTGCTTACCCATCTTTTATGATTGTCATATCCCTTGTCATGATTGCGTTTATGTTGACATTTGTTGTCCCGCAAATTACAGGCATATTTGAGAGTATGGACCAAGAACTACCAGCTCCTACACAGTTTGTTATTGCAGCGGGTGACTTCTTTTCAAATAATTTTCAAATTCTTTTAGCAGGTATTTTCTTTTTTATAGTAGTTTTTGTTACCCTAAAAAAGCGTGTGTATAGTTTTGCTTATGGTGTAGATAAGCTCCTTCTAAAACTACCTCTTTTTGGTGAAATTGCCCAAAAAAGTGAGCTAGCACGTTTCTCCTACATAGCCTCTTTGCTTACACGCTCAGGTGTACCTTTTGTGCAGACGATTAACTTGAGTTCTAACATTTTAAATAACCGTGTTATAAAAGAGCTTTTTGTTGGTGCGAGTAAGAAAGTTGTTGAGGGAAAACTTCTCTCTAAGGCACTTCATGAGTCGAGTATTAAAATTGACAATGCCTTTATTCAGTCTATAGCTTTAGGGGAGGAGACTTCACAGTTAGAGAACGTTCTTACAAATGTGTCTGAGCTCTACTTTGAAGAGAACCGTGACAAAATATCGCTTCTTTTGACTCTTTTAGAACCAGCTTTAATGCTTTTTGTAGGAGGGAGTATAGGGTTTATTGTTGCAGCAATGCTTCTTCCAATTTTCTCAATGAGTATTAACTAATGCGTCAGAGTCGAGATGCTATAGCTCTTCTTGTTACCATAATGTTTGTCATTGTCATTACAGTAGCCATAGGATTTGGGCTTAAGCAGGTAAATAGAGCTTCGCAAACATTAAATGATGAAAATTTTATGTTTCAGAGTAGTATGTTTGTGGAAGATATTTTAAAAATATTGCAAACTTCTACTGAATTACAACAGATAGCGGAAAATAACAACTCGATTGATGAGCTCTATATGTTTCTCTCTGAAGCTGCCTTTATTCCCTTTGATTCACAAGGGTATGATGTAGTTTTACAAATTAGCAGTGCACGTGCAAAGTTTAATCCTTCTACTCTAAATAGTTATAGAGCAGATGCTTTGAGAGGGTATATGAGTAACTATATGGTAAACTCTCAATATGTTGATATTTTAGTCGATAGTATGAGTAAAATTAAAGAAGATAATAGTTATAATAGTAGAATTTTTGATGAAAATCCCTACCTCTTTAGAGACTACATTGCTTCTAAAGAGCAGTTGGGAATTATAAATGATTTTTATACAACAGAGTACAATGATAATGCTTTAGCAAATATAGACTTTGATGAGCTTTTCTACTTGAGTGCAGATAAAAATACAACTATAGATTTGAACTATGCAACACCAGCAGTCTGGGAGTTGATTTTAGGTGTCTCAAAAGAGAGAGCAGAGCTTTTAAACTATGGTGGTGGTAGTTACACAGACATAGCTTCACTCCATTTAAATAGTGATGAAGAGGAACGGTTACTTGCGTTTATGAAACCAGTAAAACCAAGTTTTTATGAGCCTATTCTCTTCATAGAACTTACCATTAGAAAGAACAAGAGTCGTGCTTACATTAGTTTTGAGTACAACATAAAACTGAGAAAGGGATCCAACTTTGCTTATGAAATTTAAACAAAAGAGTCAAACTGTTTTTTTAGACCCTTTAAAAGATCTGGAGGGATATGAGAAGGGGACAAAAGTACACCTAATCCTCTCTCCCTCTCTGTACTGGGTCAAAAAACTCTCTCTACCGGTAAAGAGTGTTCGTGAGGCAAAAAACCTTCTTCCCTCTCTTTTTGAAGACTCCCTTCCTTCTGGTCACTACTCTTACTATACGTATAAACAGGGTGATGCTTTTGTAGCATTTGCCTATGAAGACAAGAAAATTCTCTCTTTACTTCAAGACAAAGGTGTAAGTGCAGCAGATTTGGCTTCGGTTCATTTTGCACAGAGTGAGTTTGAAAACTTAGAAGATGTTTATGAGGTGAATGAGCAGGAGTCTCTTTATGTAAAAGATGGTGTTGTGCTACTTCTTCCATCTTCTTGGGTGAAAGAGCAGAAACCTTTAGATGTGCAGAGTGTAAAACTCTCTAAGCATACTATTCGTTTGCAGCAGTTCTCTCACCTAGTAGATAAGTCTACACTCTATAAAATAGCTGCTGTTTTAATGCTTTTTGTACTACTTTTAGTGGGTGAAATTTTTATTACATCTTCTAAAGTAGCTGCCATAAATGAGGCGAAAGATGCACTCTTTGCAAAGTATAAACTACAGCCGACAATGTTTCAAAACCGTTCTATAGAGAGTAAATATAGTACGATTTACAAGGTACAAAAAAGGTTGCGAGAGAGGGTTGCTGACTTTTTAAAGCTTAAGCTTGCAGCTTCTCAAAAGATAACGACAATGGAGTACAAAAATCGTCATCTTATTGTTAACATCAGTGGTGTTAAAAAGGGGCAAGAGAAGCGTATGCTACTTCCTTTAAAAAAGAAAAATGTAAAATATAAAACATCATTTCATGGAGAGAACATGAGAGTAGAGGTGAGCTTATGAATCAGATAAACCCGCTACATATAGGAGCACTTCTTCTTGTTGTCATAGCTTTTTTATATTTTAAACTCCATAGTGTAGAGTTGGAGTTACAAGAGGCTAAAGAGAGTTACAAAGAGAGTGAGGCTTTAGCTGTCAACCTTAGTAGTTTAAAAAACATTTATGCCAATGCGAAAAAGACGAAAAAAGAACTCAATAAAATTCTTTCTCATCCCGCGTTTAAAAAAGCAAACTTTATTGTGAAGCAAACTAAAAATGCTTTTGTTGTACAGGCTAAAAGTGTAGACTTAAAAACATTGAACAGGTTTATGGGTAAAATTTTGAATGCACCTTATAACATAAGTATATTCAAAGTAAAACAGTTAAGTGAAACAAAAGCGAGTTTAGAGATGGAGATAAAATGGTAAAAAAATTACTAAAGTTTTTTGCGTATGCTCTCTTTTTCTTTGGTGCACTCGGGCTTTTTATGCCGAAAAGTAACCTCTACTATTTCGTGGAAAAAAACTTAAAGACTTTTAATGTTGTCATCTCTGACGAGGTAGTGACAGAAAAGCCTTTCTCTTTAGAAGTGACAAATCTTAATGTCAGAGCACAAGGAGTAGAGAGCGCGAAAGTAGAGCAGATGAACATTACACTTTTTCTTCTTTACAATAGAGTCTCTCTAGAAGGTATTGAACTCTCTTCATTAGTAGAGAACTATCTTCCTTCAAAAATTGACTCTTTAGAGCTTATTTACTCTCTTGTAAACCCTTTCTATTTAGAGGGTCAAGGGAGTGGTGACTTTGGAGAAGCTACTTTTAGTTTCTCGTTAAAAACAAGAGAGTTAACACTCCGTTTACAACCCTCTAAAAAGATGCTCTCTCGCTATAAAAGTTCTATGAGACTCTTTAAAAAATCTGAAAATGGGGAGTATCTGTATGCAAAAAATTTCTAATACAAACCTCCTCTCTATTGTTATGAGACTTTTGGTACTCATTTTAACAGCCAAACTCATTGCACTTGTTGTCTGGTGGTATTTACCAAGTGAGGGCATTGAGTACCATGCAAAAAACTCCTACCAAATACCCTACCAGAGAGTCGATTTTAAAAATATGTTGCAATCTTCAAAAGAGGAGAGAAGAAGTAGACCTCAAGAAGAAGTAAGACAGAGTAGTGCGACGAATATAGGTTCTTTAATACTTAAAGGGCTCTATGGTAATAGTCGAAGCGGTTATGCCATAGTTGCAAAAAAATCGAGACCAAAGAAGACAACTATTGTGGCAATAGGTGAGGTTTATGAAGGTTATAAACTCAAAGCTATAGAGCTGAACCAAGTTGTTTTTACTAAGGGTAATAAAGAGTATGTTTTAGCACTCGAGAAGATGAGTGATGCTACATATAAAAAGAGTGTTCAAAAAGTAACACGGAGCAGTAATGGAGAAGATGCTGAGTATGCTGTTAAGAAAAGTGACATTAATTACTACTCAAAAAATCCTTCTAAAATCTGGAAAGACATTGCTATTTCACCTTTAAAACGTAATGGTAAAATAGAAGGCTTTAAAGTGAAACGTATACGTAAAGGCTCCAAAATGGCTCAATTAGGATTACAAAAAGGGGATGTTATTATTAAAGCCAATAACATCGAGTTGACATCTTTTAACGATGCTTTAAAACTGTACAAAAACATTGACAAACTAGATACTATATCGTTAGTTGTCTTACGAAATAACCAAGAGAAGGAAATAATTTATGAGATTCATTAAGGCTATACTTTTTACAACACTACTGCTTTTTACTTTAGAGGCGAGAGAACAAGTTAATGTAAACTTTTCTAACTTACAAATTAATGACTTTATTAAACTTGTGTCTAAAATTACAAATAAAAATATTTTACTCAACAATAAAATAAATGGTACTGTTAATTTTGTAAGTACAACACCAGTATATGACGATGAACTCATAGGTATTTTAGTCTCTGTTTTAGAGTCTAAAGGGTATACACTTGTAAAAAAGGGTTCTATTTATGAGATTATTCGTTCCACTGAAGCTGCAAAACATAATGTTTCTGTTGTCAAGCAGGGACGTAAACTTCATGGTCCTCTTATGGTGACACAGGCCATTACTGTTCGTGGAGAGAATGTAGATGTTGTAGCAGCAAAGGTGCGTTACCTTATCTCTAAAACAGCAAAACTTATGACTATGAAAGAGAGCAATACTATGCTCATTACAGACTACCCACAAAATATAGAAACAATTAAAAAAGTCATTAGAGACATTAATAAAAACAACAGTAATATTGTGAAAATTATTGAAGTGAAGCATGCTGATGCAAAAAAACTACAGGTAAAACTTATAGATATTAGTAAGTCTATTTTTAATCAAAAAGTTGTATCTGATCAAGTGAAAATTGTTTATGATGAGAATGCAAATGGTATTATTGTTATTGGGCTAGAAAAAAATGTTGCTAAAATAGAAGAGCTTATAAAAAAGTTAGATGTTGAGTCTCATGCAAACAATGGCATACAGATTTTTGCTCTTAAAAACTCTGATGCAAAAGCGGTCTCTACAAGTTTGAATGACATTATTTCAAAACAGAAATTTTCTGACCCCTCTTTAAAACCAAATGTCTCTTTTAGTGAGGAGATTAACTCCGTTATTGCTATTGGGGAACCGATGATTTTAAAGGGATTAAAAGTCATCATAGATGAACTTGACAAAGAGAAATACCAAGTATATGTGAAAGCAAAAATTATAGAAATAAATAAAGATAGTGCTGAGAATATTGGTGTAAAATATGGACTCTCTTTTGGAGATGTCTCTTCTTCTGGCCTCTATGCAGTAAGTTCAAACTTCGGTTCAGACTCACTTACAGGGAGTGCCTCAGCTGCAGTTTTAGATGCACTTGGAACAATTGGGAGTAACACAGCTTCTGCTCTTGCTTTAGGTGCTGCTATAGATTTCTTAGAAGCAAATGGAGCTTCAAAGTCTCTCTCTAACCCTTCCATTTTATGTGTGAATAACAAAGAGTCATCTATTTATGTTGGTAAGACTATTTCTGTCTCTACAGGTACAGTAACAACAACCTCTGGAATTAATGGGGTCACAAGTAGTTATAAACGCGAGGATGTTGGTTTGACATTAAAAATAAAACCACGTGTATCTTCTAAAGACAAGGTAACACTTGACATTGAAACAGTTTTAGAGAATGTTCTTGATGATGGAAGTAATAATGCTGGTGGACAACCAGTTACATCCAAACAAGAGGTAAAAACACAAGCTATTTTACGTCATGGTGAGAGTATTATTATTGGGGGTCTTGTAAAAAGTTACACGAGAAACTCTGTGAGTAAAATACCACTCTTAGGAGATATTCCATGGATTGGTGAGTGGCTTTTCTCTTCTAAGTCTGCCATTGAAGAGCATGACAACCTCGTTGTTATTTTGACACCTTATGTTATAGACAAGAGTGAAAACCTTTCACAATTACAAAAAGATTTAGGTGTTTTAGAGAAGTTACAAAAAGAGTACAACCTTGAAGTTTTTGACACAATAGAGAAAAAGAAAAGTGAAAAAGAAGAAGCTGAAGAAGAGAAGGAAGAAGAGTAGTGTTAGCCTTAGAACCCATTCACAATCTTAAATTGAATGTTTATGAACCTGAAGAACTTCAGACAGACATTAGTGTAAAAAACTACCTTCTTTTTAGTGAGCTTAATGGGGAGATTGCTGCTTTTTTATGTGAAAACTATTTTGTTGAAGCGAGTAACTACTACTCCAAACTTGAGAAGAAGTACCCTCTTTATATGCTTACAGAAGAGTCTTACGACAGACTCTATAACCGCTTTTTAGAGTTGCGTACAGACAAAGCCATAGAGACTATGCAAGAGGAGTCAGAGAGTAGTGAAGAGGAGGATATCTCCCTAACAGACTTCTTACGTACCTCTAGCGATATTCTAACAAGTGAAGAGTCTGCTCCTATTATTAAGTTTGTTAATGCTCTCTTTTACCAAGCTGTGAAAAAAAGAGCATCGGACATTCATATAGAGGTGCAAGAGAAAAAGGGAGAGGTGCGTTTTCGTGTAGATGGAATGCTTACAAAAAATGCAGACTTAGACAAGAAGGTAGTAAGTCTTATTGTGAGTCGTATTAAAGTTATTTCAAATCTTGACATCTCTGAGAAAAGAATACCTCAAGATGGACGAACGCAGATTAAGATTGCAGGAGAGGTTTTAGACATTCGTGTCTCGATTCTACCAACATTTTATGGTGAGCGTGTTGTTATGCGTCTTTTGATGCAGAGTTCACAGATACCACAAATTACAGAGTTAGGATTTAACCAGAGCCTTATTGGTGATGTAAAGAAACTCTTGAGAGCATCTCATGGAATTATTTTAGTAACAGGTCCTACCGGTTCTGGTAAGACAACCTCTCTTCACTCTTTTTTACGGGAGGTAGAAGCACCGCATAAAAATCTCATTACCGTTGAAGATCCTGTGGAGTACAAGTCTGACAATATTGCACAGATTCAGGTCAATGAGAAAGTCGGTTTGACCTTTGCCGCGGCACTTCGTTCCATTTTAAGACAAGATCCAGATGTCATTATGATAGGAGAGATTCGTGATGAAGAGACAGCAGCCATCTCCGTTCGTGCAGCACTTACCGGTCACTTAGTCTTCTCTACTCTCCATACTAACTCTGCAGCAGCAACTATTTCGCGTTTAGCAGACATGAATGTAGAGCCATTTCTCATTAGCTCTTCACTTCTAGGTATTTTAGCCCAGCGTTTAGTGCGTGTTTTATGTCATGAGTGTAAAGAGGAAGATGTTTTAGCTGAGGATTTTGCAATTGACTATAACATTCCAAGTGGTGCTAAAATTTATAAATCGACAGGGTGTAAAGCTTGTAACTACAGTGGCTTCTCAGGTCGTAGGTCTATTGGTGAACTCCTTGTTATGAATGATGCCATAAAAGAGTTACTCAAAACAACAACGGATGAGCATACCATTAAGACAGAGTTGGAAAAGTCTGGTCTCAAAAGTATCTCTATGCAGCTTTTAGAGATGCTTTTAGAGGGTGATACCTCTTTAGATGAGGCAATCCGTATTGGTCTCTCCCATGGCTAAAAAAAGGGCTTTTCGTGGTGGCTTTACTCTCATAGAGGTGATGGTCGCTGTGATGATAGTCTCTGTAGTTATAGCCGCACTTTTAGAGATGCGAGGAAACACTACACAGAAGTTTTTTACTATAAAAAAGATGCTAGTTACCAACCAATATAACTCTTTTTTACTCAATGTTGGAGAGAAGTATGGTTTTGAGAGAAGCTCCCTTACTCTGTATGGTTTGGTAGATGACTTTGACCTAGAGAGTGATCTAAGACGACGTTTAAAGAGCATAAAGGTAAGTATTGACTACGAAGAGTTAAGTGTTATAGACACCAATGAGTATACAAGCTCACAAGAGGATTCTCAAGAGAATATGCAAGGGGAAAGTGGTGCAACAGGCATAATCTTTGAAATTGGAAAAACAGTTTTAGAGGGTGAAAATATGAAGGGTTCACTTATTCGGGTAAGAGTACAATGAGAAAGGCTTTTACACTCATAGAGCTTCTTATATCTATTGTTATTTTAACTATTTTAATGCTTTTTCTTTACAAAAGCTATGCAGCACTTAACCGTTCTAATACAGTTTTAGCACAAGAGTTGACAAGCATAGAGAAGTTTGAAAAAGTTAAAAAAGTACTCTATATGGACTTTACACTAGCACTTAAGAGTAAAAAAATAGTGACTATACTTAAACAAGATAGAAACGCCGATGTGGTTTTTTTGCAAACAAAAAACTCTTTACACAAAAGAGTAAACCCTTATGTTGCTTATGTATTTAAAGAGCATAAACTCTATAGACTAGAGTCTTTAAAACCTTTTAAAGAGTACCCTTTTACAGCTGATGTGGAGTTTGTTGCAGACTATTTAGGTGAAGTAGATACATTTCGAGTCTATGAGTCAAAAAGAGCTAAGAGTAAAGTCTATTTAGTACATATACTCTTTGCAGATGCTAAAGAGATTCTTTTAAAAATAAAACCTCTCAATAGCTAAGGGAGAAAGCAGGAGGCTACTCTTGCTCTTGGACAATTTTAAAGAGAGTTGTAAATGCATTTTTACTAGATGCTTCAACTTCTTGCATACGCTTTATAGAAGCATCATACTTTTTGTTTTCTCTTAACTTCATAGCTTCATTAAGACCTTTATGCACATTTGAATGCTCTTTGGTAATTGTATTGAGTTCAGGGTTCCCTTTTAAGAAACCATTTGCGGAGCTATGAAACCATTTGCCGAAACGACAACTGTTTTCATCCATAATCTCTCTGTATGTGTTTGTAAACATTGAGTCATAGGCTTTGATTTTTAGGGAAATATGGTCAATCTTACCTATATTTACACGAAGCTCATTCGTTACATTTTGTGTTTTTGTTTTAATAGTATTAGATGTCTGGACAACACTTTTTACACTGACATTAAAGTCATCTAAAATATGAGAAACTTTTGCTGTTTCTTCATTAAATGTAGCACTGATTTCTATCATAGAATTTGAGTTTTGTTTGAGTGAATTAATGTTGATTTCTACTTCACTCGTGGCTTTTTGTGTACGTTCTGCAAGTTTTCTTACTTCATCTGCTACAACAGCAAAACCACGACCATGTTCACCTGCACGAGCAGCTTCAATTGCTGCATTTAATGCTAGAAGGTTTGTCTGGTCTGAAATGTCTTTAATGAGGTTTATAATTTCACCAATAGATATAACACTTTCGTTGAGTGAACTTGAATCATCACCTAGTGTTTGTGTGTACTCTTGTAGTTTTTCAATACTGCCAGCAATAGCATCTGTCTCACTCTCAATTTTTAGCATATTTTCAGCAGTAGTAGCATTGAGCGTATTAATATCTTGGAGGATTGCTATAGGACTCTCTACCGTTTTCTTTAAAAACTCATTGCTATCTTCATAACTATTTAAAAGAGTTTTAATGAGCTCCTCTTGTTTTGTCTCTTCTTGAACTGGAGTTTTTTCGAATGAAGCTATTTGTGCTTTTAAAGTGGCAATTTCATCTTTTAAAAGAGAAACCTCTTGTTTATGTGCTTGCTCAAGAGTTTCTATCTTTTTTGTACAACCAAACATTATTATCCTTTTTTCTTGTTCTATTAATATACTTAATAGTATATCGGCTTTGTTTTAAAGAAGTTTAAACATGCTAAACAGAAGGACTAGTCTCTATATTTAGAGATACCACAAGCCTGGTTAGGTGTTGGAGGGTGCTCTTTTAAGTAAGTAAGATCTTCTAGTGTTTGGTCAAGAACTTTTTTTTGCTGTAAAATAGGAAGCATAAGGTTATCTTTCTCATTGAGAGGAATATCCCAGTTTAAAAGTATTTTCTGAACTTCGTCATCGAGCTCTTTGAGTGCATTTTCTATATGTTTTATTGAATTCATAAGAGGATTATAGCAAAGATTTAGAAAAACTTGGGTATAATTGCATTTCCAAAATTTTACGTAAAGGATTATCGATGCCAAAAATGAAATCGGTAAAAGGCGCTGTAAAGCGTTTTAAAGTTAAGAAAAATGGTCAAATTAAACGTGGAACAGCGTTTAGAAGCCACATCTTAACTAAACAAGATGCACAAACTCGTCGTGAGCAAAACACTCCAAAAGTGATTGCTAAGGCAGATGCAAAAAATATTAAGGCTATGATTAACTAATTTTTAGTTTTCATAAATATCTCCAATTGACAGAAAATTGGGCAAGCCCACCAAAGTAGTGGCACCTTGACTACAGAAGTAGCTAGGTAAAGAAAAAGGAAAAATATGCCAAGAGTTAAAACAGGTGTTGTTCGTAGAAGAAGACACAAGAAAATATTAAAATTAGCAAAAGGTTTCTACAGTGGTCGTCGTAAACACTTTAGAAAAGCTAAGGAACAATTAGAACGTTCAATGTACTATGCATTCCGTGACCGTAAACAGAAAAAACGTGAATTCCGTAAATTATGGATTATCCGTATTAATGCAGCGGCTCGTTTAAACGGAATGAATTATTCAACTTTCATGAATGGTTTAAGCAAATCAGGTATCGAACTTGACCGTAAAATTCTTGCTGATATGGCAATGAACGATGCAGCAGCGTTTAGCGCAGTTGTTGAAGCTTCTAAAGCAGCATTAGCAAAATAGTTTCTTTCCCCTTTTACGGGGAGACAAACTTTTCATTACTTTTAAAACCCCCTCTCTCTTTTTTACTTTAATTGACCTCTTTTTGATATAATCATATTATGATAAAAATACTTTTACCTCTTATGCTCATTATGAATATTTCGTATGCTACTGAGCTACGAATTGCTGCAGCCTCAAACATTAGCTATGTCATGGATGCATTAAAAGATGCTTATAAAAAGCAGGAGCCAGAGACAGAGGTTCGTGTAACCATTGGGAGTAGTGGTAAACTTGCAGCACAGATAAAAAATGGTGCTCCTTTTGGACTCTTTATGTCTGCAAATATGGAGTACCCCAATAAACTTTTTGAGAGTAAAAGTGCTCTAAGTAAGCCCCGTGTCTATGCAAAGGGGAAGCTTCTTCTCTTAAGTATGAAAGAGCGAGATTTTACACAAAACATAGAAGCAATACTACAACAGAACACTCTTCATAAAATTGCAATAGCCAACCCTAAAACAGCACCCTATGGAAAAGCAGCAAAAGAGGCTCTTCTCTCTCTTGGTCTCTATAGTAAGTTAAAAAGTAAATTTGTTTATGGAGAGTCTATCTCGCAAACACTCTTTTTTACACTTCATGCTGCAGACATAGGTATAGTCGCCGCATCTGCACTTTTTACTCCAAAAATGCAGCATCTGCATAATAAAAAACATACACTTATGCTTCCTACAAAACTCTACACTCCAATAGAGCAGGGAGTTGTACTTTTAAAGTATGCACAAACACAAGAGGCTGCTTACCGTAGATTTTATAACTTTCTTTTTTCTGCCAAAGCAAAAGAGATTTTTAGAGTGTATGGGTATGAAACAGAATGAATAAAATAGATGCAGAGATAACTGCCATAGAGAGTTATGAAAATATTACTATTGTCCTTTTTGAGGCAGAGGGTACTCCTTTGAGTATGATGTCTTTAGGAGTTGATGGTTCTATGAGAGTAGGGAGTCGTGTTGTTGTAGGTGTAAAGTCTACAAATGTTGCTATAGCACGAGAACCTCTAGGAAGTGTAAGCATTGCAAACCAACTCCCTGTACAACTCTCTAGCATAGAAGAGGGAAAACTTTTGTCGCGTTTAACACTCCTTTTTAAGGGACATACTTTAGAGAGTGTTATTACTACTCGCTCTCTTAAGAGAATGGCATTAGAGGTAAATGAGACACTCATTGCTTTAGTAAAGTCGAGTGAACTCTCTATTGTAGGAGATGTAGAGTGCACTTAGATTTAGAACCCTTTTTACTCTCTTTTCAATTAGCTGTCGTGACGACATCTATTTTACTTCTTATAGCACTTCCTTTGAGTTGGTGGTTGAGTCAAACACGTTGCCGTTGTAAACCTTTTTTAGAAGCCTTCTTCTCTTTACCACTTGTTTTACCTCCCTCTGTCATTGGGTTTTACCTGCTCTATACACTCTCACCTACGAGTGCTTTAGGAGGCTTTTTTCAAGAGTACTTAGGGGTAGAGTTGGTTTTTAGTTTTACAGGTTTAGTTGTTGCAAGCATACTCTACTCTTTTCCTTTTATGTTACAACCTCTACAGGGTGGCTTTGAGTCTCTCAATAGAAGAATGATAGAAGCCTCTTACATTGCGAAAAAAAGCTCTTTAGAGACACTTCTTTTTGTTGCTCTACCAAACATTAAACCAGCACTTTTAAGTGCTATGATTATTACCTTTGCACATACTGTTGGAGAGTTTGGTGTTGTTCTTATGGTGGGTGGTTCCATTCCTGGAGAGACAAAAGTGGCTTCTGTTGCCATTTATGAGTATGTAGAGATTATGGACTATTCACAAGCACATATTTATAGTCTTATTATGTTAGCAATGAGTTTTAGTGTCCTTTTGAGTGTCTACATTTTTAATGCAAAACATAAAAAACGCATAGGAGTTATGTAGTGATTGCATTGGCTTTAAAAAAGGAGCTTTTTGGAGCTACTACAAAGAGTGCTTTAGAGGTTTGCTTAGAGATTGAAGAGGGGGAGTTTCTTGCTATTTCTGGAGCAAGTGGTAGTGGAAAAACAACTCTTTTACGCATCATTGCAGGTTTAGAGGATGCCAAGGGAAGCATAGTTGTCTCTGGCGTTGAATGGCTCGGTGCAAAACGAGTGTTACCTCCTCAAAAAAGAGAGATAGGTTTTGTTTTTCAGGAGTATGCTCTTTTTGAAAATATGAGTGTTTTGGAGAACTTACTCTTTGTTGCAAAAGAGAGAGAATTAGCACAAGAGCTTTTAAAAATTACAGGGATGGAGGCTTTTGAGAAGAGACTACCTCGTTCACTGAGTGGTGGACAAAAACAGAGAGTTGCACTAGCAAGGGCTTTTATGAGTCGACCTAAAATTCTCTTGTTAGATGAGGCTCTCTCTGCTCTGGATGCATCAATGAGAGAGGAGCTACAGCAGAGTATTTTAGCACTACATAAACGCTTCTCTATGACAACTATTATGGTTTCACATGACCCAAGTGAAATTTATAAAATGGCTACAAGGGTTGTTCTTTTAGAGAAGGGAAAAGTGAAAAGAGATGCTACACCTAAAGAGGTACTTCTCCAAACAGAGGGCTCTCAAAAGTTTTCGCTTCGAGGAGAAATTGTAGATATTTTACAAGCAGATGTTCTTTATGTAGCTATTGTTGCCATCGGACAGCAGATTGTTGAGATTGTTTTAGAAAAAGAGGAAGCAAAGATTTTTACAATAGGGGAGAGGGTACGAGTAAGTACAAAGGCTTTTGCACCCTCTTTGAGTAAACTTTAGCGAAGAAACGCGACTGTAATGTCCTCTTGTAAGTACCCCTCTTTGAAGAGAACCTCTTTTACATGGAGCTCTTGTGCAATTTTTTGAATACTCTCTTTTGTAAGGTAGTTGTAGGTAGGAGACTCTTTATCTGCATAGAGTATATTAAAAATAAAGCCATACTTTGAAGATTTAAAACAGTTTTGAATAAACTGATGTGTTTCAAATTTTGTTAAAATATTGAGTGCACCACTACAGAGGTAGTAGTCCGCTGTTGGCAACTCCTCTTTTGTTATGTCTAAAATGTAAATCTCTTGAGCTGTATTTTCAGAGGCTATGGAGTACATATCTATGAGGGAGTCTATGCCTATGTACTTTTTTGGCTCTTTTTTACGTTTGAGCATGTAGAGGTAAAGATCTCCAAAACCACATCCAGCATCTGCAATAGAGTAGTTTTTTATATCTTTTGGTAGCAGAGAGAGAAGTGCTTCAAAACGAACTTCTTGGTTCTCTTTACTCGCCCAGTTAACACCCTTTGCCGTAGTACCGTAGTACTGTATGGCAGAGGTGTAGAACTTTTCACTATCTATTTTTGGCATAAAAATTAACGAAACACTCTATCTACATCTTTTCCAATTGCACCAGGAACTGTTGCAATAGTCATGAACTGAGACATTTTAAGCATAGGGTACATAATTGCAATGTAGTACTTAGGATCTAAAATTTTTGCTTGACCATCCTCTATGAGTACAGGGTATGGAAGAAGACCTGCATTTTGGTAGCCTGTCTTTTTAATGAACTTACTTGTGCGTTTAGAGAGTTTTACACCTAAGAGAGTACTTCCATTAAGAAGTTTCTGTTCAAAGAGAACTTTTTTTGATTTATGTGCACGTTTGAGAAGTTCTGCAGTTGCAGCCTTACTAATAACTTGCATATCTGAGTACTTTGGCATTCCTTGCATAAATTGGTAATGGTCAAGAACACGAAACTTGAGTTTCTCTGGAGAATTTTTTAGATCTGTAAAATTCTCTCTTAATGTTACTAGTGTCTTTTTCGCAAGTTTCTCATCGTACTCTTTTTGCATAAATGCAGCAAGAACATAGAGAGGATTTGTAATGCTTACAAGTTTATGTTTTTTGTCAATTGTTACATGCAGTACAGCAGCAAAACCTCTTCCCTTTTTTGAAGCAGCTTTTATAAGCTCGTCATTTGTAAAAACGATGGAGTGAGCTATGCCTTTTCTGTCAATTTTATAACTAGCTAAAATGGTAAACCCAGCTTTTTCTAAAGTCTGTTTTATGTCACTTGGTGCCATAAGCGGAGCATGTAAGTAGGCAGGTACCATACCATTTTTTACATCTCCTACAAGTGCAATTTTATTTGGGTCATCTTTTTTCTCTGTCGTAACAGGTGCAACATGGTTACTGAAATGTACCACTTTTTCTGCTGTAAACTCTTTGAGAATCTCTTCATTTGTTTTGTAGTCACTACTTGTTTGGTTCCCTTGCACTGTAACAACTTTAGGTATTTCTGTCGTTACTTTGGGCACAGCTGGTGGTGTTGGTATAGTTATGATTACATCTTTAGCTAACACTGCTGAGAGTGTGAGTGCGCTAAGTGTAAAAATTTTTAAAATGTGTTTCATTAATTCCCCTTATTTTTATGAACAATTGTTGAAGTATAAAGCTTTTTATTTGTGTTCATACTTAAGTTTATAATATAAAGAATTATTTATTATATTTCATAGGCTTATTGTGTAATAATTGGACAAATTAAAATATGGAAAAATTATGGCAGAGCGTAGAATTGTTTTAGGTGGTGGGTGCTTTTGGTGTACAGAAGCAGTGTTTTCAAATGTTAAGGGTGTAGAGAGTGTTGTAAGTGGGTATGCAGGGGGTAATAGACCTAATCCTAATTACGAGATGATTTGTACAGGTGTAAGTGGGTACGCAGAGATTGTAGACATTAAATACAATAGTGATGAGATTAGTTTGAGTGAACTTTTAGACATCTTTTTTGTTATTCATGATCCTACAACACTGAACCAGCAAGGTGCAGATAGAGGGACTCAGTATAGATCAGTAGTTTATTATGCAAATGAGCAAGAGAAAGAGATAATTGAGGACGCAATTAAGAGAAACCAGAAAAATTTTAGCGATAAAATTGTGACAGAAGTCTCT
>Ga0256843_1001347_pt1 | contig 19479 bp, 21 predicted proteins | sample AlvinellametaG_FD_191572 | JGI IMG/M metagenome (GOLD analysis project Ga0256843, IMG submission 191572) | Pompeii worm associated microbial communities from hydrothermal vent at the East Pacific Rise, Pacific Ocean - Alvinella | ecosystem: Host-associated > Annelida > Integument > Unclassified ... | reverse complement strand
GCTTCGATTGCGGCATTTAGAGCCAAAAGATTCGTTTGGTCGGCGATATCTTTAATAAGCTCCACAATATCCGAAATCGAACTAATCTGACTTGCCATTTGTTCTATTTCGCTTGAAGTTTCCATTACTTTTTGACTTAATTCCTCAAAATCGTTTTTACTCTCTTGCATAATATAATATGTCTCGTCAGCCTGTTTTGAAGAATTTTTAACCTTCAAAGCAATTTCTTTAAAAGAGTCGTCGATTTTATAAATGGACTCACCTATTCTTCTTAGATTTTCAGGAACTCCGCCGTCTATTTGGGTAAATCTTTTACCTAAATTTGCAATTAATTCAACTTTTTTTGAAATTTTAAGCGATTCGATAGCTTTTTCGAATTCATAAGCCACGTTTCTAAATTCTCCGTGTAGTCCGCTTGGGAGAATATATCTGTAATCTTTACCCTCTATAATCGCTTTAATGGTATTTTGTGATTCTCTAAGCAAATCTTCGATTTGGTCAAGCATTTCGTTAATATGCCACCCGATTTTTTCCTCTTTTGTTTTATCGTCATCCAAAATTATTCTGTGATAAATTTCTCCGTTATATGCTTTTTCAACTACGTTTTGTATTTTATCAAGTGTATTTTCGTTTTTTTGTTCTTTTTTTGGCCACCATACGAATACAAGAGGCAGTAATGCTCCGATTGCACCTATATATTCGCCTTTAAATACCAAATATGCGGCAACTATCACTAAAATTGCGGTTATAACTACTCTGTTCATTTTTATCCCTTTTGTAAATCAAAAACTAATTTTTGGTATTTATCGATTACATTTTCGTCGTTTGCGTTAAGAAGTTTTTTTAGAAGTTCGTAGCTTGCACTAATTCCGCCCGTTTTTTCAGCTTCTACAAGCTGTCTGTAAATATCGCTCATAACTTCAATTGCTTTTCTTGGAGGTTTTTTTCTAAAAGAAGTATAACTCACTATATTTCCGTTCAAATCCAAATCCGGCGTAATATAAGCAAAAACCCAATAAAAACCACCGTCTTTTCTTAGATTTTTTACAAATCCGAAAAATTCTTGTTTGTTTTGTATCAAATCCCAAAGAATCTTAAAGGCGATTTTCGGCATATCCGGATGACGAATAATATTATGGTTCGCACCGATAAGCTCGAACCTACTCCATCCCGCCATCTCTACAAATATGCGATTACAATAAATAATATACCCTTTGGTATCGGTTTTAGAAACGATAAAATCGTTATCGCTCAGTACTTTTTCTTTATTTATTAATTTCTTAGGAGCGTCAAGCTTAGAGAGCCTTTTTCCGGCTTTTAGTTTTTCAGCAATTTTTTGCTCATTCATCCTTTATTCCTTTTATATCGGTTTGAATACACTCAAAAACACCATAAACATAAACACCGAATAACTCAACCAAAACATAATCTCAAGCACTTTTGAAGAAATAGTTTTTTTCTTAAACACTACAAAAGCCAAAATTAAGTTTTCAATCATTAACAAAATGTCAAAACTAAGCTTGACATGAAGCCAATTACCCGATTTTGAAACACTCGGGTTTAAAAGCATCATCTTCGTCCCCACACCTAAAACTGCAATCATAAAAAAAAGTGACAATAGCGTAAAGATAACTTTGTCTTTCGTATCGTTTTGTACCGCTTTTATAAGTAGCAACAAAAAGACAACCCAACTGATAACAAACAACAAATGCATACCGAATAAACCAAAATACATTAAAACTCCTTTTATCACTTTTTTATATCGTCAAATTAATGTAAAATTAAAGTTAAATATTTGTATTTAACCCCATTAAAGTGCCTTTAAAGTGCCAAACAATAAATTTTTTTATATTTTAACGAATAAATGTTCAAAAAACAATTAATTTTTAGCGTCTGGTACTTCAATTTAACAACAAAAAAAGAAGCAAGGGATTATTTAGGGTCCCTTGCAACTTCAACTCCGTTTACTTTTACGATGATGTTGTTTTCATCTACATCAAACTCAACTTTATCACCCTCTTTTACTTTACCTTCAAGGATAAGCTCCGCTAATTTATCTTCCACCACTTCGGCAAGCGCTCTTTTTAGAGGTCTTGCACCGAATACCGGATCAAATCCGACTTCTGCGATAAATTCTTTCGCTCTATCAGTAAGTTCGAGCTCGATATCTCTTTCAGCAAGTCTGCTTTTAATTTTTCTAAGCAAGATATCGACAATTTGTTTAACTTGCTCTTTTCCAAGCGGATTAAATACCACCACTTCATCAAGTCTGTTTAAGAATTCAGGTTTCATTCTTCTTTTTAGCTCAGCCCAAACCGCTTCTTTTCTTGCATTAGGGTCTTTGATTTCCATAATGATATCGCTTGCGATATTACTTGTTAAGATAATAATTGTGTTTTTAAAATCAACCGTTACACCTTTATTATCCGTAAGTCTACCGTCATCAAGTACTTGTAAAAGAATATTAAATACATCCGGATGCGCTTTTTCTATTTCGTCGAATAGAATTACGCTGTACGGTTTTCTTCTAACGGCTTCGGTTAATTGCCCGCCTTCTTCATATCCTACGTATCCTGGCGCCGCACCGATAAGTTTTGATACGCTTATTTTATCCATATATTCTGACATATCAAATCTTATAAGCGCTTTTTCATCGTCAAACAAGAATCTTGCCAATGTCTTAGCTGTTTCTGTTTTACCAACCCCTGTCGGTCCTAAGAACATAAAACTACCTATCGGTCTATTTGGGTCTCCAAGTCCGGCTTTATTTCTTTTAATAGCTCTTGCAACCGCCGCAACAGCTTCGTCTTGTCCGACAACCCATTTTTTAAGTTCGTCTTCGATGTGTAAGATTTTTTCGAGTTCGCTTTGTAACATTTTATTAACAGGAATACCTGTCCATTTACTTACGACATCGGCAACCGCTTCTTCATCAACCGCATTTTTAAGAAGCGTACCTTGTTTTTGCATTTCTTCCCATTTTTTCTCTAACTCTTCAAGCTCTTTTCTAAGTTCTACGATTTTGCCGTATTCAATTTCTGCGGCTTTATGGAAATTACCTTCTCTTTTTGCAATTTCAGCTTCGTTTTTAAGTTTTTCGATTTGCTCTTTAATTTCGGCGATTTTTTTAAGAACTCTTTTTTCTTCTTCGAATTTAGCTTCAAGTTTTCTTTTCTCTTCTTCAAGATTTGCAAGTTCTTTTTCGATTTCTTCTATTCTTTTTTGAATTTTTTCTTTATTTCCGGCACTTTCAAGTTCAAGTTGAAGTGCTTCTTTTTCAACCATTAATTGTTCGATTTCTCTTTTAATTTTTGCAAGTTCAAAAGGCTCGCTTTCGATTTGCATTCTAATTTCAGCCGCCGCTTCGTCGATTGCGTCGATCGCTTTATCCGGCAAGAATCTATCCGTAATGTATCTGTCAGTAAGTTTTACAGCTGCGACAATCGCTTCGTCTTTAATCAATACATGGTGATGCGCTTCAAGTCTTTCTCTAAGACCTCTTAAGATTCTAATCGCTTCGTTTACACTCGGTTCGTCAACTTTTACAGGTTGGAATCTTCTTTGAAGCGCCGCGTCTTTTTCGAAATATTTTCTATATTCTTTTAATGTCGTCGCACCGATAGTTCTAAGCTCACCTCTTGCAAGTGCAGGTTTTAAGATATTTGCGGCATCCATACTACCTTCACTCGCACCCGCACCTACGATTGTGTGAATTTCGTCGATAAATAATATAATGTTAGGATTTGATTTTACTTCATCGACTACCGCTTTTAATCTGTCTTCGAATTCACCTCTATATTTCGCACCCGCAATAAGTGCCGTCATATCAAGCGCCACTATTTTTTTATTTTGAAGACTTGTCGGTACTTCTTTTTTAACGATTCTTTGAGCCAAACCTTCTACAAGAGCAGTTTTACCAACTCCCGGTTCACCAAGTAAAATCGGGTTGTTTTTAGTTTTTCTGATAAGAATTTGAGTCATTCTGTTAATCTCTTCATCTCTTCCGATTACAGGGTCAAGCTCACCTTTTCTCGCTTTTTCGGTCAAATCGATTCCGTATTTGTTAAGTGCGTCAAGATTTTCATCCGCACTTTTGCTTTCTATTTTTTTATCCCCTCTTATTGCTTCAAGAGTTTTTTTAAGCTCCATTAAATCTACGAATTTACCAAGAGTATCTTTAAACATATCAAGGTTTGCCATAAGCCAAGTATCAACGGCAATAAATTTATCTCCCATTCTTGTTGCCAAAGCTTCTGCATTTTGAAGACTTTGGATAAGTTCTCTTCCGATTCTGATTGATTCTTTTGTAATATTATCGACTTTAGGAAGTCTGTCAACCGCACTTTTTACTTCAAGCTCGATAGCTACTTTATCAACACCCATTTTATTTAGTGCTTGATTAAGTACGGTATTCGTATTTGTTAAAAGCCCCCATAATACATGTAATGGATGTACTTCAGGGTTTTTATTATGAAGAGCAAGACTAAGTCCGCTTTCAATCGCTTCCATCATTTGATTAGTTAATTTTTCGAATAATTTTTCCATATTCTCCTCCTTAAAAGTTTTAGTTGCTGAAATTATATCAAGTTTAGTCGTTTTATGTCAAGGTTATTAAATTAATTTTTTTACTTTTAGTTAAAAAAATATTAAGATTTGGTATATTTCTTGATTTTTCACTACCTTTATAATAGAATTTCAAAAACCCACAAGGAGATTGCTTGAAAAAATTTATTTTAGCCCTGTTTGTTGTTGTCTCATTACTTTCCGCAAGAGAATCTCAACAAACAAGACTTGCCGCATATGAAAAATTCGTAAAAGTCGTCAATATGATTGAAGCATATTATGTCGACGATATCAACACTACTACTATTATTAATAAAGCTCTAAAAGGTTTATTACCGGAACTTGACGCACATTCAAGCTATCTTGATAAAAAAGCGTATAAAGAACTCAAAATTTCAACAAACGGAGAATTCGGAGGATTAGGTATCGTCGTAGGTATGAAAAACGGAGTTTTGACAATTATCTCTCCGATAGATGACACACCTGCATATAAAGCGGGACTAAAAGCCGGAGATATTATTCTAAAAATCAACGACAAAGCTACTATCGATATGAGTCTTGATGAAGCAGTTAATTTAATGAGAGGAAAACCGGGTACGAAAATTACTTTAACTATCGTTAGAAAAGGACAAAAACCTTTCACCGTAACAATCACAAGAGCTATCATCAAAGTAAAATCTGTAAAAGCGAAAGATTTGGAAAATTATCCAAAAATCAAATATATAAGAATCTCATCTTTTGACAAAAACGTCGTACCGAGCCTCAAAAAAATCCTTGCAAACCTCAAAAATGAAGGAAAAGAAGGAATCATTATAGACCTAAGAAACAATCCTGGAGGTCTATTAAACCAAGCGGTAGGAACTCTTGATTTATTTATCGACAAAGGAATTTTGGTATCTCAAAAAGGTAGAGTAAAAAGCGAAAACGAAGTATATTACGCTCATAGCGCAGGAACATATAAAAATATTCCTATCGTAGTACTTGTAAACGGCGGAAGCGCAAGTGCGAGTGAAATCGTAAGCGGTTCTTTACAAGACCACAAAAGAGCGATTATCGTAGGTGAAACTACATTCGGTAAAGGAAGCGTTCAAGCCATTCTTCCGGTTAATAAAGACGAAGCGATAAGACTCACAGTCGCAAGATATTACTTGCCAAGCGGAAGAACTATTCAAGCAAAAGGTGTAACACCTGATATTGTCGTTCATCCGGCAAAAATACAAAAAGAAGAATCTGAAGAACTTATCAAAGAAGCGAATCTAAAAGCACACCTAAAAGCTGAACTTGCAAAAATAGAACATAAAAAAACTAAAAAAGAAAATCCTAAAAATTTACAAAAAATTGACGGAGATTTGCAATTATTAACGGGTGCTGATATTTTAAAAGCTTTAATAATCCAAAACGAATCGAAAAAATAAGGAGCTGATATGGAATTACTTTATGAAGGAAAAGCCAAAAGAATATACAAGACCGATAATCCCAACGAAGTTATCTGCGAGTTCAAAGACTCTTTAACGGCGTTTAACGGAGAAAAAGCTTCTCAAGAAGCCGGAAAAGGAGCACTTAATTGCGCTATTACTACTTTAATTTTCGAAGCGCTTGAAAAAGAAGGAATTCCGACTCACTTAATAAAACAAATAGATGAAACAAAACAACTTGTAAAAAAAGTAGAAATTATTCCTATCGAGGTGGTAGTAAGAAATATAGCAGCAGGTAGTCTTGCTAAAAGATTAGGATTAAAAGAAGGTGAAAAACTTCCGTTTACAATCGTTGAGTTTTACTATAAAAATGACGACCTTAACGACCCGTTAATCAACGACGACCACGCGATGATTTTAAATCTTGTAGATGATAGAAAAGAACTTGACCTCCTTAGAGATTACGGAAGAAAAGTTAATGATTTTCTAACTAAATTTTTTGACAAAGTGGGATTAATTTTAGTAGACTTTAAAATCGAATTCGGAAAAGACGAAAACGGAAATATTATTTTAGCTGATGAAATTACACCGGATTCTTGTAGATTATGGGATAAAAAAACAGGTCAAAAACTTGACAAAGACTTATTCAGATTCAATCTCGGAGATATAAAAGAAGCATATACCGAAGTATTAAATAGACTAAAGGAAGTAAAATGATAGTTGCAGTAAACGTACATCTTAAAAAAGGCGTATTAGACCCTCAAGGAAAAGCGGTACATCACGCTCTTGAAACTTTAGGATTCAAAAACGTAAACGACGTAAGAGTAGGAAAACAAATTCTTATTGATATAGATACTGACAACAAAGAAGAAGCGATTAAAGAAGTTGAAGAGATGGCAAAAGAACTTCTTGCAAATCCTGTTATCGAAAATTACGAAATCGAGGTTAAAGAATGAAAGTAAGTGTAATCGTTTTTCCCGGTACGAATTGTGATAGAGACACGAAATGGGCTTTTGAAAAATTAGGAGCTAAAGTCGAGTTTGTTTGGCATAACGAACACGATTTAAAAAACCCTGATTTAGTCGTATTACCGGGTGGTTTTAGCTATGGCGATTATTTAAGAAGCGGTGCTATTGCAAGATTTTCCCCGATTATGAACGAAGTAAAAAAATTCGCAAAAAAAGGCGGATACGTTCTTGGAATTTGTAACGGATTTCAAGTACTTGTAGAATCTCATCTATTGCCGGGTGCATTAACAAGAAACGATTCTTTGCATTTCATATCAAAATACCACCATTTAAAAGTAGTGAATAACAACAATAAATTTCTTAGCGAATTAAATGTAGGAGATATCGTAAATATTCCTATAGCACACGCTGAAGGAAATTACAAAGTTGACGATGATACTTTAAAGAAAATGTACGATTCGGAACAAATTTTGCTAAAATACTGTGACGAACACGGAAACGAACTCAATCCGAACGGCAGCGTTGACGCAATTGCCGGAATTTGTAACGAAAACAAAAACGTTTTCGGCCTCATGCCGCACCCTGAACGTGCGATGGAGAGTATTTTAGGAGGCGAAGACGGAATTAAAATGTTAAAGGGTTTTTTTAAATGAAAAAATTTTTACTGATACTATTAATACCGATTTTTGCACTTGCTTATAAAGTGGATATAAAAACATGGAGTCATAAAGATACTTTTTATGACTTTTTAAAAGATAATTCACTTCCCGTAAGTATTTATTACAACTTACCAAGTAATTTAAAAAGAAAAGTGAAAAGATTACCGATAGGTGAAAAAGTCTTTATATTAAGAGACAACAATAAATTAAAACAAGCTTTAATTCCTTTAAACGACAAAGAGCAATTACAAATAATCAATAATAACGGCAAATATTTAACAAAAATCGTCCCTATTATTTATGATACCGAAATTAAAAGTGCGGATATAACACTCAACAATTATTTAAGTTACGATATTTACAAAAAAACAGGTATTAGACAACTGTCTTCAAAATTAATTAATATTTTCAGTGATAAAGTAAACTTTAGAAGAATACCTAAAAACACAAAAATAAAAATTATTTACGAAGAAAAAATGAGATTCGGCCAAGTAAAAGACGTAAAAATTCTATACGCAGCTTTAAAAAGTAACACATTTAATTATCAAGCTTTTTACAATCCGTATGATGGAAGATATTACGACGAAAGAGCAAGAAGTCTAAAAGGTATGTTTTTACCCGCACCACTAAGATACAAAAGAATTTCATCTTATTTCGGAAGAAGATTTCATCCTATTCTTCATAAATGGAGAATGCACGACGGTGTTGACTTTGTAAATAGAATAGGAACTCCTATTCATTCAGTAGCGGACGGAAGAATTATATATAAAGGTTGGATGAGAGGATATGGAAAGGTAGTAAAAATACAACACGCAAACGGATATATCACTCTATACGGACATTTACACGGCTGGCCAAGAGGTCTTAGAAAAGGTCAATGGGTAAGACAAGGGCAAGTTATCGGTTATCTTGGAAACACAGGTTTATCAACAGGACCGCATCTTCACTTCGGAGTTATGCATTACGGACATTGGATAAATCCTTTGAGTATAAGAAAATCTGCAAAAGTTACATTATGGGGTAAAAGAAGAAAACAATTTTTCAGTTACATAAAAAAATTTGAAAACGAATATCAATTAGCGAGCAAATGAGAAAGTTAGTTTTTCTACTTTTTTTCACTTTTTTATTTGCGAAAACTGATGCAATAATTAAATTTGAAAACTTAAAACCTTTTTATTATCAAAACCAAATAGCAACCTTTACTATTAGAATAGTACTTTCAAAAGCAAATAAATTAACTGTCATTCCTCCTCAAAATATGGAAACTAATCTTACTAAAAAAAATAACTATTTATATATTTTAAACTTAAAAACTAAAATAACTCAACATATTCCTAAAGTGATATTAATAGGAAAAAAATTTTACAAAGAAATTTATTTAAATAAATATATCAAAGTTAGAACATTAAATTCACCTAATAAAATGTTTTGCGGTGTATTTGCCGATAATCTGGTAGTAAAAAATCCTATAGCCGCAAAAAACGATGAAAACTCGACTATTTTATCATTCGATATTTTTTGCAAAAATTGTAATATCTCCGATTTCAAACTCCCATATGAACAAAATATAACCATAAGAAATGCCAATTCTGCCTCTTATTACGTAATTCTTCCGAAAAACCAAAAAAAATTGACTTTTTACTATTTCAACACTCAAACAAATACTTTTAATAAAATAACGATACCGATAATTTTAAAAGACGAAACGATAAGCACTCAAACAAATATTAACCCTGAAGAAAACAACTTTTTCACACCTATAAACATTTTAATATTATCATTAATTGCATTCACTCTTTTGATTTTTATTATCTATCAAAAAATTTGGCTTTTGATATTCCCTATTCTTCTTTCCGCACTTCTTGTGTATCCTTATATTCCAAAAGGAAGCGTCACACTTCCTAAAAACACAAAAGTATATATCTTACCTACTAAACAATCCACGGTCATTTATATTACTCACCAAAAAAGAAAAGTAGAAGTACTTAAAAAATTAAAAGGTTATATTAAAGTAAAAATTAACAACAAAATCGGATGGGTAAGAGATGAAGATACTAAATAGTATTATTTCCATATTCAAAGTAATAATCGGAGCTCTCTGCGTTTTTATTACGTCGATACTTTGCGGTATAAACCCAAAAAACGAACTTTTTTATAGAAAAACTTGCTCCAAAATCCTCACTAAAATGTTCGCAAAAGAGATAATAATAGAAGGCAAACTTGACCCTGAAGCGCAGCTTCTTATAGGAAATCACACTCACAATATGGATATCGCTCTTATGGAAACGATAATCCCCGAAAAACTTATCTGGGTAGCAAAAAAAGAGCTTGGTGAAACTCCCGTTATCAAATATATGCTCACCAAAACGGATATGATTTTGGTAGATAGAAACAACAAACGCTCAATCCTTCAAATGATAAAAGAGATAAAAGAACGAACACAAAGAGGCTTAAAAGTAGTATTGTTCCCGGAAGGTACGAGAAACAAACTCGATCCGAAAAAAATGATAACCTGGAAAAACGGAGTTAAGGGAGTTGCTGAAAAACTGAATTTGAAAGTACAACCTTTTGTAATTATAAATTTACCTTTCGCATTTAAAAAAAATCCCTTTAGAATAGAACCTCAAACGATAAAAGTAATTTTTCTTGACAGCTTCTACCCAAAAGACAACCCGAATTGGTATGAAGAGACAAGAAAAAAAATGCAAGAAATACTCGATAAAGAGTATCAAAAACTTAATAATTAATTAATATTAAAGATTTACACTAATAAAAAAAGGAGATTTATGAAATTCGATACTTATCTTGCAATCGGAATCGGCGGTTTTATAGGTGCGATTCTTAGAGCTTACACTGCCGGACTTGTCAACGGAATGATTAAACACGACATACCTTTTGGTACCCTTGCCGTGAATTGGATCGGAAGTTTTACATTGGGATTATTAATCGGACTGATTCAAATGAACGTTATCGAAAATCCATATCTAAAATCACTTCTTACTACGGGTATGATGGGAGCACTTACAACTTTTTCAACTTTTGCTATCGAAAGCTTCTTTTTATTTAAAAACGGGCTTATTATCGAAAGCTTGATATATATCACATTAAACGTAATCGGTTCTATAGTACTTGCCGCTGCGGGATTTAAAGCGATTAGCGCTATTTATGGATAATTTCAAAAACTTTCTCTTGCTCCTTTGGGGAGCCTTTTTTGTTTTTATTATTTTTCAGATAATCTCATATTTCAGATATTTACAAAAACTAAAAAAACTAAAATCGACTCCCTTTCCCCAAAACCTAAAAAAATATATCGAAAATCTACCTCAATACCAAAAACTAAACGAAAAACAAAAAAGAATTTTAGAATACAAAATTCAAAGATTTTTGCTTGAAAAAAATTTCATACCCGTAAATATAAACCTCAACGACGAAATAAAAACTTTAATAGCATTTTATGCATGTCTGCCGAGTATTGCATATATTGATTTTTGTTACCCTAATCTAAAAAATATCTACATCTACCCTCACCCGGTAATCCTAAAAAATCTCCAAAATGGCTATGTGGTACAAGAAGAAGAAATCATAGAAGGTGAAGCAACCGGCGAAAACGTTATAATCGCTTGGGATGAAGCAAAAAAAGAGATTCATCACCCAAATTTCAGAAATGTAATTATCCACGAATTCGCTCATCAGCTTGATGCTGCAGACGGAGTAATTGACGGAATACCACCGATTGAAACATCCAAATACAACGAATGGGTCAAAATAATGTTCGGAGAATATAAAAAATTCAAACAAAAAACGTTAAAAAATAGATTTTTAGGCAAATTTTCTCTAATTGACAAATATGCGGCCACAAACGAGGCAGAATTTTTCGCAGTAATGAGTGAGTACTATTTTATGAAACCTCAGATTTTAAAAAAACATTTTCCGGATATTTATAAAGAATTAAAAAATTTTTATAAAATCGAATTCATATAAAATAACCGATATTTTCCAAGAAAATAAAAACCGCCATTGCCATTGTAAAGTATGCAAATATTTTCCTTAACTTTTCTTGATTGATATGTTCTCCTATGTACGCACCGATAAATCCTCCAAACACTCCTCCAAGCACGAAAATCGCACTAATCAAAAAATCGATTTCTCTTTTTTCAACTATATAACTCGTCATACCGAATAATCCGTACATAAAAATAATAAATAAAGACGTCCCAACTGCCTCTTTCATAGACAAATTTACTCCCAAATAAAGAGCCGGCACAAGCAAAAAACCACCTCCAACACCGAAAAGTCCGCTCAAAAACCCTACTATAAACCCGAAAAACAATATCTTTAGAATATTTTGTGTATCACTTTTAACATTTTCGATATTTCTTTTTTTTAGCATTCTAAAACCGATATAAAACATCAAAAAAGAAAACATTATAAGCAATAGATGTCCGTTTAGTTTTTTGTTTATTAATGAGCCCAAAAAAGTACTGAGAATTCCTGGTGCCGCCATTAAAAACGCCACTTTAAATCTGACTAAATTTTGTTTCATATACGTAATTGACGATATCAATGAAGTAGCCCCTACGGCAATCAAAGAAGTCACAATCGCCAAATGAATATTTATCCCTACCAAATATACAAGCAAAGGCACGGCCAAAATCGAGCCTCCTCCGCCTGTCAAACCTAAAGCAAGACCGGATAACAATCCGCTTATCAATGTAAAAACATAAGTATGCATTACTGAGTCCTTATGGTTTTACCGCATCGGCAAAAGCCGCAATACCACCCTCAAGAGATTTGGCACTCTCTATACCCAAAAGATGCAAAAACGCCGTAGCAACAATAGTTCTTGCCCCGCTGTGACAACTAATAATAAGCTCATACCCTTTGTCTTGATATTCAAGTAGTTTTTTAATACTTTCTTCTTCAAAAAGTTTATTTAAAGGAATATTGATACTATCTTTGTATGTATAACCCACAAGCTGAGTCTCAAATTCCGTCCTTATATCCACAATTAAAATCTTTTCATTATTTTTTATCTTTTCAAGTACTTTATCAACACTTATCCTACAAGGCTTTTGTCTTAAGAAATCTTGATCGAAATGTTTAAAATGCTCATTTATCGTATTTAACAGTTGTTTATCGATTCTCTCCATTAACTCTCCTTTTTTTTGAAAAAAATTCTATTAAGTTTCTACATATTTACAAAATTAAATATTTTAAATAAAATAATTAATATTTTTAATAAGGAATACCATGACTTTAAAAGAAATTGAAATATTCCTCACGCTTACAAAAACACAAAACGTTACAAAGACAGCACAAATACTAAACCTTTCACAAAGCGCCGTTTCACTTGCTATTAAATCGTTAGAAAACAAACTAAACACCAAACTTTTCAACAGAATCGGCAAAAAACTTATATTAAACGAAAACGGCAAACTTTTCAAAGAGAAAATAGAAAAAGCCTATTTTGAAATCATAAACGCTGAAAATTTATTCAAAACTAAAAATTTAAGCGGCGAGCTTATTTTTAGTGCGAGTAAAACGATAAATAACTTCCTTTTACCTCCAATTTACTTAAAATTTATCCGCAAATATCCAAATATTAAACTAAATAAAAACTCGAAAAACTCTAAACAAATAATAGAAGAATTACTACAAGGAAAAATTGACTTCGGATTCATCGAAACGGAATTCGACCATCCAAATATTATAAAAGAAGAACTAAAAAAAGATAATCTTATAGTAGTCAGCTCGGATAAAAACCTAACAAAAAAAGAATATTTTATAGACGAGCTTTTAAATAAACTTTGGATATTAAGAGAAAAAGGCTCGGGTACAAGAGATATGTTTTTAGCAGGAATAGAAGATATAAAAATAGACAAATTTATAGAAAGCGATGATGTTTGCGAAATAAAAAACCTACTCCTATCACCAAACACGATAACATGTATTTCAGAACTCGCAGTTAAAAACGAAATTAAAAATAAAACATTGTATAAAATAGACGTAAAAAATATAAATTTCCAAAGAAAATTTTATCTCATCTATCATAAAAACAAAGAAATAACTCCTATTTTCAGCACCTTTATAGAGTTTATAAGAAAAAATATAAAAAACTCATAATTTTTTCTATTTTTTCCCAAAAAGTATTGACATTAAAAAAGTTTTTCTCTATAATTTCAATCCACAACGACAAGTTGTGAAACAAAGAGCTGACCCGTTAGCTCAGTCGGTAGAGCATCTGCCTTTTAAGCAGAGGGCCGCTGGTTCGAATCCAGCACGGGTCACCATTTATGTCCCCATCGTCTAGTGGTCTAGGATACCGCCCTTTCACGGCGGCGACACGGGTTCGAATCCCGTTGGGGATGCCACCTCTTAATAAAAAATCCCATTTGATAAATTGATGTTGGTCGCTTAGCTCAGCTGGGAGAGCACCAGCCTTACAAGCTGGGGGTCGCAGGTTCGAGCCCTGCAGCGACCACCACCTACAATGCCAATGCGGAGCCGTAGTTTAGCTGGTTAGAATGCCGGCCTGTCACGCCGGAGGTCGCGGGTTCGAGTCCCGTCGGCTCCGCCATTACTTCAAAAACTCCGTAAATTCGGTATCTTTTAAAAATCAACGAGGTAAGTGTCAGTTGTTTTTTAGTTCATTTTCTTACAAACTTACAATTAAATTTATAATCAAATTAATATTAATTATTTTTCATTCGGATGTGATTGCGCAATTGTAAAGTCAAACTTATTAATGTTGCAAATTTGTTTTCATCATATTGATATCGTATATTTTTAAACTGCACTGACACAAATCAAAACTCTCAAAAAGTATTTTCTCTTTAAAAATTGTATTCCCGGCAATGTCAAAAAATTCAATATTTCCTTCCAAGTTATAATCCCCTAAATTCATACTTTTGATAAAATTTTTTGTTCTGTAGTATTTTTTCTTTAAATCTTTCGTTAAAGCATTATAGATTTTTACAAAAAAAGTTTTCATTTTTTATTCCTGTGAAAATCAAATGAATTTCTATTTCTTTATTTTCTGTTGTTTCACTTCCGAATATAATGTCAGCGTCTTTGTCTGAAATTTCATAAATAAAATCCATAAACTTTTCAATTTCACTTAGAGGTAAATAATAGTTTATTTTAAATTTCACGATTACACCTTTTGGATTAAACCTGGAATTTTTAATCTTTTCTATACACTCATCCATTTGAGTGCATTTTATGGTTTTAACAAACGCAAATCCTTCATGAGAAAACACTACATACAAATCATTTGTATCGATATTTATATCATTATCGTTTTTAATATTTATCATTTCACTTATTTTCATATCGCCTCCTTAAATTTTTCAAAAAATTTTTCAATCACTTTATAATCTTTTTCATTAATATTTGAATTTGCAAAACCTTTTGCTTCGACAATAAATTTTTTTTGCTTATCGAAATTAACAGCATATTTTAATTTTCTTCCTTTAAACACACCAAAAATTAAATATCTTTTATTATGAACATTTGTATACATTGATAGACAGTTTCTCAATTCATTACCGTAATTTTTTAGTTCAATTGAATTTTTGGGGAGTTTGAAAACAAATTTATCAAATTTGAATTTCATAGGTACGGAATATTCATATTCACAATAATCAATTGTATTCATTAACGTATCTTCAATACTTTTAAAATAACGCTTTATCGGATGGTTTAAAAATGTAGCAATATAAAACATGAAAATGTTATATTCAAAAGCCTTTTTTAAAAACTTCACAATTTCTTTTTGTTCAAATCTCCTTAAAAAATTTATAAATTTCTCAATACTTTCTACATCAATACTAACAACTCCGTCATACTCACAAGAAAAAGATATTAATTCTCTTTGATAATTAATATCATCAACCGCCCTTAAAATCAATATATCAATTATAGGATTGTAAGCAAGATGATTAAGCTGTTTTTTATACTTTTCATAAATTGCTTTTTTAACTGATTTAGGAGAGTCTTTAAGAAGTTTTTCAAAAAATTCTTCTACCGAAATATCCTCATCATATATACTCCACAATAAAACTTCCGGATCTATAACTTTTATAATTTCTAAAACTCTTCTACTCTCATGCTGTTTTAATAATTTAAAAACTCTTTTTCTCTCATTCCACAACCCTAAAAATTTCAGATATTTTTCAACAATAGCGGCAATTTTTTCATAATGAAAATCAAACTTCTCTCTAAACTTTTGGTTGAGTTTTATTTCTTTATTAATTAAAACGGCAACTCTTTCTTTTTTAAACACAATTTTTTCATTAAAAACAGGATATTCAATAAAACACTCAATCCCGTGTTTTATTTCTTTAATTTCAAACAATTTTGAATTATATTCTTTTACATCTTCATAAGTATAAAACTTCTGATTACCGCATTTTGGACATTTATTTTTATCGACAAATTTGTTACCACACTCGCAAAAGTAGTGATTTTCTATTTCAGCAGTTGATTTTGGAAGAATTAAAACGAAAGATTTCATTATTCCCCCTTTTTTGAGGGAATAATACGCTTATTATTGTTATATTGTGGCTGGTTTAATAATTTTTTCTATAATATTATTTTCACCATTTTTTAAAACTTCCAAAGCAAGCTCTTTAAAAGCATATTTAGATACAAAGTTATAAGGCCATTCAGGACAAATTAATTTATTATTTTTATTTTCAATAAATAATTTATCTATATATTTAGAGTTTTCATTTTTTTCAATTATAATATTTAAATCAGGAATATTTTTTAGTTTATCTAAGACTTTATAGTTAATTTCATCAATTATTTTAGCTAAAACTTCACCAAGTTTCTCTTCTTCAATAATTTTTTGACATTCCTCATCATTTTTTACATAATTCTCAAATTCATTTTTATTTTCAATAAGAGTTATTAAAACTTCTCTATGTTCTTCTTTTAATAAATAATCTTTCAAGTTCATAATATTTTCCTCCTCACCTAAAATTTTTTTTACAACTTTAATATATTGTTTTAAAGCTTCACTAAGATTCATTATGTTTTCAACTTCTTTTAAATTTTCCTGCATCCATTTAAGTATTTCATCATAAGAGATGCATTTTATTTTGGCTTTTATATCACCATTGTTTTCCAAATAACCGTTTTTGATTTCATAATTATCCAAACTATATTTTGAAGGTAAATGTACGTCTTTTGTAAGGTATAAAACCAAAATATCTTCCGGTTTCAAATTACCCTCGTTTTCTTTATATAAACATTCAATATATTTAAAAATTTGAGCCTCCTGATCTCCAGCTCCAATCTTGTTTTCCAAAATAATATGTTTTTTACCGTTTGTCATATAGATATCAATTCTTCCCTGTCCCTTGTCAACACAATTTCTTACAAATCTTTCCGTAATAACATTCCAATTATCAATATTAAACGGTATATCCAACGTTCTAAAAAAATTCTCTAAAAAAATTTTTCCCTGATAATGACTGCCGTCAGGATTTAAAAATTCGGCAATTATCTTTGAATGTGTGTTTTCATCATCAAATCCTTTTAAAAGTTCAATATAATTGAAATCGTTAAAACCTCTTAATTTCATCTCTTCTTTTTGTTTTTTGAATTTTTTGAGTAAGTGACATACTTCTTCAAGTTTTTTATTTTTTACTTGACGATATTTTTTCAAAAAATCACAAATTTCTTTTATATCACTCATAATTTCTCCTTTTCATTTATACAAATACTCTTTTATCTCTTCTTTAATCTTATCATCAAGCCATTTTGGCTCAATCACTTTAATCTGTGGCAAAAAGCTTTTAACAAATCTTTTTATCTCCATTTCGTGAGTAATTTTAATCTCAAAAATACTTCCGTCAGGCAGTTTTTCAATCTCTTTTTGGGTAGGGTTTAGAGGAATTCTTTTTAAATATTTACTTGCCCATTCATCCGCTTTTAAGACAACTTTAAAAGGTTCTTTATCTGGTTCAAACCAAACATTTATTGCGTTATCGAGTTTTTCAAGAAAAGTAAGAGAAATTTCAAAACTCTTTTTTAAAAATTTTAAATTTTTAATTGATTTTAAATGAAATGTTTTATATTTATCTTCATCAAGCGCCAAAAGATACCAATACCCTTCAAAATTTGCTATTTTAAGTGGCTTTACTTCATATTCATATCCGTTATCATAAGTAAACTTAATCATCCTTTTTTGTTTAATAGCATTCTCTATTAAATTAACATTTTCGATATAATCGCCAATATTTTCAATATGAAGTTTCATGTAAGTTGAGAGTGAATTTTGCTTGATAGTTTTTATAAAATCTTTAATATCATTATAAAATCCGGCTTCTTTAGCAAAATTTTCAATTGCTTCAATTGCTCCGGTTATTTCAGGATTTTTATTTGCAAGTCTAAATTTTCTACCGACTTTTTCAATTGAAAATCCTGCATCAGGAAGATATTCGTTTAAATATCTACTCGCTGTCCTATCCTTCATTCCATATTCTTCCATTAATCCTTTTATTGTAACATATCCGCCGCTATAGAGAATATTTAAAATTTTAAGAAGATTTTTTAAAGTATCTTTTGTTCTCATCCTCTCCCTTTTTTTATACAATAATACAGTAGATTATGTCATATTATGGCAGGTTTTGCATTAATAATCCTTTTCCACACTCTTTTATTTCTTTATATTTATGAAAATGATATGTTTTATATTTTTTCGTATCAGGTTCAAGTAAAATAAGTCTTTTATTTTTATCCAAATTATTTATTGATTGTTTAGTTTGATTATAAATTAAGATTCTTAACGATTTTTCAAACATATCGAGAACATTTTTTGTTTTAATGGAATTTTGGGGAAGACTCGTAGAAAAAGAGTTTTTACCAAGCACGTCAACAGCTATAATATTATCTAAAGATGCTTCTTTTACACCTAAATTTTGAGTTAAAAATCCGTCAACATATATTTCATTATTTATTTCCTTTTCTTCAAAAACTCCCGGAATAGCCATTGTGGCAAGCAAAGCATCTTTTATTAAAATATCATCATCTTTAGTAAACACTTTACACTCGGTAGTACGTAGATTAGTTGCAATAATTTTTAAAGGAATAGTAGTATCTTTTATTTTTTTATTACCAAAAATTAAATCGAATATCTTTTCAATTTTGTCAGTTTTTATTATTGCATTACTGCTAAAAGAAAATTTTATCCAATTAAAAACATTAGAAAATTCTTTAATTATTTCGAAAATATCTTTTTCTTTCATACCTATTGCAATGCCCGCACCAATAATACCACCCATACTCGTACCGATTATTTCAGAAGGAAATAACTTATATTCTTCCAAATCATCTAACACACCTAAATGTGCTATACCCAAAGCTCCACCTCCACTTAAAACCAAAGAAAAGTTTTTCATATATTTCCTTTCTTAAAAAGCAAATAACTTAACTTTAATTTTATAATAGTTCATTAAAAAGTTATAAGCACTTTTTCATTTTATCTTTTCTTTACTAAACTTGTATTGAAATCACAATATAATGGATTACTATCACTGTCATTTGGAGAAGAAAAAACACCTCCACTAAGTTGTTTATTTTCATAATATAATTGTTTACGATTATTAATGTTAAATACAATATTTTCAATATATTTAATTGAAATAGGGTCATATTCCCAATAATTCCAAAAATATTCATTACAATATACAGGTCTACTTGTTACCTTTTCAAGCTCATAAGCCTTTTTTTTCGTTCCATCAAACTCCTTTAATATCGTTTGATAGGCTTTTGCATATTGTAAATATATTGCTATTATAGGTTTCATATTACATACTTTTCTCTCTGGTCTATATTTACATATACTCGGTTTGAAATTTAATATCT
>Ga0256843_1001346_pt1 | contig 19479 bp, 18 predicted proteins | sample AlvinellametaG_FD_191572 | JGI IMG/M metagenome (GOLD analysis project Ga0256843, IMG submission 191572) | Pompeii worm associated microbial communities from hydrothermal vent at the East Pacific Rise, Pacific Ocean - Alvinella | ecosystem: Host-associated > Annelida > Integument > Unclassified ... | reverse complement strand
AAAATGGTTTTTTGTTTCTTCCCATTCTTGTTAATCTAATTACTGTCATGTTTAATCCTTTTGTTTTTTTGTTTACTTTATGTTAAGTGCTAAAGAGAAATAATTTCACCTTAGCACTTAACACTTAAGATTTTAATCTATCTTGGTATTTGTGGCATTCCATTGCCACCCATTTGTGCCATCATTTTTTGCATATCTTTCATACCACCTTTTCCAGCTAGTTTTTTAGCCATTTTAGATGCATTTTTAAATTGCTTTAAAATTTTATTGATTTGAACTTCACTAAGTCCTGAACCTTTTGCCATTCTTTTCTTTCTGCTTGGGTTAATTATTGATGGAGTTTCTCTCTCTTTTTTAGTCATAGAAGATATAAGTGCTTTTATATTTTTTATCTCATCAGAGTTTTCTAAATCAGCATCTTTTAGTTTATTTGCCATACCTGACATACCAGGTATCATACCCATTATAGATTTCATAGATCCAAGTTTTTTCATCATCTCTAGTTGTTCTAAAAAGTCATTAAAGTTAAATTCACCTTTTTTGATTTTTTTAGTTACTTCTTTTGCTTTTTTCTCATCTATAACTGCACTAGCTCTTTCTGCTAATCCTTCAACATCTCCAGCACCCATAAGTCTTGATACAATTCTATCAGGGATGAATACTTCAAGATTTTCCATCTTTTCACCCATACCAACAAATCTAAGACCTACATTTGTTTGATGTGCAATAGATATAGCAACCCCACCTTTTGTATCACCATCGAATTTAGATAATATAACACCATCTATTCCAATTTGTTCTTTAAAAGATGCTGCTGTTTTTGTAGCTTCATGACCTGTAAGTGCATCTGCCACATAAAAAATTTCATCTGGATTTACTGTATCTTTTATATCTTTTAATTGAGCCATTAACTCTTCATCTATAGATAATCGACCTGCTGTATCTACTAATAAAACATCATATAATTCAGCTTGAGCTTTTTTCTTTGCATTTTGTACAACTTTTACAGGATCAGTTTCATTTTCATCAAAATAAACATCAACTTCAATTTGTTGTCCAATTTGTTTTAGTTGTTCAACAGCTGCTAGTCTTTGTAAATCTGCTGCACAAATAAGAACTTTTTTCTTTCTTTGTTTTAAATAAACAGCAAGTTTACCAGTTGTAGTTGTTTTACCACTACCTTGTAAACCAGTCATAAGTATAGTTGTAAGTGGTGTAGAAGCAAAAACAAAACCTTGATTACCTTCTACAGTTAAAATTTTTGTAAGATTATTTTGTAATGCTTTTAGAAATGAATCTTGTCCAATACCATTTTGTTTAGTTTGAATTTCAATATTTTTAACTAATTCTTTTGTAGTTTTATGATGAACATCAGCTTTTAATAATGATTTTTTTAATTCACCTAAAGCTTTTGTAAGTGCTTTTGCATCATCTTTATATCTGATTTTTCCAACAACTGTTTTAAAAGAATTTGTTAATGTACTAAACAAGTTTGAACCTTTTGTTTTAATTTATTTGGAATTATAGACTTTTTATTATTAAATATCACTTAAATCATTATTGTTATAATATCTACAAAAGTCCTTATTTATGGTGTTTTTATATTTTTAATTCATTTCATTTTAAGCTTATTTTAATATTAGTACTATCATTTATATAATTATGCTATAATAATGTATGAATAAAAGCTTTAAAGAACAACTAAATACCATATTAAATTGTGATATAAAATCACTTTACCCAGTAGCAAGATCTATGAAAAGAAAACTTTACTTTTTTGTAGGACCTACAAACTCTGGAAAAACTTACTCTGCTATGCAAGAATTAATCAAAGCAGATACAGGAACTTATCTAGCACCACTTAGACTCCTTGCTTTAGAAAATCATGAATACCTTAACAACAATAACACTCCATCTTCACTTATAACAGGAGAAGAGCAAAGACTAAATGAAGATGCTTTTCATATGTGTAGTACTATTGAGATGTTAAACTTTTCACTACAAACAGATGTATGTGTAATAGATGAAGTTCAAATGTTAGAAGATGAAGATAGAGGTTGGGCATGGGTAAATGCGATATTAGGAGCTCCATCAAATAAAGTAATTATGACAGGATCTGTAAGTGCAATAGATAGTATAAAAAAGATTGCTTCTTATTTAGGTGAAGAATTAGTAATAAAAAAGTTTAAAAGAAAAAATCCTTTAGAAGTTATGAGTAAAAATACTCCTTTAAAAGAGATTCAAAAAGGAACTGCACTTATTGCATTTTCAAGAAATGATGTTTTAAAACTAAAATCAAAACTTTCTAAGTTTTTTAATGTTTCTGTTTTATATGGAAATCTAAGTCCAGAAGTAAGAACACAAGAAGCAACAAGATTTAGAACAGGTCAAACAGATATTCTAATAGCAACAGATGCTATTGCTATGGGTCTTAATCTTCCTATAAAAACTATACTATTTACAACTGATACAAAGTTTGATGGTATAAGCAAAAGAAAACTTTTACCAAAAGAGATTATCCAAATAGCAGGTCGAGCAGGAAGATATGGTCACCATGAAAAAGGGTTTATTGGTGCATTAACTGGAACTCATCTAAAACATATAAATAGTGCTTTTCACACACCAATCAAAACTATAAAGCCCCCATTTAAAGTAAAAGCAACTTTAGAACAAATAGAACAACTTAGTACTTATTTACAAACTAAATCTTTAGAAAGAATTTTGAAATTCTTTTCTTTAAATATGAAATTTTCTGGTCCTTTTATAGCTTCTAATATTGGTGATATGATTAGTTTATCTAAAATACTTGATAAAAAACCACAGCTAAGCCTAGAACAAAAATATATATTATCTCAAGCCCCTATAAATACAAGATCACCACTTATAAAAGATGCTTACTTTAGATATATAAATGCTGTTTTAAATAATAAACCTTTTAAATATGTATCATTAGTAAATACAAATAAAAAAGCAAAAAATAGCGATGACTTATTAAAAGCAGAAGATGAAGTGAAAAAAATATCACTTTATTTATGGTTATCTTATAAACTACCAGATGTATTTGTTGATATAGATTATGCAAATAAAATGAGAGTAAAAGTAAATAAATATTGCGAAGATAGTTTAAAACTAAAACTAAAAGATAGTACAAAAAGAGCTGGATTTAATAAACAAAATACTTATAAAAAACGAAGACAAAATTCACATAATAAAGACAATGAAAAAACAGAAAGAAAACATAAAAAAAAACATTATATAAATAAAGTTAGAAATACTTAAGCTTTTATTTAATGTAAAATTGTTACTATTATATGACAAAAAGGATTAATAATGATTAAATTTATACTATTATTTAGTATTATAATAAGTTTTATATCATGCCAAGATACAAAAGATGATGAACTAAAAATTGGATTTGTAGCTGGTTTGACAGGTAAATATTCAAGTTTAGGAAGTGATATCAGAGATGGTTTTATGCTTGGTTTTGATGAGATAAATTACAAAATAAATGGTAAAAATATCAGAATAATACAAAAAGATGATAAACAAGATCCTAAAACTGCAAAAGAAATAGCACAATTTTTTATAAAAAACAATATCAATCTTATTGTTGGAAATGCCACTAGTTCTATGACAAAAATTACACTTGACCAATTATCTGGTAAAAATAACTTTTTACTAGCTTCTGTAACAGCAAGTGCTAGTGAATTTACAAAACTTGATGATAATTTTATAAGAATACAAGTAGAACATAATGAAAAAAGATATGGTGCTTTAAAAAAATATATCGAAAAACATAATATTAAAAAAGTATTCTTTATATATGATAATAACAATCTTGATTATGCAAAAGGATATTTTGGATTTTTCCAAGATATTTTACAACATACAGGTGGTGAAAAATTTGTAGGGACAAGTACTATTCAAGATGGATTTAAAAAGATTATAAAGAAACTAAAAGATACAGATTTTGATATGATACTAATTGTAGCAAACTCTTCTGATACAGCAAATCTAATACAACATATAAGAATACAAAATATAAAACAACAAGTATTAATATCAGGTTGGTCAAACACTAATGACTTTATAGAATTTGGTGGTAAATCAATAGAAGGTGTAATAGTAAGCTCAGGATACAATAAAAAATCAAAAGAAAAAGCTTATCTAGAATTTGTGAAAAAATTTAAAGCTAAATATAATTTTGAGCCTTCAGTATTCTCTTTACAAGGTTACGAAATGGCTAAGATATTAATAAAAAATCTAAAAAAGACTACAGATATATCTAAACTAAAAGATGAAATATTAAAAGAAAAAGTTTACCATGGATTACAAGGTGATATTATTTTTGATAAATATGGAGATGTAAATAGAAAATATTTCATAATGCAAATCAAAAATGGTAAATTTGAAAAATTAGAAGAATAGAATAAACTCAATATTCTTTTTTCTAAAATAAAAATAGGAAAAATCCTAACTCCTTTTTAAACTTCCCTTTTATCAATAAGTTACCACTCCAATATAAAGTGATAGCTACAAGAACTATAAAGATTACATTTGAGATACTAAATCCAATGTTTAATAAAGCTATAGCAAATAGACTAATAAATTTTAACCCATGCACAGAATTAAAGATAAAAGTTCCAAGAACAAAGAAGACTGTATTAAAAGCAAAACAAATATTAAAGGAGATAGAACATGAATAATTTAACAATATTTGATGTATCACAATATTTAAATAGCAAAGAGATGACAGCAGAGTACTTATCTGCAGTACTTGCAGATGGAGATATAAATGAGCTATTAGAAGCAGTAGGTAATATTGCCAAAGCAAAAAGTATGAGTCAAATAGCTAAAGATATAGGAAAGCATTTCAAGAAGGTGTAAAACTACAAGCTACTGCTTAATTAAAATTGAATAAACAAATTATTACTCTTAAAGTAATAAAATATTATAATAATAAAAATATTAGGAATTAAAAATGAAAATAAAAGAACTAACAGAAAAAGAAAAAGCAAAATTTGCCTTAAGAAGAGAAGCAGATATATACACTAGCCAAAGATGGTGGAGTAGAACATTCTTATCTGTAACAAAAGAAACAGGAGTAATTGGACAGTTAATTATAGGTACAATATTAGCGGTAATTATGTCGGCTTTATTTTCTCACTATGGAGGAATTAGAAAACCTGAAGAGTCACTATGGTACACATTATCAATATTAGCTTCATTCTTTCCCTTCTTTTATACTCATAAATATACATCAAAAATAAATAAAATATTAACAATAATTGTTTTTGTAACACTTACAATAAGTGCAATAAGAACATTTCAGTTATAAAAGGGAAATTAAATCCCTTTAAATTTTGCTGTTCATTTGCTTGCTGAACACTATGAATAATATCTTCACTTATATCATTAATTATAGTACCAATTAAATCAAAACAACATCCCAAAATGAGAAATATAAAAATTTATAAAGTGGGATAAAAGGTGGGGTAAGCAAAATATTATATCTTCATAATAGAATTTAAATAGTGATATTTTTTGAAATAATTATTTATAAAATATGGCTAAAATGATTTGTGATTTTTAAAAGTGGAGCTGGATATAGGACTTGAACCTACGACCTGCTGATTACAAATCAGCTGCTCTACCAACTGAGCTAATCCAGCAACAATAATTTTCAAAATATTAAAAGTAAATGATTTTGAAGTGGTGGGTCCTGAAGGACTCGAACCTTCGACCACTCGGTTATGAGCCGAGTGCTCTAACCAGCTGAGCTAAGGACCCATATAAAAAGTGTCAGCTAGTTTTTAAGTTCGGTATTATAACTTGAAAAAGATTCATTGTCAATTAAAATTAGCTTAAATTTAAAAATTTTGATTTATTTAGATATAATAAGATTATGAAAGAGATATATTTTATAACAGCAACAAATACCAATGTAGGTAAAACAAAAGCTAGTGAGGTATTTTTAAAAAAATATGCTTTACAAAATAAAAAAGTTGGCTACTTCAAGCCAATAGAAACTGGTGTAGTTGATAAACCACTAGATGGTACACTTATGTTTGATTTAACTAAATCATTAAATGAAGATTTTAAAAATCTAAATATAAATGATATTGTACCTTATCAATTTAAACTTCCAGCTGCTCCTTTTGTAGCAAATAAAGAAAATATAAATATTGATATAAAAAAAATAAAAGAAAAAATCACTTATTTATTAAACTTTTGTGATGTACTTATTATTGAAGGTGCTGGGGGATTGTATGTTCCTATTAAAAAAGATTATTTTATGTATGATTTAATAAAAGATATAAATCCAACAAATACATTTTTAATAGTACCTTCACAACTAGGAAGTATAAATGAAACTATGTTAAATATTGATTTTTTATCTAAAAATAAAATAAAATTTCAATGGTACATCAACCTATATAAAGACAAAAAAGAGTTTGAAGAAATAACATTGCCTTTTTATAAAGCATATTTCGATAAAATATCTTTTTTACAAGGAAAATAAATGATCAAAATAATCTTATCTTTAGTATTTGTGTTTTTAAATATAAATGCAAACAATCTTAAAGAACAAACTTACACAATTGAACAAGTAAATAAAAATAAAGCCATAATAAACAAAGGTAATCTAACACCTGGTCAAAGTGGTATAATAGTACATAATTTTGCAAATAATAAATCTATTATTTTAACAAAAGCTGTTGTTATTTCTAGCAATAAAAATATATCAAAAATACAATTTGTTAAAGGTGATATATTAAAACAAGATTCTATTGTAACTACAAACTTAAAACCAAAAAATGGAGATGATTTTATTTTAAATCATCTTCATAATATATCTTTACTTATTGCACCAAATTATGATGCATACAATGGAGCAAAACATAGCTTAAGTAATAACTTTATAGATATTGAACTATTTGCTGCTTATTTAAAAATAAATAATATACCAGTACCTAAAAAAGAAGACTTTCAAAAGTATTTAAATAAAAATAATATTGGTACACTTTATGTGATTATTAAAAATAGACTTTATATAGTTGATGCACTAAGTTTTAAAACACTTGCAAGTCTTAAAATTAAACTAAAAAATCAAACAACAACTACACCTTTTTATACAAATGTACAAGAGATAAAAACATCTACATTTAATTGGTTTGGTGAACAAAAAATAAAAGATTATAACACTTATTATTCAAATTTATTAGGATTAAAAAATGATAGAAAATAAACATTTAGATTATTTTAAAAGTATTGTTGGAAATGAAAATGTAAAAAATGATAAAGCACATATGATTGCTTATTCTTATGATGCAACAAGAACAAGATTTGAGCCAGATGCAGTTGTATTTCCAAGAGATAAACATGATGTTTCTAAAATATTAAAGTATTGTAATGATAACTTAATCATAATAGTTCCAAGAGGTGCTGGAAGTGGATTTACTGGTGGAGCATTGCCTGCTAGTGGAGGAATACTTATATCTATGGAAAGATATATGAATAAACTTCTTGAAATTGATATGGATAATATGCTAGCTGTAGTTCAACCAGGTCTTGTAAATATGGACTTACAAAAAGCCGTAGAAGAAGTTGGATTATTTTATCCACCAGATCCAGCTAGTGAAGAGTATTCAACACTTGGTGGAAATGTAAGTGAAAATGCTGGTGGTATGAGAGCTGCTAAGTATGGTATTACAAAAGATTATGTTATGGCTATGGAAGCTGTTTTACCAAATGGTGAAATAATAAAAGCTGGTAAAAAAACAATCAAAGATGTAGCTGGATTTAATATAGCTGGTATTTTAACTGGAAGTGAAGGTACACTTGCAGTTATTACAGAAATTACATTGAAACTTATTCCAAAACCTAAACATAAAAAAACATATATGGGAATATTTCCAGATGTAAATTCTGCTATGAATGCTGTATTTAAATCACTTAGTGCAGGTGCTAGTCCTGTAGCTATGGAATTTTTAGATGCACTTTGTATTGAAGCACTTAAAACAAAACTAAATGTAGATTTACCTAGCTGGGCTGGTGCTGTTCTTATTGGTGATGTTGATGGAAACTTAGAAGATGAGATAAAATTCCAATTAGATACACTAGAAGCATCATTTAAAGAAAATGGTAGTAAAGAATTCAGAGTTGCATCAAATGATGAAGAAGCAAAAGAGTTATGGTATGCAAGAAGAAATGCAAGTCCATCTGTAACTATTTTTGGTACTAAAAAACTAAATGAAGATATATCAGTTCCTAGATCAATGCTTCCTAAAGCTTTAGAAAATATTTATGCTATTGGAGATAAATATGGATTTAAAGTTCCATGTTTTGGTCATAGTGGAGATGGTAATATACATGTAAATGTAATGGTTCCAGATAAAAATGATAAAAAACAAATGGAAGATGGTCATAAAGCTATTGAAGAGATATTTCAAATGGTTGTTGATATGGGTGGAACTTTAAGTGGTGAGCATGGTATAGGTACTGCAAAAGCACCATTTATGAGTATTGCATTTAGTGATGCTGAGATGGAATTGTTTAGAGCTGTTAAAAAAGCTTTCGATCCGAATAACATACTTAATCCCAACAAAATGGGTTTATAGTTTGTCTTTTTGTTTTTAATAGCCCTATAGCACAAAAGATCTCTTAGTCATTTACTGAAGTAAACTCCTGCGAAACTTTTGCACTCTAGAACTATTAAATTCCAAAAATAAAAATTAGTATTGATAATGAAAAAATAATTTATTGTACTTCTCAACTAAAATAATTCAAAAAGTATGTTTGATTTGTAAAGGCAAAAGATGAAAAACAAAGTAAAATACATCATAGAATTTTTCAACGATGACACAATGTATTATGCAGCATCTTTAAGCTTTTTTACTATATTTTCACTACTTCCAATTTTAGCACTTCTTATTGCTGTTATGTCAACTACTGGTTACTTTGAAACACAAATATCTACACTTCTAAATTACTTATATGATTTTATCAATCCTACTCATTCAGTTCAAGTTGTAAATACTATTCAAAATGCCCTAGAAAATATTAACAGTCTTGGAAATATTGGTTTGATATATCTATTATTTATTTTTACTATGTTTTTTAAAGATTATGAATATATTATGAGTAAAATTCATAAAACAAAAAAAAGAAATTTTTTTATTATGTTTTTCTTTTATTTATCATTTTTGATTTTAATTCCACTTGCATTATTTGTTGCAACTTTTATTATCTCATATTTTAAACAAAGTATTTTTTTAAATCTTATAAATTTTTTATTAGCTATATTAGTAGTAACATTTTTATTTAAAATATCAGTAAACAAACACATAAGCTTTAAAGCTTCACTTATAGCATCTTTTATTACTGTATGTGCTTTAAAACTAACACAAGCATTATTTGTGTATTATATTGCTTATAATACAACTTACACCACAATATATGGAACACTTAGTGCTATGTTATTTGTTTTTTTATGGATATATTTATCTTGGATAATTTATTTATATGGTGTAAAAATATCTCATAGACTAAATATAGGAACAAAATTTGATAAATAAAATATTACTATTTCTTTTAGTATCAAGTATATCTTTATTTGCTGCAAATGAAGCACCACTTATAAACTTAAGTGTAGCACAAGTAGAACAACCCGAACAATTTGTAAAAACAATAAATATTGCAATTATACTTGCTTTATTTGTACTTGCCCCTACACTATTACTTATGGCTACAAGTTTTACTAGACTTATAATTGTATTTGGTCTTTTAAGACAAGCTATGGGATTACAACAATCCCCTCCAAATCAGGTTATTATTTCACTTTCACTTATCCTTACATTTTTTATCATGCAACCTTATGCAAATAAAGCATGGGATACAGGTATAAAACCTTATATGGATAAAACAATAACATATGATGTTGCTTTAGAAAAAAGTGTTGCACCATTTAAAGATTTTATGATTAAAAATACAAGAGAATCTGATTTAGCTCTTTTTTATCGAATAAAAAAAGAAGAAAATCCAAAAAATATAGCTGATGTTAGTATTGTTACACTTATGCCAGCATTTATTATTAGTGAATTAAGAACAGCATTTGAAATAGGTTTTTTAGTATTTTTACCATTTTTGGTTATTGATATTATTGTAGCTTCTATTCTTATGAGTTTAGGTATGATGATGCTTCCACCAGTTATGATATCCTTACCTATTAAATTAGTTTTCTTTATTGTAATTGATGGATGGTTTGTAATTATTGGAAATCTAGCACAAAGTTTTAAATAGTTTAAAACTATTTAAAATTTAATCTTTGTAAAGAATCATATCCATATAAATCTTTATAGAAATGTACATTTGAATTTCTATCTACATATGCTGTTTGATATGTAATATAAACAGGAAGTTTTTTACTTAAACTTACTGTTTTCATTCTATGAGAATCATAGTCTTTTCTTACACTTGCATAGCTTCTTTTTGTATAATGAGTACTAATATATTTAATCAAAGCCAATGGATTTTCTAATCTAACACATCCATGACTTACAGCTCTAATACCTTGTTTTGGTGATTTAAATCTCCATGTTCCAATTGTATCATGCATATACACAGCATATTGGTTTGGAAATATAAACTTTACTCTTCCCATACCATTTGTATTAGAAGGTAATTGAATAAATTTATATGGAATATATCTTACATGTGGCTTTAAATATTTTTTCCATTTAATATCACTTTGCTTAAATCTTTTAGATGTTAATCTATAGTTTTTATGTATTTCAATATGCTTTTTAGCTAAATATCTTTTATCTTTTAACATTCTAGGGATAATAGTTTTTTTAGCAATAGAATCAGGTATATTCCATGCAGGATTCATAATAAAATAGCTAAGTTTAGAACTTAATACTGGAGTTTGATTTTCATAATCCCCAACTACAGTTCCAAAACTCATACTTTTTCTACCTTTTTCATAAAAATTAAATCTAAATGAAGGTATATTTAATTCAATAAAATTACTACTATTATACTCTTTCATAATCTTAAATCTTTCAATATTTAATCTTAATTTAGCTGTAGCATTTTTAGATAATTTTTTAGTATGTAAAGCTTTAATTAATTTTTTGAAATTTGGATGTTTTGGAATATATGGATACAATATTTTTTCTATAGATACTTGATTACTTCTGTATTGATTTAATATTTTATTTTCATTAACTTTTTGATAATAAACTTTGTAACTAGATTTTATTTTTTTTGCTTTTCTATAAGCTAGTTTTTTATTCATATCTTTAATATTAATACAACTATTAGCCAAGTTTTTTGTATAATTTACCAATAATTTTTCTAATAGCTTATCTTTATTATCACTATCTTTCATATCTTTTACTTGTAAATATAATTTTTTTGAAGAACATAAAGATGCATATTTATCAGTTCTTAGTATTTCAAGCAATTCTTTTTGATAAATTCTTTTATTTTTATATACTTTTATCTCATTTGATATTGTAGTTTTGACAATTTTACCTTGATTAAATTTATCAATACTTTTAAAAGGTTCATCTTCTAAGTTCTTTTTATTAATAGTTAAATTGTCTTGTTTTTTAGTTGTTGGTATTGTATGCTGATTTGTACATCCTACAAAAAAAGCCAAAATACTAAACACTAAAATATTTCTTGAATAATTCAAATTTTCCATCCTAAATGTAGTTTTATTAAAAGATTGTAACATAAAAGGATTATTATGTCCTTGAATTAATTTATTAATTTTAATTTAACTTACTTTATTATACTATACACATAATTTTTTCTAATAACGAGGTACACTTGAAATTCATACTAACTTTAATACTATTTTTAAATAGTGCTTTTGCAATAACTAACCAATCTAACATAGATTCAAATACAACAATAATTAGTAAAGATGCAAATCAAACTGATAATAATATAACAAAAATAGACTATCAAAAAGATATTAAAAGATATTTTACAAGCAGAGATAAAATAGGAATAAATGCAAGAAAAAGCACACTTCGTAATTATTATAAAAAAGAAAAATATCAATTAATATGGCTAAAAGATGAAAAACTAAATCCTATTTATTCAGATCTTATAACTTCAGCTAAAGATGATAAAATTATCTCAAAAAAAGCAAAAAAAGATTTCAATATAGATGATATTGAAAAGTTAATTGAAATTTATAAAACTGATAAATTAACAAAAAAACAAACTTTACAATTAGATTTTTTACTTACAAATTTATATGATAATTATATAACATGTGTAGCTAAAGGTAGTATAAACTGGAAAGAATTTAAAACATATCTAAAAGACTTATATGAAGAAAAAGATATTTTAGCAAACTGGGAAAAATATGGTGCAAAAGTAAATAAACAAAAATTACTTAAAGAAACTATACAAGAAGATGATTTCCATACTAGTTTAAATAAAATAGATTTAAAATATCCAAACTCAAATAAACTATATGAAAAAATTGCTCAATACGAAGAGATAGAAAAAAATGGTGGTTATGTAAAAGTTCCTACAGTTAGAAGATCACTTAAAGTTGGTATGCATAGTAAAATTGTTCCGATACTAAAACAAAGACTTATCCAAAGCCATGATTTAGTTATTGAAGATACAAATAAAACAGTACAAAATACAAGTGAAGATACAAATGCTACTATTGTAAAAAAAGATAATACTATTTATACAAAAGAGATTGCAAATGCAATTAAATCTTTTCAAAAAAACAATGGTTTAGCAGTTGATGGTATTTGTGGAAGAGATACAATAAGACACTTAAATATCACAGTAAAACAAAGAATAAACAAAATAAAAGTTAATCTTGAAAGAATGAGATGGATGAGAAGAGATTTAGGTAAAGAATATCTACTTGTAAATATTCCTGATTATTATCTAAGATATTATAAAAATAATAAAGAGATTTTAAAATTATCTGTTGTTGTTGGAACAAAAACACACCCTACACCAATCTTTTCACATAAACTATCTACAGTTGTTTTAAATCCATATTGGAGAGTTCCTAAAAGAATTGTTCAAAGAGAGATTATTCCAAAACTAGTAAAAGATCCAACTTATTTAAATAGTAAAGATATGGATATACATGAAGATTGGAGTATCAAATCAGAAACATTTAATCCAGTTGATATAAACTGGAGTATGTATGCACAAGATGAAGAACAAAAAGAAAATAATATATATCCAGATGTACCATATAGATTTATACAAATTCCAGGCAAAAAGAACCCTCTTGGAAAAATGAAATTTATGTTCCATAATAGATATATGGTTTATTTACATGATACAAGTGCTAAATATTATTTCAAAAAAAGAAAAAGAGCTTATAGTCATGGATGTATAAGATTACACAATCCAAGAAAATTATTAAAAACAATTGCAAATGACGACACAAAGCTTGATTATAAAGAAGCACAAGAGATACTAGAAGATATAGAACAAACAGAAATATCTCTTAAGAAAAGAATTCCTATTCATATTGTTTATTTAACAGCATGGGTAGATAACAACGATCAAATACAATTTAGAGATGATATTTATGGATATGACAAAATACAAAAAAAGATACTTTACTAAAAAAATAAACCATATATCTATATTATTTCTTAGCACTATTTCATTAAAAGCAAATTCAATAGAATCTTCTATTGAATTACTTCATAAAAATAAAATAGATATTGCTTTTATAATAATAGGTATATCTGCATTATTTTTATATAGACAAAACTTATTAAAACAAGCAAATAAACAACTACAATTAGCAGTTGATGAAAAAACAAAAGCATTACAAAATATAAATAATAACCTAGAAAGAGCTATGAATGAAGAGATTAAAAAAGCTACTTCTATAGAAAAAAGATTATATGAGAGTGAAAAATTATCTTCTATGAGTGATATGATAACAAATATTGCCCATCAATGGAGACAACCACTATCTGTTATATCTACTAGTGCTACTGGTTTATTATTACAGCAAGAAGTTCATTCAATAAATGAAGAAAATTTAAAAAGTTCTCTTAATAAAATAAATAATCAAGCTCAATATTTATCAAAAACTATACATGATTTTGAATCTTTGTTAAATACAAATACAGATTTAGAAATATTAAAACTATCAAATGTTATATCAAAGTGCTTATCTATTCAAAAAATAACACTTAACACTGATAATATAGAAGTTATTTCAAATATTGATGATAGTATTGTTTTAAATACTATTGAAACAGAACTTATGCAATCATTATTAAATATAATAAATAATGCAATAGATGCTCTTAAAAAACAATCAATTGAAGAAAAATATATATTTATAAATACATATAAAAATAATAAAAAAGCTATTATTGAAATTTATGATAATGCAAATGGAATATGTGAAGGTATTTTAGATAAAATTTTTGAAGCATATTTTACAACAAAGCATCAAGCTCAAGGTACAGGCTTATCTTTAAATATCACATATAATACTATAAAAAATAGCCTAAATGGAGATATAAAAGTAGAAAATTTTACATTTAACTATAACAACAACTCATATACAGGTGCAAAATTTACTATTTGTTTAGATTTAAATTAACTTTCATTTTTTAGTTGATTGCTAATAGATAAAACTAATCCAATAGCAATACCCAAAGATAATACAGAACTTCCACCATATGATAAAAATGGAACAGCTATACCCTTAATAGGGATAATTCCTGATATACCATATGAGTTAATAAGAAATGCCACAACAAGCATTATAGCTATTCCTAGAGTAAATAAATGGTACTCTTTGTTTTGTTTTTCTATTCTTCTACTTATTCTTAGTATTCTTAATATTATAGTAATAAACACAACAACAATAAAAAACAATCCAAATAAACCTATCTCTTCAGTTATACCTGCTAAAACAAAGTCAGTATGTACTTCTGATAAAAATCCAAGTTTCATTGCACCATTTGATAAATCAACACCAAACCAACCACCATGGTTTATTGCATTTAGTGAGTTTGTAACTTGATAAGGTTCAGGAAAATCTTTTACTCTTAGTAAAGATGCAATAGAATCAGGAAATATAGCTAAAATACTATCTTGTACACTTGACCACCAAGATTGTAGTCTATTAACTCTATGTGGAGCTAATGCAATAAGTGCAATTACACCACCAATTGCTAAAGATATAATAGATACAAATAACTTTGCACTTCTATTTGCAAAAATCAACATTACAAATAATACAGCTCCTAATAATACAATTTGACCTAAATCTTTTTGTAATACAGCAATTAAAATTACAGCAATAGCAAAAAGTATAAAATAAGGGATAAGCATTTTAAGTTCATCTAAAAAAGTAACTTTTTTTAGATCCATAAACTTTCTGTTAAATGAAAATGCTAAAAAATATATAAATCCAATTTTAAAAAATTCTACAGGAGAAAGGGAAAATCCAGGAAATCTAATCCATCTATTAGCTCCACCTGATTGTGTTACTGCTGATGCTGGTAATATAGGCATAACAGCCATTAAAATAAGGAAAAATATAAATAAAAACCAACCTAATTTATATCTAGTAAATAATACTTTAGGGTCAATATGTGCAAAGAAAAACATAATAAAAATTGCTACTAATCCTAATATACCTTGTCTTATTAAAAAATGAAATTGATTATAATCAAAATAATCAACTGTAAAAATAGATAAAGAATAAGAAAAAATCATACCTATTATAAACAATAAACTAGCAAGTAGCAATAATATATAATCAGGTTTTGTATCAGTCAAAATAGGTTTAATATGTTTTTGGATAAAATTCATTTCGTATTATAGCAAATAAAATCAAAAAAAGAGAAAAATGGACACTAAGAAAAGCGATGAAACACTACCAGTACCAGATATAAGTAAAAAAATACTTTTTACATTACTAATAGTAATTATATTTTTTTCTATATTAATTTTTTCTATCTCAAAAACAATTGCAACAAAAAGACATATTCCATCTTTAAATACAGCAAAATTAGATTTAGCAGTACGAGGAAATATTTTAAGTGCAGATAATTTTAAAATTGCAACTTCAAAAAAAATATATACAGCAAGTATAAATACAAAATCTATAAATATTGAAAAATTAGATTTATTTGTAAACTTATTTTCCATATATAGTAATATGGACAAAAAAGAAATAAAAAAACTTATAGTTAATGATATGAAAAAAAGAAAAGGTTATTTAATACTTTCTCAAGAAATATCATCAAGAACAGCCAAAAACTTAAAATTTTTAGCAAGAAAATTAATACAATTAAAAGTTTTTCATCCTTTAAAAGTAAATGGTTCAAATATCACTTATGGACTTGATTTAATTGAAACAGGTGAAAGCCGATTATATTCATACAAAGATACCCTAACTCCTGTAGTAGGATATATTAGAAAGAAAAATAATGAAAGTAAAAAGTTAAGAGTAAATGGTGAAAAAGGTTTAGAAAAATATTACAACTTTGAACTAAACAATATCAGAAATGGTTTACTAAAAGGTGAAAGAGATATTGGTTCTAATATTATTTTTAATAGAAATTCAAAAATAGTATTAACAAAAAATGGACAAACACTAAAACTAAATATACCACTAAAATTACAAAAAAATATTGAAATAATTTTAGATAAATACAAAAAGAAACTTGTAGCAAAAGAGATTGTTGCTTGTGTTATGGAAACTAAAACAGGAAATATCATAGCCTTTGCTTCATCAAATAGATTTAACCCAACATCAATCAAACAAAATGAAATAAATCATCTAAATGTAAATGCAATAGAGCAATCATTTGAACCTGGAAGTGTAATAAAACCTATTACAATTGCTTTAGCACTAAATAAAAATAAAGTAAACCAAACAGAACTATTTTCAGCATATAACTTTACAAAGAAAAATAAAAAAGGATTATATAGAAGAGGTAAAATAAAAGTAGATGGTTGGACTATTGGAGATGATCACCAATTTGATAAGCACTATTTAACTCTAAAAGAAATAATAATCCATTCAAGTAATATTGGAACACTACAAATAGCTCAAAGATTAAGTGCAAGAGATTTTTTAGATGGATTTCATGCCTTTGGATTTACTAAAAAAACTGGTATAGATTTACCTTATGAAAAAGTAGGATCACTTCCATCTTATAATCAACTACGAGCAGGTGAAAGTAAAGGTAAGGACAATGTCTTTAAAGCTACTTCATCATATGGTCAAGGTATGAGAGCTACATTTATTCAAGTACTTAAAGCTTATAGTGTATTTAACAACGATGGATATATAGTAAAACCACAAATAGTAAAAACAACTCTAAAAAATAAACCAATAAAAGTTATAAGTAAAAAATCAGCAAATATAGTAAAAAACTTATTAATAGACACTGTTCAAGAAGGAACAGGAAGAAATACTATAATTCCTGGACTTGAAATTGGTGGGAAAACAGGAACTGCGAATAAAGCAAGAGGTGGAAAATATAAAAGAAAATATATATCTTCATTTTTTGGTTTTGCAAATGATGATTTTGGAAATAAATACACTATTGGTGTAAGTGTAAATGAACCAATTGCTACTGGTGAATTTTGGTATTATTATTATGCCTCAAATAGTGCTGTACCTGTATTTAAAGAAGTGATTCAAACTCTTGTAAAATTTGATTATTTAAAACCAAATATAGATTAATTTTTTTTGGGTATAATTTCAAAAAAACTTAAAGGACTAAATATGTTTGGAAGAAATAGCGAACTAAAAGTATATAATTACACAGATGAAGAAATGGCAAAATTTAATTATGCAAAAATAACAACTAATAAAGGTGTTATTATGATTAAACTTACACCAGAAACTACAAAAAATACTGTTGCAAATTTTGCTACACTGGCAAAAGAGGGATTTTATGATGGTTTAAAATTTCATAGAGTAATACCAGGATTTATGGCTCAAGGTGGTTGTCCAACTGGTACTGGAACTGGTGGTCCAGATTGGTCTATTGCTTGTGAAACAGATTTAGGTGTTCAACAACACAGAATTGGTAGTATCTCTATGGCTCATGCAGGAAAAGATACTGGTGGAAGTCAATTTTTTATATGTTTTGTACCTTGTCCACATCTTGATGGTGGTCATACTGTATTTGGAAATATAGAAGTAGATGATGAAGCTAGTTTTGAAGTTTTAGAAAATATCAGACAAGAAGATATTATAGAAAAAATAGAAATTTTAGAATCAATCTAAAGTATAAAAATAGTATAGTTAAACTATACTATTTTACATCTATATAAACTTTATCATTCAAGTTTATAACCCCATCATTTAAAGCATATACAAATATCCCTCTATCATTTTTTAATAATTTTGGTAATTTACTATCTATAGAACTTAAATGCTTACATAGTGTACATTCTTGAGATATTTTAAGATTTACTTCCCCTATTTTTATAACTGTACCTAATGGCAATGTATATGGATTAAAATCCAATAATATATTTTCACCTAAAAGACCATGATTTATTTTTATATTATTGTTATTTGCTAAACTATAACTATGTAATGAACTTAATAAAATAGACCTATTTTTATCTTTTTTATAAAATTTATCTCCAATTATTCCATACTCATCACATTGTATTGATGATATTTCTTTTTTGTTTATAAATAACTTTACAATATTTCCTATTTGTTTCAACTTTTTCCTTTTTATAAAACCAAATTAAAAAGGCTCAAGCAAAATGCTTAAGCCTTCGATATTTAGTATTGAATATTATAATTCAATACCTGGATTACCTTTAACACCAATCATATCAGGTGCATCAACTTTTAAGTTAGAAATATGTTTCATATTTCTAAGGTAAGTTTCTGTAGTCTCCCAAATAGGCTCACCTGTAGATACAGAGTTTACTGTTGACCAACCAGCAACTTTATATACTTTGTTTGCTTCCATTGGTTTACCATTTTTCATTCTGATATTTGTAATTCTATTACCCATTTTAGCTCTTGGATCAATAGTATATGAAATACCTGAAGTTCTTACCATATCTCCACCCGATTGTAAGAATGGATCTTCATTAAATAAGTTATCTGCAACATCTTCTAAAGCATTTTTAATAACAGCTCCTGTCATCTCTTTGATATATGTTTCAGGGTATGTCATAGCTGTTTGAGTAGCTAAATCATCAAATGTTATTGTTTGACCTGGCATAATTGTTGTTCCCCATCTAAATCCAGGAGATAAAGATACATCTGCACCTTTTACATCACATAAAGCATCACAAATAATTTGATCCCAAGAACCATTAAAGTTACCTCTTCTAAATAATGTAGTATCAGTTGTAGCAATTTCTCTATTTATAACTTTTTCAAATGGTTTTCTCACCTTTTTAATATAATCAGCCATCTCTTTATCTTCAGGAATTAAATCTGGAAAGATTGGT
>Ga0256843_1001344_pt1 | contig 19496 bp, 22 predicted proteins | sample AlvinellametaG_FD_191572 | JGI IMG/M metagenome (GOLD analysis project Ga0256843, IMG submission 191572) | Pompeii worm associated microbial communities from hydrothermal vent at the East Pacific Rise, Pacific Ocean - Alvinella | ecosystem: Host-associated > Annelida > Integument > Unclassified ... | reverse complement strand
CAAATATACTTAAATCTACTCAATAATTTGTAGTAGTAGTTGTAGTTACTGTAGAAATATTATCTAATACTGCCCCTTTACTTTCTAAGAATAATAAAGGATCAATAGTATTTTTTGCTAATTCATCGAAACAAACTCAGTCTTCAGTTATTTTATAATAACTAAATGGACATGCATTATAATCATAGTAATAAGGATGGAATGGTGTTTGTAAATCTACTTGAAAATGTAGATGATTTCATGTTGAATTTCATGTTGAACCAACTTCTCAAATTTTTTCTCATACTTTTACTGTTTGACCAGCTCTAACATTTATTTTTGATAAATGAGCATAGTTTGTAACTATTTTTTTTCAGTTTATTGTATGTTCGATTGAAATAAAATTTCATAACACAATATCACTTTTTGCTTTTAATACTTTTCAATCAGCTATTGTATAAACAGGTGTTCATTTTGATGTTGCAATATCAGTTCAGATATGACCTCAATTACCTACATCCCAACCATATTTATAACTTGCTCACCATAACATTGTATATAATCTTGTATAATCATTATACCCTCCGTTTAATGTAGCATATTTTTTATAGTCTTTTGTATTTAGAATTGGTAAATTTTGTTTACAATCAGAACTTAGTTTAGAAAATTCTGTAAATCTACAATCTAATTTTGATACCTCTTTAAGTGGGTAAATAACTTTATCAGAAGTGCTCGAGGCTCTTACAGATAATGGATTCAATAATGTAATTAATAACATTATTAAGATGAATCCTGGAAAAAACTTTTTAATGTTTTCTATAGTTTTCATAATAACTTTATTTTTGAAATAATTTATTTTAAATTATCATTTTATAGATATACTTTTATTAATATTTCACATTTGCAGATATGATTTATTTAATATATATATTACTTGACAATTTAAAGTTGTATATTTAAATTAATTTCTGTACATATATTACAACACAGAAAAACATTATTGTCAAACATTTGACTAATTTTATTTTTAATTTATTAAATATATTTTTAATATTCCCTATTTAAAGCTATAAATAAACTATTTTTTATATACTTGATTTTTTAATTAAATAATGTTTAATATAAAATAATTACTTGATTACACTCTAAAAATGACTATTTTTTCATTAAATATTTTTTGAATAACAATTGCTCCTAGTTATTATTGACTTATGTATGCTATAGGTTTTTTATCATGATATTATATTATTAAGAAGAGATGATTTATTGTTTGAGAAAAGTTAGATGATCTTTTTTTATATATAGTTTTATGAGTGATTTTATGATGAAGAATTTGATATGTGATTTTTTATAATATAAATAACTATATTTCTAATCCTTTAGATATATTAAAGGTTTGGGAGTGATGAATGAGTTTTCATTGAGGAGTTATTTGAGTTATATTAGCTATGATTCTTTTTTCTATAAAAAAGAAAGTAAATTTTTATAAATTAGCAGATCAAATTACATTGGTATTACCTATTTGATTATGATTATGAAGAATATGAAATTATTTAAATCAAGAATTGTTGTGATACTCATGATATAATTGATTTTTATCGGTAAATATAAATTGAGTTTGATATTTTCCTTCTACATTAGTAGAATTTTTATTAGAATGAGTAGTTTTATTTTTTATATTAAATTATTTTTATTATAAAAAAAGACTAGCAAATGGTCAGATAGCTAGTTTGTTTTTAATATTTTATTGATTATTTAGGATAATAGTTGAAATATTTTTTAGAACTCCAGATGTACAAATATGATATATATTATGATATTTTACTATGTGAGAAATATTAAGCTTACCTATGGTTCTAGTTTGATTATATTTATTTATTAGACTTAGAAACAAATAACAAATTTATTAATAATATTTTATAATAATGAAAATAAGATTTACAATATCTAATACATTAATATTACTTTCAGCAATTGCAACTACTCTAGCATATTTTGTACCATCATTGTATTTATTCTGAATGAATAATTATTTTTTAGATGATTGATTGTATCATATATATATAATACAATTTTTTACTGGTTCTTTCTTGCATTGAAGTTTAGTTCATTTTTGAGCAAATGCTTTATTTCTGTTTTTATTTTGAAATATAGTTGAAACTATTATTTGAAAAAGCAAATTTATAAAGTTTTTTATATTTACTACATTATTTAATTGATTTTTAATTTCTATATTTGCAGATTGAAATACAGTATGAATTAGTTGATTTTGTATGGCTTTAATATCTTATTATACCTTAGAATTAAAGTATCAAAATAATCCAGAATACAAATGATGAATAACTGCTTTGATTATAAATATATGAATATGATTTATGCCTTGAATAAGTTTATACTGACATTTGTTTTGAGCAATAGCTTGAATAATATTCTTTTTTATAAATAAAAATTTTCTTAAAAAACAAATAGTTTGAGCTGTTGTAATAGAAAAAAGCTAAGTTTTAAACTTAGCTTTTTTCTATTAGTATTCTTTCTAATTCAAATCTAAAATCAGATTCTTCCGTTCAGTTTAGTAAACCAGACTTCATTTTTTTATCTATATTAACAAGATTATTATAGAGATGTTCTAGTTGTTTATAATTTATTCTATAACTTTTATTAATTAAAAAAGTTCTATTTCATAGATTTAATATACTTGATATATCTGTTGAATTTTTATTGAGATTTTTCAATTTTGATATATAAACACTTGTTCTTAAGTTTGCAATTAAATTATTATAAAATGCATATATACTTGTGTCGTTTAATATAATATCTATTTTTTTTAATGCTTGGATAGTATTGTTATTTAATATATCATCTATAACTTGAAAAATACTTTCTTCTAATTCTGGGCTTATATTTTCAATTATTTCTTTATTGTCTAATTTATCAAAAGTAATTAATAGTTTATTTATTTCTGATATTATTTTATTTAAATTTCAAGATTTATATTTGATAATAGTATTTATTCATGATGAGCTTATTTTATTTCAGTATTTCTTTGAAATAATTGAATGTAGATCAGAATCATCTTTTGTGTTATATTCTTTAAATTCTGATTGTTTTTTAAGTTCTTTATAAAGTTTAGTTCTCTTGTCTGGATTTATAGTATTAAATAAAATAATATTATCATCTGGTATTTTATCTAATAATTTAATAAAAAACATTTGCTTTTCATCTGATATTTTTTCATCTAAATCTATTATTACTAATTTTTTTTCACTTAAAAAACTAGTAGATGTTATGTTTTCTATTAGAAAATTATTATCCGTATTTTCAATATTTTTAATATGAACTAAATTAAATTCTCAGAATTTAGATATAAATCTTTCTTTCCAAGCTTTAACTTGTTCTTTTACTAAAAAATCAGAGTTTCATGTGAAAAAATATAGCATATTATTTAATTATTTGTTTTAATTTATTACTACCCTCTTTGTTTATTAACTCAAAAACATTTAATATTGATTGTAGAGATTTTTTTAGATTTATTAAATCTCTTGGATTAGCTCTATTTAGAGCAAGTCTGTTTAGTATTGAGTTTATGTTAGAAACGTATTCTAATTCTTTTCTTGTTTTATCTAAGAGTATTTTATTTTTTGTAAACTCATCAATAAAATCTAGTCTTTTTTGTATTTCATCTATATTATTTAATGGTTTTATTATTTGTTCTCTTAAATATGAATTTCACATAGGAGTTTTAGTTTTATTTAAAACTCAAAATAATGTTCATACTGTAGATGATTTAGTTGAAAAATTGTATATTAAATCAAGATTTCTTATAGTTGATTCATCAAGATTCATATATGAATCAAAACTTATATATGATATAGAATTTAAAAACTTTAGCTCTGTTTTTTGATTTGATTCTATGTATTCTAGTAGCATTGATGAAGCTAATTGTGATAATTCTTTATTTTCGATTCAGAATCATTCAAGAGAATTAACTCAGAAGTGATTTAATAATTTTTTCTTTGCTTTTTGTTTTGCTTCAAAGTAATAAATATTTAAAGAGTATTTTTTTTCAAGTACTTCTTTTATCTCATTATTTGAGAATAATTGTTTTTCTAGTATTACTTCTTTAGGTGATATTTTATATAATTCTGATTTTAGATTATCAAAACTATTGAATTCTCATGTAGACCATTTATTTGTACTAAAATCAAGTAAACTTATTCAATACAATCAATCTTTTTCTACTAATGATATCATATAATTGCTATTATCTGATGATTCATAATTTTCTCATTCGAGATTAATTGTTGCAGGAGTAACTACTCTAACTACTTCTCTTTTAACTATTCATTTTAATTTTGGATCAGAAACTTGTTCAGCAAATGCTACCTTATATCATGCAGCTACAAGTAAAGGTAGATATTTTTCTTTGGCATGATAAGGTATTCAAGCAAGTGGAGTTGGAGTTTCTGCATTTTTATTTCTAGTTGTAACTGCTATTCAAAGGATTTTATGAGCAATATGAGCATCTTCGTCAAACATTTCATAAAAATCTCACATCCTAAAGAAAAGGATACAATCTTTGTATTGTTCCTTCATTTCATAATATTGAGCCATTGCTGGTGTTACATTCATTAGATTTTTTTAAAACATAATTTTTTTTCTATCTATTCTTGAAAATGATTTTTTTCAGTCAATATTTCTAGATATACTTAATAATATAGCTAATCACATTACAAGAGATAATAAAGATGATCAACCATAACTAACAAAAGGTAGAGTTATTCAAGTTAATGGTACTATATTTAGGTTTACTCATATATTGATAAAAGCTTGTATTAGTATCCGTGAAGATATTCATATAGCTGTATATTTTGAAAATAAATCATCAACTCTTGAAGCTATATATATTCATCTATATCAAATATACATATAAAGACCTATTAATATTAATCATCATACAAATCATAATTCTTCAATAATTACTGAAAAAATGAAATCTCATTGTACTTCAGGTAAATATCAAAATTTTTGTATTGATCAACCAAATCATAATCCACTAAATCCACCACTTCATATTGCTATAAGAGCCTGTTCAGTTTGATAATTTATGGTTTTATTATTTATTGCATCTTCATTATCGGCAAGAAAATTATCTATTCTTTGAGTAATATATCATAGAGTATTAAGATTTTTTCATGTTTCTTTATCATAATCTCAAGCAGAATATACTCAGATTATAAGTGCCATTCATAATCAGATAGTTCAAAGTAAATGTTTTTTATTCATTCATGCATAAAAATACATTATTATTGATACAGGTACAACTACCATAATAGTTCAAAAGTCGGGTTGTAAGGCTACAAGTAATACTATTAATCATAGGTATGACATAAATGGAACATATCATTTTTCAAAACTTTGAAGATATCATTTATATTTTTTAAGAAAAGCTGCAAAAAATAAAATTAATGATATTTTTAAAAATTCTGTTGGTTGTATGTTAAAAGGTATTCAAGGTATGCTTATCCATCAAGTTGCTCATTTGTATGTTGCTCACATTACAAGCACTATAAGTAGAAGTATTAATGCAAATCAAAATATATATTTAGAATATTTTTCAAATACATAGGGTTTTAATTTAACTATTATTCATAGTAAAACTAAGGATATAAGTACATGTGCAATATTTCTAAGTACGTAAAAATAGTTATATGCTTCTTCTATATATCAATTATTTGCCATTATATTTGTTACCCTAAATGATGAGTAGACAGATACAGATGAAATCATAATCATTCAAAATATCATTAAAAACAATACTGTAAAGAACAATTTATAATCTACGTTTTTTTTCATATATTAATTCATTAGGTTAGTTACTTCTATTAATAATTCAGGAAACATTAGGTATAACAATCATTCTATAAATATTATTGTTATGATTACTACTATTGGTGTAAAATCTATAGGTCAAATAGTAGTTGGTAGAACTTTTTTTATATTAGCATAAATTGGATCAATTATATTAGCTACAAATTGAGGTCTTATTTTTAATCAAAATATAGATAACCATGATAAGATTACATCAAAAAATATGATGTATGTTAATATTTTGAAAAATATTATTATTGTTAATAGAATTTGCATATTATTTTTTTATATTATTAAATCAGTTTTCAGCAGCTTTTTCTTGGGCTTTTTTCTTACTGCTTCATATTCATTTTCATACAACTTTATCATTTAGAAATACTCATACTTCAAATGTTTTATCATGATCAAGTCATGATTCACTTAATACTTTATAACTTGGTGTTATTTCATATTCTGCTTGAGCATATTCTTGTATAGTCGTTTTATAATCTTTTGTTAGGTTGTTTTTTATTATATCATCAACAGATGGATATATGTGTTGATTAATAAAAAGAGTTGCTGTTTCAAGTCATAAATCTATATATATAGCTCATAATAGTGCTTCAACAACATTAGCAAGTAGATAATCATTATCTCTTCATCATGTTTTTTCTTCACCTTTTCATAAAACTAAATATGTAGCAAAGTCTAATTTTCTAGCAACTTTTGATAGATTTGTTCATCTAACTAAAGCACTTCTTATATCTGTTAATTCTCATTCTGATTTTTTAGGATAATCTCTAAAAAGATTGTTTGTAATAACTAATTCTAAAACAGCATCTCATAAAAATTCTAGCCTTTCATTATGTTCTGGTGCATAATCAGGTTTTTCATTTACAACTGATCTATGTATAAAAGCTAATATATAATGCGAAATATTTTTATGTTTAATGTTTAGTGTAGATAATAATTTTTCCATTTTTTCAATTAAGGCAGGGCTTTGAATTGCCTTTTCTCTCATCACCATTTTGTTATTTGGTTTATATATAAAATGAAAAATAAAAAATTGAAAACCAATAATGAGATTAATTAGCTTTAAACTTTTTATTTTTGTAGTTTTATTTTATTTTTTTTGACTTAAAAGTAAAGAAAAACTCTCCATAAAATGGAGAGTTTTTAATATTATTTTTTCAAACAAGATTCTGTTATATGACTATAATCATTATCTTTTATTTTATTTAATTTATCAAAGTCTTTATATACTTTGTTTAGTATTCAGTTTACTACTTTTTTAGCAGAATCATCTCAATAAACTTTTGCGATTTCTACAGCCTCATTTATAGAAACTTTTCCTGGTATTTCTTCTGTAATAAAAAACATTTCTGCTAATCATATGTATACTGGTAGTACACTTGATAAACTCATTTTTTGTATATTAAATTTTGGAGCATAAGTCTTGAATATACTTATAAAGAATGGCTCATTATAAGTTATTATTTTATGCATTTCATTTAAATATTTTTCATCAATATTAAAAGTATGAACTTCTTTAAAGAATGATTCTCTAAATTGTTCTTTATCTAATTTATTTATAGATAAAGAATATAGTTCTTGAAATAATAATTTTCTAGTTTTTTTACGATTACTTACTAATATTTTTGTATTTTCAACTACATTTAATTCATCAGCCTTATTTGTAGTATTAGTTTCATTAGTCATTTATTTGTTTTCTTACAGATTATTTTAAAGTGCACAAAAAATAACATAGAAGTAATATCTATGTTATTTTTTAATAAAAACTATACTCTAGTAGTGTTAGTTTTTTTAGTTTTAGGAGCAATAACAGTTCTACCGTTATAAGTTCCATCTTCTGCCATAAAGTGAGCTAAACCAGTAGCATCTTTATTTAACATTACTCTTTCTTTTAACTTTCTAGCTGTTAATTTAATCCAGTTAGAAGTTCTAGTTTTAGATCTTGATTTAGAGTGTTTTTTCTTTGGTCCGAAAGCCATAATTAATATATTTAAATAATAAAGAACGTTTTTACAGAGGGGATTTTATAAACTTTTTAATAAAATGCAAATTTAATTTGAAAAAAAAGTAATTTTCTGTAGAATTAGCACTAATCTAACCTAAAAATAGCACATGAAAAAAATATTAATAATAGAAGATGATAAGTGAATTTCAGCATCACTTAAGCTTTATCTTGAAAATTCTAATTATAATATCGAATTACATTATGATTGAACAGATGCTGTAGAAAAATTTAAAAAAGTAAATCCTGATTTAATTATTTTAGATATAAATTTACCTTGAAAGGATTGAATCGAAATCACAAAAGAGATTAGAGAAAATTCTCAAGTGCCAATTGTAATGCTTACAGCAAGATGAAGTGAATTAGATAGAATTAACTGATTAGAGATTTGAGCTGATGATTATATTGCTAAACCTTTTTCTCCAAGAGAGTTATTAGCAAGAATAAATACCATTATTAGAAGAGTTTCAGATTTAAAATGAAATACTGATTCGGAGTTAAGTTTTGAAGGTATTGTTGTGAATACAGAAAAGAAATTAGTAGAAGTTGATTGAGAAAATATCTGATTAACTTGAAATGAGTATGAAATATTAAAGAAGATATTTGAAGCTAATTGATGAATAGTAACAAGAGATACAATAATGAAAGAAATAATCTGATATGATAAATATATCTATGATAGAACTATAGATACACATATAAAGAATATTAGAAAAAAAATATGAAAAAAAGATATCATTTTAACTGTAAGATGAGAATGATATAGAATTAATAACTAAATATAATAATGTCATTATCTAGAAAATTTATAATCTCACTTTTAATAAGTATAATATTTATAGCATCTATTAATATAGCTGCTTTTTATATTTTTTATTCTTCTTATTTATCAAATTATTTTAATGAAAAATTAAAAATAAGAGATAATATTACTATTGATTATATAAATGAGGTAATTAAAAAACAAACAATAGATGATATTGATAGTATTTTTACTGATACTGAGATAGAGTTTTTTGAATTACTTGAAAATAATAATTGAAATATACCTTTAACTAAGCAAAAAAATATTGATATAGTAATTAATTATTTAGTTAAAAGTGGTATTGCACCTAAATACATAGAAGAAATAATCCCAACTGATAATTTTTGAAAAGTATTAGAAGCACTTAGAGATGATAATTCATTAGAATCGCTCTTTGTTAAGAAAATGGCTCTATCTATGCTTATTACTAATATATTAGCTATTTGAATAATAGTATTTTGATTATTGATTTTTATCAGAAAGACGATATTGCCTATTAAAGAAGTTACAGCAAGTATAAAAAGCGCAGTGAGTCCAAAAGATATAATTTGAAAGGATGATAAAATAGAAATAAAATATCATAATAAAAAAGACGAGATTTGATTGTTAATTACTGCGATTAATAAATTGAATAAAAAGATTAATATGCAAGATGAAATAAGATCAAGATTATTAGCAGATATTTCTCATGAGCTTAAAACACCGATTACATCTATTCAGTGTTATCTTGAAGGTATATCAGATTGAGTTATTAAGCTAGATCAGAAAAATCTAGATGCAATTACTGATGAAATGAAAAGACTTATATCTCTTGTTAATAAGATAATGGATTATGAAAAAAACGAGAGAAAAAAATTATCATTAACTCTCGAAGTTAGAAATATATCTGAAATAGTTAAACAATTAGTTGAAACGCATAAAAAAAGATTAAAAGAAAATAGGCAAAGAATTAAGGTTACCTGAGATGATATGATAGAAAAAAGTATTGATGTAAATTTATTTACTCAAGTTGTTCATAATATTATTTGAAATTTTCTTAAATATGCATGAAGAAATAGTAATTTAAAGATTAATATTACTAAAAATTATATAGATTTTACTGATGATTGAGTCTGAATTAAGGCATCTGAAGTACCTTTCCTTACTGAAAAATTTTATCAAGGAAATATAGAAAAAACATGAAATATTGATTCAAGATGAATATGAGTAGGTTTAAGTATTATAACAAAGATAATTCATTCACATTGATGGAAGTATGAAATTAAGTCTGATAAAGGAAAATGATTTAGTTTCAAAATATATTTTTAGTCTTCACATAAAATTCACATTAGAAATTTGAATATTAAATTTAAATGATTATTATCTTTATAAGTTAGGGAAAAAGGTTAAAGCCAAAAATAAATCTTAATATTCCCTAATTTTTATTTTTAAAAGATGTTTATTAAAAGAATTAATACATTCTTAGTTATTATAACTATCTGCTTACTTAATATAACTAATTCATATGCTAATGAATTAGCTTTTTGAGGTTCTTGAGAAACAATAAAAGAGCTAAAACAAAGTATTGATGTATTAGACAAAGTAAATACAGAATTAAAAAATGATTTTAATGAACTAAATACTAATTATAAACTAAAAACATTTCTTAGGAATAATTTAACTAGATACGAATTTTTAAAGATTAAAAAAATAGTTTCTGAATATAATGCAAATATTGCAGAAATAGAAGAAAAACTATTATTAAATGCTAAAAAATGATTACCTGTTTTAGAAGAAAGAAGAAAACTATTAGAAGAAAAAAGAACATTTTATAATGGATTAATACCATATATAAATATTGATTATAGAAAGGAATATTTAGAATATATTAGAAGAGATGCTGATTTATTTAAAAAACAAAATATAGTTTCTACTGATATTGAAGTAAAAAAAGAAATACTTGATACAAAAGTAACAAAAATTGAATCAGAAATAATAAAGCATAAGGAATATATAAAAGATAGTGTTAGACAAATAATAGAATCAAGATTAGATTTAAAAATTAAAAACTTAAGTGAAAATGAAACATTTACAGTTTTAAATGAAGAATCAAAGGTAAAGGTTTTAGATAAAACAATTAGAAAAATAAAAATTAAACTACAAAACTTAGAAAATTCGAGAATTAAAACTCAATCATGAGCTTTAATAGAATCATGATCAGCTATATTAGAAAATAAGATACAAACTTATAAAATAGCTGTTGATAAACTTGAATCATTTAAGGAAACATTGGTTAAATAAAAAAGAAGAACAAAATTGTTCTTCTTTTTTATTATATTTTCCAGTCAAAGAAATGTTCTAATTTAAGTCTTTCATCATCATATTTAAATAATTTTCAGTCTTTTTTTAGCATTTCAAGTACTTCATCTACTATTTTAGCAGAAACATTTTTTCAGTATAAGTGTTTCTTTTTCACCATTTTTTTATTTCCTATAGCTCACTTAACTATTTCTGCAATAAGTTTAGAATTAATAGGAGGAGCAATAATATTTGTTCAATCTAGTATTGTTTCTGTTCTATCTGAACCAAATCTTACTGTAACACAAGGAACTCATACAATATTTGCCTCTTCTTGCATACTTCAAGAATCAGTAACTACAGCTCATGCTTTAGAAATCATATCTATTACTTCTGCATGATGAGCTAAAGCCGGTCAATAAGCGAAGTTTTTCTTATATTTTTCTTTAAGATTTTCTATATCTTCTCTTAATCCATAATTATCAATAGCAAATTCACTAGCATATAATCATAGAAAACAAACATATACTCAGTCTTCTATTAATTTTTTAATAGCATTATATATTACTAAGAATCTTTCTTTCTTTTGAGTATTTTCTCTTCTATGAATAGTTATAAAGATAAAATCTTTTCATTTCATATTTGGGAATTTTTCAAATGCAGTAGAATTAACTATTTTTTGTTTAGATATTTCAATAGCATCGGCTACTGTATTCCCTACTACTTTTATATGTTCTTCAGGAAATCCTTCATCTATTAGAGTTTTTTTGTATAATTTAACTGGTGCTGCAAAAAATCATGTTGATCATTCAATAGCTCTTGTGTCAAATTGTTCTGGATAAGGTTCTATACTTCATCTTTCATATATATCAAAACATTGTAATGACTCATAATATTTTTTCCAATTAAAATCACCTTTTTCAAAGTTTTCAAATAAGTTATAATAAAAATCTTTTGAAGGTGTAAATGTTCTGATTCAAGCTTCTACATGTACAACAGCAAATTTATTTAGAAATGCCGCTTTATCTGCTGTAGTTGCAGTCATTGTATCTCAATGAACATATGGTACAGGTATTTTCTTGTAATTTTCATAAATATTTACTAAAAAATCTCATAGTCTTTCAACTATAAGTGAATATTTTTTGTGAATATCTCAATAAATATTTAGATTTATATCTACATCCATTCAAAATTCAGTTAATACTCATTTACTTAGGTTGTAATCATAGTGTTGTCCTGTATGTACTAGAACAACTAATTCTCCTCTGTTTTTAAGTTCTTGGTATAATGGTGCTTGCTTAATAATGTCTGGCTTTGTAGCAATCATTATTATATGTGCATATTTTTTAGTAGAATTTTGTATATCAAACCAAAAATTTTCTCTTATATATACTTTATTTTCTTTAGTGATATTTTTCATTATTATTAGCTTAAAATTATTTATTTAATTATATTGTTTAATTAAATGATGCAAGTTAAAATTTTATGTTCTAAAAACTACTCAAATAATTATGCAGACTGCAACAAATAATGTTACTAGTATATCTTTTTTTGTTGGTATCTCTTTTAATATAAAGTATCATAAGATATATATAAAACCAAGATATAATAGACTTAAAAGACTAGTAAGTACTACTCAAAGAGATGAATACATAGTAAGTGATAATAGAATTGATACTACTACTATTGAATTTGCTAATAATAGTAATTTAATATATTTTTTTGTTAATAATTTTATTTCTGAAAACTCTTTTTTTATTGCTATTAATATTAAAGATATTATTACTACTAATATTGTTTCAGTAAAATAAAAGCTTGGTGGATTGAATTTTGTAAGAAAGTATAAAACTGCAAATACTTGGAATGATTTTATAGTTGATGATAATAGTACCATTAGACTATATTTATTAAATTTGAAATGTTTATAGTCTATACTTGTTCATATTACTACTAACGATGCTGTTATTGCACTTAAAAAAGTTATTAAATTTGCTCTTTCAGTAGCTATAAAAATGAATCAAATAATTATAGGAAAAACTTGAAATAGCATTGCATATAGTTGAAGTGTTGATACTTTTTCATTTGCATAAGCATTTCTTCTAAGAGGATATGTAATATATAGTCATATAGTTGCAATAAGTAATAGTCATAAGTCTTTATATGACATATCTGCTTCAATATAATTGTAATCAAATATTCATACTAAAAATAAGACTCATATTATAGTTAAATGATATCATCTATTAAATAGTGTTTGCAGATTATTTCATATTTTTTTATTTTCTACAATTTTTTTTGTTAAAACCATTCAAGTGGCATTAAGAAAAGATTGTAGTATTCATAATAATATACTCATTTTTTTATTTAAAATAATATCAAATTCAAATCATAATCATAACTATAGTTGCTAGCAATATTTGTTTTTTTTCAGGTGTATCATTTAGTATAAACTTCATTGATAATATTTGAAAAACAAGTCATACAAATGAAATAAGAGTGGCTATTAATACTCAAGATGTTTCTATTATGTATAGTCATATTAAAAATCATGTCCATCATATTGCAAGTGCTCAGATTCTGTACTTATAGAATTCCTTCTTTTGTGTAAATAGTAATTTAAGATTATATCATTGTAGTAATGCCACAATTAATGTAATAGAAAAAAACATGATTGCTTCTATTGCTATATAGTCTACAGTTGTATATTTAAGAAAAATATATCAGACTAATAAAGTAATAGTTGCTTCTAGTACTTTTACTAAAATAAATAATAATATACTTTTTGATAATTTAATTTTTTTTCTATCAAGATTAAATCATATTATTATAAAGATAGTTAGAAGAGTTATAATAAAAGTTGTTAAGCTTGTTGAATTTTTAGTTCAATAAAACAATATAAATCATAAAAGTACTATAAATATTTTGTCTAAATTTTTATAAGGTAATAATTCTGATAATTTTGTATCTTTATAAACTTTAATATATAAGTTTGTATTTATAAAGCTTATTATTGCTATTGATAATACTAACAATATTGTTTTATAATCTCATAGCATTGCTATAGATTGCCCAGTAAAAATAATTATAGAGTATACTATAACTATTCATCATATAGGTCAAAAGGTTGCAAAAAGTGCTTGAGGTAACGTAGATACTAATACTGCTTTTTTCCATATACTATCAGTTATACTTCAAAGTAATGCTGATAACATTCATAATAATATACTCATTTTATTTTAATATTTCTTTTATAAAATCTATAATTTTTTGCCATAAGGTTCTTTTATCTTCTTTTTTTCAAAACTTTTTCTCATCTACTTCCTTTAGATTTTCTTTTATATCTATAGTATTTTCTTGTACTATAATAAGATTTTTATCTAGTACAGTTAAAAACCCTGAAAACAAATTTAATCACATTGCTGAATCTGGATTTATCTTATTTGCAAGTAATGTTAATGCAGAATCAAGTTTAGTTAATAACTGAACTCTGAAAATATCATCAGTAAGAGCTTTAGAGTAATCTTCTTTAGTTATTCTTAATTCTTCTGGAATATATTTATCTATATCCTTTATTTCATCTATTTGATCTATTTTTTCAAATATTTCCTTTATTGCTTCTTCTCCGATATCTTCTCATTCAATTATTTGTTCGGCAACATCTTTTGTTATTATACCTTTTTCTACAAGTTCTTTTAAATTAGCTAGATCTTCTTCAACTTCAATTTCAATAGATATTTTTTCTTTTACTTTTTGATGTTCAAGTGTTTTTACTAGATTATCTTGAACTTCTTTTTCAGATAGCTTTTTTTTCTTTTTTTCTTCTTCATTAAGTGCTCCAGATTCAATTCACATAGTAATTAAATATTATTAAATAAATTTTATTTATAATATACTTTTTCTTGTATTTTTCAATTAATTATTTGTTTTTTTATGCTTATTCTTATATACTTTAATATGTTTAATATTTAATATTTATTTTATGTGAACTATTATTCTTGTTATTGAAGTTTTAATTTGAGTTGCTTTATCATTGATTCCAGAGATTGGTGTGTTTATATGAGCTTTTTATTTCTTTTTCTTATTTTATTCTGGTATAGTTATTGTTAAACCAAATACAGTTAGATCAAAAGAGGTTTTTGGTAAGTATTCAGGTGTTTTAAGGCAATGATTTAATCTTGTTGTACCTTTTATTACTAGGACTATAAAACAAGACTTATATAGAAAAAATTTCCCTGTTGAGGTTGAATGAGTTACACATGATAATGTAACTGCATATATTTGATTAAATGTAATATATTATGTAAATGATGACTGAGATAATTCTACTAATTGAACTATATATAAGTCAATTTATAATATAGATGATCCTAAAACTATGATGAGATCAACTATTGATGAACAATTAAGAGCAATGATGGTTACTTTTACTCATAAAAATATTTTTGCAAAAAGAGAAGAAATTGGTCAAGTTATAGAAGAAAGATTAAGAGAAAAATTATCTACTTTTTGATATACTCTTGATTCTATTCAAGTTAGAGATGTAAAATTGGAAAATAGTGTTATGACTGCTATGAATAAAATAGTAGAAACAGAAAAATTTAAAGAAGCTGCAATGAATGAAGCAGAAGCTAAAAAAATAATGCAAGTAAAAGAAGCAGAAGCTGAAAAAGAATCTAAAATACTTCTTTGAGAAGGTATGGCAGGTCAAAGAATGAAAATTGCTGAATGATTTAAAGAATCAGTTGATTTAATAAAAATGACAGATGATTCATTAAATGCAGAGAAAGTATTAGCATTTTTACTTGATTCATCAAGAATAGAAACATTATGAACTATTGGTTCACAAGATAATTCTAAACTTGTATATTTAAATGAAGATTTAGAAGGTAGAAGCTCAAAACTTATTTCAGGTAGTGAAATAATGGAAAAATAAAAAAAGCTAACATATGTTAGCTTTTTTAATATATATCTTTTATTGTTTGTTCATTTTTGAAATCATTTACTTTTTTCAGAATCTTAGTAGCTCTTCAAAAATTTTTACATTGTTCTCATTTTCAGCAAATATTAGGTATTTCATTTTCTCACATACAATAACCTTTACATCATTTTCAGTCAGTATTTATAATCAATCATGATGATTTTATTTGAAAATCAGGATTATCTCTTATACCTACTAAATTTTCTTGTATATTTTTTATTAAATCAGAAATAGATACAGGTAATTGATTATCTGTATTTTTAATTTCTTGATTATTAGAATTTTCACTTGTTTCGTGATTTCCCATATTTTAAATATTAGTATATATTTGATAAAATGTCTTTCATTTCAATATATCTTTTTTGTTTTCTACATTCAGAACTTCTATGTTTTCTTGTATAAACCTTTCTAACTTTAGAATAATTATATCATCTTTCGTAAATCATATTATTTATTTTTTATTAATAAACAATATTATAATATCATATATAATTAATTTTTGTCAAAAAAATAGAGCAGAACCGAAGTTCTACTCTAGATTATACACTATCTTCACCATACATGAGTTTGTGTATAAGTGTTTTTACTGGAATTATTTCATTTACTTTATAACCATTAGCTCCAATAAAAAACAACGATGTGTCTTTTCTTTCTAATATTGTATCAGATAATCTATCTGCAATACAGAATCCTACTTTCCTTGCACCTTTACCATGTTCGCAAGGTGACACACAGTTTGAAATGCAATTAATAGGTGGAGCTGTACGCTCCTTATTTCTTTTTACATTTTGACTAAGGTCATAATCGATTTTATAAGTCAATCCATTCTTCAATTTTCTACATGGAAATCCAACAGGAGATCCACTAAGATAAATGTCTTTTTCAGTTGAATTAACAACAGCTTGTTTATAAAACATAGGAGCATCACATTCACTTGTAGCTACAAATCTTGTACCCATTTGAACGGCAGAACATCCCATATTTATATAAAACTCTATATCAGATTTATCCCAAATTCCACCTGCAGCTATTACTGGAATATTTCCCCATTTTTTTGCTTCTTCAAGTACTTGAGGAACAATAATTTCCAATTGATTTTCAGCCAATTTACATTCTTCAATAGTATGAAAGCCTTGATGTCCTCCACTTTTTGGACCTTCAACTACTACTGCATCAGGTATTTTACCCTTCTTTTTCCATTTCATACAAATGATTTTTAGTGCTCTTGCACTTGATACAATTGGTACTAATGCAACATCAGGATAATCTTTAGTTAAATCTGGTAGATTTATTGGTAATCCTGCACCTGATATGATAATATCAGTCCCTGCCTCACATGCAGATTGAACACTTTCATCGTACTCTGATAGTGCTACCATTATATTTGCAGCAAGAGGTTTATTACCGCATATTAAACGAGCATTGCTATATATTTCAAAAAGAGCTTCTTTTGAGTTACATTCAATTGGATTTGGTCTTTTGTTTTTGGTAATATCAAAATATTTACCATTTTTATAATAACCTGTTCCGACTGTACTAATAACTCCAAGGCCACCTTCTTTTGAAACTGTTCCTGCTAGTTGATCCCAACTAATTCCTACACCCATACCACCTTGAATAATTGGTTTTTCAATTAGGTATTTCCCAATTTTAAATGGCTTGAATTCCATGACACTTTCCTTTGTTTTTGTTTTTATGAGCTCTACTCTGAACTCCTGCATTTTACTAATAAATACATATTAGAACTCATCTGTTTAGCATATGTATTTATAATCATAAACTATTAAAAGTCAAAAAACCAGAATATTTTATTCTGGTTTTTTGTAATAGTATCATCTATTTATTCTTCTAGCTGTTTCAATAATCCAATTAAACCAATATTTTTGGCATAATATTAAGTCTTGAGCATGTAATAAACTATAATCTGATCATCAAAATTTTCTTTTAAATTTTGTAACTCATGCAATCGGATGTTTTGGATTGTTATCTGGAGATACTCACCAAAAATTGTATGTTAAACATCAATTTTTTTTTGCTTTTTTTATAGCTTCCCATTGACATAGATAGTTTGGAGAAAATTTAGGATGTTTTATGTCTGAAGCTGCTATATAATAAACGCAGGTATTTCAAAATTTTATAGTCATAAGTATTGATTCTATTTTTCAATCATAACTTGCTGAAATTGTAGATATATTTTCTCAAAATACCTTATATAAATTCTTAATAAACTCGACTGAAAATGCTGAATAAGTTTTTTTTCAGTTTGTTCTATGTGCATGATTTTGATGCATTTCAATTAATTTTTCTATATGATCTATTTTATTATCTATTCTTATTTCTACACCTTCTTTTATGGCTCTATTTATATAATATCTATCTTTCTTTTTTATATTATTAAATAGTTCTTCTTCTGTTTTGTCTAATTTTAATATATTTGTATCTTCTGCATGTTCATGCATAGGAGCATCAATGAATCAAAGCTTTTTAAAATTTTTTTTGTTTTCTATAGTATTTTGCACAGCAGAATTAAATCTTATAAAATTCATATTATCTAACTGAGCAAGTACTTTTAAATCATCTAAAATTTCTCATAATATTTTAAAGAAATCTCATTTAATTAATGGTCAATGTGGTGTAAAATAATAATTCCCTCTTTTAGCTCTTACTTTTATTACTAAAAAAACTCATATAAGATTATTTTTTTGATATATTCAATATCTTTTAATTTCTTTTCATGCTAGTTCTTGAAATTCTCACCATTCCCATGATTCTAAAAAACTATAAAATTCAAAATTAGAACTTATTATAAAATTATTCCAAGTATTTTTATCTAAAATTTCTTGTAATTTATACATTTTTAAAATTTATTTATTAATTTAATTACTTTTTCTACTTCTTCTTTATTTACATTTATATGATTTGGAAGAGTTAATATTCTTTTACTTATATTTTCAGCTACTTTACATGATCAGATAATATATTTAGCCTTTTTTATATTTGATCAAACTGGAACTATATTAGTTCAAGACCAAGTGTTTCATAATAGTATATTATGTTTTTTCATGTAATTATATAATTTTAATTTTTCTTCTTCAGATTTTAATAATATTGGGTATCTAAAATAATTATTTTTTTCAGTCTTTTTTTCTTTAAATAAAATACTTATTTTTTTATTATCTAATCATTTATTATAAATTTCTGCTAGTTTGATATTGTGATTTATTATGTAATCTAGTTTATTTAATTGATTTAGACATAAGTAAGCAAGTGAGTTTGGTAATTTATAATTAAAGTCTTTATATTCACAGTTTTTCTCTTTTTTTGTAAGTATTTCAGTAATTAGTTTTAATTTTCTTGATAAATATATAACTATTTTTCAAACTTTATGAAAATTATATAGAGATAATGCTTCTTTTCCTGCAAGATTATAATTTTGATTTCTTAGTGTTAATAATATAGATGGATTTTTTAATTTTGATTTAATTGTTTTAATTTTTTTGAAATATTTATTATTATTTATTAATAAAAATCCTCAACTAACACTTGATATTACCTTATCTCTTCAAGTTGAAAAA
>Ga0256843_1001343_pt1 | contig 19499 bp, 22 predicted proteins | sample AlvinellametaG_FD_191572 | JGI IMG/M metagenome (GOLD analysis project Ga0256843, IMG submission 191572) | Pompeii worm associated microbial communities from hydrothermal vent at the East Pacific Rise, Pacific Ocean - Alvinella | ecosystem: Host-associated > Annelida > Integument > Unclassified ... | reverse complement strand
AATGACATTCTTAACACAGATAAAAAATATATCTCATCTTTGAAAAATTTAGGAATTAAAGTTGTAAATTTCGAAGATTTAGGAAATGGTGCAAAAAAGGCAGATCTTGTTATAAATGCTATATATCCGGAAAATAGTGAAAACTTTTTACCAAACCACTATTTTGGTCATAGATACTTCTTGTTAAGAGATGAATTTATTTACTCTAAAAGAAAAAGAATACAAGATGTCAAATCAATATTAGTTACATTTGGTGGCGTTGACCCCAATAATTATACTTATAAAGTAATTTCATCTATCTATAAATATTGCCGGAAAAAAAGCATTAAAATCAATGTGATAACAGGTTTTGGATACAAAAGGCACAATACTTTAAAAGAATTTCCAGGAATTCAGGTTTTTGAAAACGTCGCAAACATTTCTGAACATATGTTGCACAACGATATAGTATTTACTTCCGCCGGAAGAACTATTTATGAGTTGGCAAGCATTGCAACACCTGCAATAGTTCTTGCTCAAAATAAAAGAGAGATGACACATTTTTTTGCAAGTGAAGAAAATGGCTTTTTAAATCTTGGGCTGGGCTATAATATAGATGAAAAAGAAATTCTAAAAGAGTTTAAAAGAGTTGTAAAGAACAAAGATCTAAGGATACACATGAATAAACTTATGAAAAAGAAATCCTTAAAAAAAGGAAGAGAGAGAGTGAAAAAACTTATACTTGATTTAACAAATAGGAGATAAAATGAAGAAAATATTGGAAATTTTTAAAAACTACAACCCCTGTGAAATAAAGATTCAAGAGCCTTATATTATTGCTGAGGTGGGAGTTAACCATGAGGGAAGTATGGAGCTTGCAAAAAGATTGATTGAAGAAGCAAAAGAAGGAGGAGCAGATGCTGTTAAATTCCAAACATATCGTGCAGAAACCCTTGCCAGCAAAGACTCTCCTGCCTATTGGGATATCAAAGAAGAGCCTACAAAAAGCCAATATGAGCTTTTTAAAAAGCACGACTCTTTTTGGAAAGATGAAATGTATGAACTGCAAGAATACTGTAAAGTCATAGGTATTGAATTTATGAGCACTCCTTTTGATAAAGAAAGCGCAGCTTTTTTAAACCCTTTAATGGATGTTTTTAAAATTTCATCGTCAGACTTAACCAACAAACCCTTCATTGAGTATTTATGCAACTTTAATAAGCCCATTATTCTTTCAACAGGGGCAAGTCACCTGTATGAAATACAAGAGGCTGCATCCTGGATAGAAAAAAAAGGAAATGATTTTGCTTTGCTGCACTGCGTTTTAAACTATCCAACACCAGATCAAAATGCCCATCTTGGTATGATTTCAGCACTCAAACAGGCTTTTCCAAACAAAATTATCGGGTATAGTGATCACACTTTACCAAAAGATATGAAAGTTTGCGAAATCGCAACACTTTTAGGAAGTGTAATCATTGAAAAACATTTTACCCATGATAAATCTCTTCCCGGAAACGACCATTATCATGCTATGGATAAGGAAGATTTGAAGCTTTTCAAAAAGAATATTCGTAGAAATCTTGAAATACTAGGGAGTTTTAAGATAGAGGCATTGGAAGCTGAAGAACCTGCTCGAAGAAATGCAAGAAGAAGTCTTGTGGCAGCAAAAAATATTAAAAAAGGTAAAAAGATCAGTTTTGAAGATTTAACCTTTAAAAGACCTGCACACGGCATAAGCCCTAAATTTATAGACGAAGTTGTCGGAAAAACCGCAAATATAGATATTAATGAAGATGCGATATTAAAGTGGGGGATGCTAAAATGAAAGACTATTATGTTATTTTAACTGGTGCAAAAAACAATGCTGGCGATTTTTTAATAAAATACAGAGCTAAAGAACTTTTTACAAAAGTTCGACCAGACAGAGAAATTATAGATTATAACGCCTGGGAATATATTGATGACAAAAAGTTAAAGGTTATCAATAATGCAAAAGCACTTATTTTAATGGGTGGACCTTCGCTGCAACATAATATATATCCAGGAATTTATAAACTAAGGAGAGATCTTGATGACATTAAGACTCCTATCATTGCAATGGGCATTGGAGCAAAGCCCTTAGATCCAAATTGGGAAGCTGTATATAGCTATAAAATCTCCAATACAGGAAACCAATTATTGGAAAGATTAAAAAATTCTCCTTTCTTAATTAGTGTTAGAGACTATCATACAAAAAGTATCTTAAATCAAAAAGGAGTAACCAATATTGTTATGACTGGCTGTCCCGCATATTATGATGTTTTAAAGTCAACACACACACAATTTAAAATCAAGAATCCTCCATTAAAAGTATCTTTTTCACTAGGTGTCTCATTTATTCAGAATACAGAAATGAAAAAACAGATGAAAGAAGCGATTCTTTTAATGAAAAATATTTTTAAAGATAGTGACTTTAAGGTTGTATTCCATCACTCAATCAAAAAAGATGCTGTCCTATCAGGTTTTATATCAGAAAAACACCATCAAAAACATTTAGAATTTTTAGAGTGGATAAAAAAAGAAAGAATTGATTACGTGGATATTTCTGGGTCCGCAGAAAATCTTATTAATCATTATCAGCAAAGAGATTTACATATTGGATATCGTGTTCATGCTCATATTTACCATCTATTCTTATAGCAGAAGACACACGAGCTATTGCAACAGAAAAAGTTATAGGAGGAGTAGTTATCCCTGGATATTTTTTTCATGAAGAAAATTCCTTAATACAAAAAATAAAAAGAAGAATAGGTTTTTTTGCTAAAAACAATTATATTCCCAATAAATATTTAACAAAAGAATTATTGTGGAATCTTAAAGAGGAGTTAAAAAGTAATTTTGCAAGATCAAAATCCTCATTTTGTGAAATCGATAATAACTATAAGAAAATGGAAGATTTTTTAAAACAACTTCCATAAAAAGAAGGGTAAAAAAATTAAGAGATTGTATTATAAATTATCTTAATAAATGGAGCTATCAATATGAATATTTTGAAAAAAAATCTTATCTCAGACAAATTTATTATTTTTATCTACAGTCTCTTTTTAAGAATAGAAAAAAAAGCGCTACTGATAAATATCAAAAAGAAAAACAAGGTTGGGCATACAGTTCTTTTTGGAAATAAGGTTGAAATTTTTGGAACAAAAATTACAAGATTTGCAGAAGGTGCGTCTGTTAGGAACAGTACTATAGGAGAATATTTCTCAATAGGTCGATATAGTAAAATAACAAATACAACTATTGGAAAATTTTGCTCTATCTCCTGGGATGTAACTATTAATGCAATAGGACACCTATATGAAAATTTATCAACAAACGCTTTTCCTTATGTTAAAAATGCAGGTGATTTTTTACGGATGCAGCCAGAAAGAAAAATTAAAGAAGTAAAAATAGGAAATGATGTTTGGATCGGAGCAAATAGCGTTATAATGCCAGGAATAAATATAGGTGATGGAGCTGTTATTGGCGCTGAAACTGTTGTAACAAAAGATGTTCCTCTCTACGCCATCGTTGCCGGAGTTCCAGCAAAAGTAATTAAGTACAGGTTTGACAAAAAAACAATTGAACGACTTTTAAAAATTAAATGGTGGGACAAAGATAGAACATTTATAAAAAATATTTCTTTATGGCAACAGTCTTTATCTGAAAAAGTATTGAGAGATTTAGAACGATGAATACAATTAAAGAGTTATGTGGATTCCTATGGGAAATAGAGAAAGAATATGATTTGCTTGATTGGGAAACAAAAGGTATTCACTATTGGGAAATAAATAGAGTAAAAATTTATTATGAACTTGCTACCAAGCTTGGTATTATGGATAGCCCAATAAAATTAAGATCAAGAAAAAAAAGCAAAATTAGCACCATACAAAAAATTCTAAAAAATATAATTAACTTTCCTTTCTTTTCTACAAAAAAAGAAACTCTTGTGTTTACACACCCAAGATCTAAATTTGTTGACAACAGATATATTGACATATACACAAAAGATATTATAGATGATCTTTCTAATAATAAAATAGATTTTTTAGAAATGGAAGCGTCATATAATGGAAAATATCTTAGGAATAACAATAAGCGAAAAAGATATATTGATTCCGTAGGATATTTCGTAAGACTAATGAAGCTTTTAGACAGAAGAGTTGTTTATGATAAAAAGGTTTCTATTATAAATAAGATTATTTTTAAAAAAACAGGAGTTGATTTAAGATTAGAAGAAAGGTTTTCCAATGAGATTAAAAAATCCATATATACATATTATTATTTTAAAGCTCTTTCCTTTTTTATAAAACCAAAAAAAGTATATATTGTAACAGCATATTTCAATAAAGAAATCATAAGAGCTTTTAAAGAACAGGGGGCAAAAATTATAGAAATTCAACATGGTGTTGTAAATAAATATCATTTAGGATACAGCTACCCATTTAATAATCAAAACAAAAGATATCAACCAAATATTTTTTTGACCTGGAATAAAACATGGAAAGAAAATTTTGATTATAGAGTAGAAAAAGTTGATATCATGAAAGAGAGCTTTTTAAGCAATGGATTAAAAAAATACAAAGATGTACAAAAAAAACAAAAACAAATGGTAGTTCTTTCTCAAACAGCAATAAGCAATGAAATAGCAGAGAAAATTTATAAAAACATTGATTTTTTTAAGGATTTTCAGATAAAATATAAACTACACCCTCATGAATATGAGACTTGGGAGCAAAACAGATATTTAAAAAAATTATCAAACCTTAATAATTTTGAAATATTAAAAGATGTTGATTTGCACTTCCTTTTGGCAGTATCAGAATACCAGTTGGGAGTTTTTTCAACTGCAATATATGAAGGTTTAGAATTTGGGTGCAAAACCTTTTTATTAAAAGCTACAGGCATAGAATATATGGAGGATATTATAGAAAAAAGAGACATGGTTCTTAAAAACGACTTTATATATTGTGAAGCTAAAAATGTTGGAGAAAAATATGAAGATGTTAATTAAAAAAATAAGAGACTTTCAAATGCAAAGACGGAGAAATCTTTTTAAAAAAAGAGTCGTCAAAAATGCTTTAGAATATCAGGAGCCACTAAAAGTAAACGGATTGTCTGTTGTTAATTCATTTACAAAACTTGGAAAAAATGTTAATTTTAATGGAATGAAGATAAAAGGTGCCGGAAAAGTAACAATAGGTGATAATTTTCATTCAGGTGAAGATTGTGTTATTTTAACTTCCTTTCATCAATATGATAACGGAGATAGTATTCCTTATGATAGTTCAAAATCTATACACAAAGATGTAACAATTGAAGACAATGTTTGGTTTGGTGAAAAAGTGATGGTTTTAGGTGGTGTTAAAATAGGAGAGGGAGCTATCATACAAGCAGGAAGTGTAGTAGTAAATAATGTTCCTAAATGTGCCATAGTTGGTGGACATCCAGCAAAAATTTTTAAATATAGAGATATAGAACATTATGATAAATTAAAAAAACAAAAAAAATTTCACTAAGGAGAACACTATGATCTATTTTATAACCTCAACACTTGCCAACAATGCTCCAAACCAAGTTCTATCTGATATTAGCAAAAATATAAAACAGGAAAACAAAATATGCTATATTCGAGAAACAGATAAAGAGAAGCTTCCTTATTTCCAATATATAGAAGAGAAGCCAATAAAGGTATCAAAAAATAAACATTCGTTCAAAAAAGAGGATGTTTTAATACTAAACGATATTATTTGTCTAAATGAATTTAAAGACGTTGATGCAAAAAAAATCGCAATTGTGCACTCTAATCTGAAAGATGAATACAAGGTGGTTCGAAATTCATTACCTTCTTTCAAAAAAATTAAAATCTTTTTGAAAGAAAAATACCATGAAAAATTACTTAAAGAAGTTGATATGACAGTGGGTGTCTCTGAAAATGTAGAAGAGTATTTAAAAAAGATTGGCGTCAAAAACAGAACATATATTTGCAATGCAATAGATTACAGCAAGATGCCTAATTTTAAAAAAGAGTTTTTAGGAACACTAAATATTGTTCAAACAGGCAATATTACAGAAGGTAAAAACATTATAGGATCTTTATTTTTAATAAAAAAAATGATTGATAATGGAATAGATCTAAGGCTGCATATATGCGGCCATGTATTCTCCGATAAATATATGGAAGAGGTTAAAAAAACCATAAGTTCATTAGAGCTCCAAAAATACATTATTTGTCATGGATTTTTGTCCAAAGAGCAACTTTTCGAGCATTACAAGTATATGGATATGTTTATAATGCTTAGTAAAGTGGAAGGACTTTCTTTAGCCTTATTAGAAAGCCTTTATTTTGGAATGGTGCCAGTTGTATCAGATTACCCTTCTTTATCATCTGTTGTAAAATCTATAAAAAAAGGATTTATTATAGATAAAAGCAATAGAGAAGTTGATGACTTAATCGCTTATGTAAAACAAAGAAAATACGTAGATGACTACAAAATTATTTCTCATAGAAGCAAGGCAGTTTTTGATTTTGAAAAAATGATCAAAAAATACGAAAAGGTTATATTGGAGGTTCAAAAAGATGCAGAATAAAACAATAGCTGTATATGCCGACGTAACAGAGCGGTATAAGTTTTTTAAAAGAATGGTAGACCCCGCAAAAGAGTTGGGATACAAAATTCTTGTTGTTACGGCAAAATACTCTATTGCTAAAAAAGCAGAAAAAGATGGGATTGAAGTTATCACTCTGAAAGAGAAAAAAGATTCAGATACACCCTTTTTAAAGATCAATAGCTTAAGTGTAATAAATAATTACCATACCTCAAAAGAGGCAAACCATCTGTATCATAGGGTTTATAATACTTTATCTTCCCAAAACAAAAAGATAGATGTCTTTTTTATCTGGAATGGAACAACAACCATAGCAATGGCTATTGCAAAATATTGCAACGACAACAATATTAAGACTGTTTTTCTTGAAATATCAAACATAGACAATAAATTATTTGCTGATAAGAAAGGAACATCTTCAAGATCTTTGCTTTATTCCAATCCGGAAATTTTAAAAAACTATAGTCCAAAAGGAAAGAGCTTAGAATATTATAAAAGTGTTTTAGGAAAGAAAGGTGCGCCAAAACAAGTTAAGAATGTTGCAAATATAGAAATGAGCCAACTCTTAGATTTTTATGGTTTTTACTTTAAAGAGTTTTTAAGAGAAGATAAAAGAAACCCTTTAAAAGTTATTGCAGCAAAAATATTTTTAAAAATAAAGCCAAAAGTAGCAAAAGAGGGTAAAAAAAAGTACAAGGAATACATTTTTCTGCCATTGCAAGTATCAAATGATTCTCAATTAAGATTAGATAACAATCCTTCAAATTTTGATGCTATAAAAAAAGCAAGAGTGTTAGCAAAAGAAAAAAAACTAGACCTGGTTATTAAAATTCATCCGGCAGAACCAAATATAAATTTTATAAAAAGTATAGAAAGCTTAGTTAAAGAATCAAAAGATATCTATCTTACAAAAGACAATACAAAAGATCTTATAGAAAAAGCCGAAATCGTGGTCACTATAAATTCTACCGTAGGGTTAGAATCTCTTATTTTAGAAAAAGAGACTGCTATTTTAGGAAAGGCGATATATAAGCACTTTGATACAAAAGAAAAACTGCTCGCTTTTTTAAATGGATATTTAATTGAGATAGACTTTTTTGATACTAAAACTATTAAAAAAGAAAACTTACAAAAAGTACTAAAAAGAGGAGATTAATGAATGTTATTTTTCTAGAATATCTTTTTATTCAAAACTATAAAAAAGATATAAAAATCATAAAGTCTGATGAAAAATTTATCATTTCAGATAAGATTCCACAAAAGTTACTCGATCAAATTAATGACCACCTAAAAACTCCGGCAACACAAAAAGATATTGCTCAAATTATCCAAACAACAAAAGAAGAGTTTTTATCAAAAAACCTTTTTAACGGTAAAAAACTTGGTTTATATAGTTTTGTATCAAAAAGAAGTCCAAAGTCAGAAAAGCAAATAATAGAGATTAAGCTATTTAAAACAGATTATTTTACGCACAAAATAATGAAAAAAATTATTCAAAATCATAAAATAAAAAACAGTGTGTTTATTGATCGTCCTTATTTTTTCTTTACTGCCTTTGGATTAAATATTTTTTTAACCAAAAATAATAAAACTATTTTGACGCTGCGAAAAAACAAAAAGCTTAGCCCAACAGTCAGTGAAGGTATAATTCCTTCAGATATAAAAGAAGGCTTTCTAAATATCGAAAAACTCATCCAAAGAGCACTTATGGAAGAAATAGGTCCTATTCATATTGAAAACTATAAGTTACTTGATTTTTTTCTTGTAAAAACAAACCTTGATTTTGGATTAAGTGTTGAGGTTTCCACAAAAACAAAATTAAAAGAATGTATTTATCTTCCGGCAAAAGATAAAGCAAAAGAGTCTGCTGGACATCTGATTATTAACTTAAAAAAATATAAAAAAAAAGAAGATTCTGTATCTTATCTTACAGATATATTAAGATCTTATATTTTAAGAAAAAAATTTTATTAAAAAGATAAGTAGTTTCTTAAAAAAAAGAGAAAACTACCATAAAAAAACCTTTACAGCTTCAGAAGGTAAAACATATTTTACTTACCTGTAAAATTTTTGAAAATCCTGATGCACCGTTGCATAAAAGGATTAGGAAGGTTATGTAAGAGCAAAAGATCCTATCTATATCATAGCAGATTACTATGTGGAATGGGAAATAGATGATTAGTGTCGTCGTTATCGACGAAGCTTATATCAGTAAAACATCTTGTCTTTTAGGCAAGGTGGTTGAAAATCAATCCAAGCGCCAAAAAGGAGAAAAACCCAATAGCATTTTTGCTGTGCTGAATGTGGTTTTGAAATCAATGCCGATACCAATTCAGCATTTAATATTCTGAAAGTTTTTCGAGGTGTTTCTGCTCTGGCAAGTTTGCCGATGACTGTTTGCTTCCTGAGACGCTTGTTACGCTCTCTTGCCTGCATTGCATCGACAACATTAAGACATGTTTTTTCGGAAATGATTTTGACACCGTCGCAAGCGCCGATGCCAATAGCCACTATCATAAAAAACCTCTCCTTCAATGCACACCCTATCCCCGTTAAAAAGTCTCGGCGCATTTCCCAGAGAGGTAGATCCGTTTGACCGGAAGTTGTTGGAAACCCAAAAAACCTATCCAAATCCGCACACTTGGATCAGAAATGACACTTTTTAAGCTTTTTTTAAGAAAAGTTGTGATATAATACTCTTATCCGTTTGAAAAACAGACGGAAAATTTTCAAAAGCACCCCAAAGCGGTCCTTAGATATAAAAAAGGATAATTCGCACCAACGAAAGAGGTGCATTAAGGAGTGAGGATATGACTTAACTTAAATCATATGAGGTCAACGCCCCGACCATTATTACTGCAACATACTACGGTTAATCGATCTTTAGGCCGAAGCTTTTCGGCCTGCACCGACTACTGACGACACAGTTTTTCTAACCCATAATCAAATTTAAATTCTTCTGTTTAATTTAGCACTCCATCCGGCAAAAAAAGTAATTTTTAAGTTAAAAAATGGTATAATAAGAGAAAAAGGAATTATCACCAAAAAATGAAAAATATACCTGATATGATTAACGGGAAATTTGTATTTTTTGCGATAGAAGAAAAAGGTGTTTTCAAGTATTTTTGTGAGAAAAAACCAAAAGGTCCGGCGGCAATGCTTTACGGATACAAGCCAAAAGATTTCATAAAGGTTGAAGTAAAAATTAAAGGTGTTGCAGATCTGAACAAAATGAATAGTTTTAACGGAAAATATTGCGGATTTTATGACAAACGTAAAGAAGATCTGGCCGGAGCCTATATTTTCAATAGCCTTATACAGACAGCAGTATGCTTTTCAAGCTATCCAAAAAAAGAGCATGGAGAATTTGTAGAACTGGAAGTGCAAAAAGGAGACAATCAATGATTTTAGCAAAAACATATCATCAGGATTTAAAAATTGGTGAAGAAGGTTTTGAGAATAAAAGTCGCGGAGAGATTAATAATTTCTTTCAGAATCTGGACTATTTTCTTGCCGATGACGCAAACGTTTCAAGACAGATTATGAGGACTGTAAGCTTGCTGGAACAGCCGGAATTTGCAACGGAGGATATCAGAGTAAAGCTGATCTACTGGAATTTCTGGTCTGAAAACGAGATATTAAATGATACTCTGGAGCTCCTGCTTCGCTTCTGGACGACAGAAAACAGCAGAATCTATCAGGCCCCACCTGAGGATATCCTTGCAGAAAGAAAAAGACTTCCTGACAGCAAAGGTAAACGATATGCGGCGAATGTAACACTTTTGATTTTGACAAGGAAGATTAAAAAACTTGGAATGCTTTATAAAAGCTGTAAGAACGAAAAAGATTTCAATATTGTCAATGAAGAGGCGGCTGCAATCTCGGAATTTTTAACAAGTTCCGATTTTCTAAACCCTGAACTCAGAGTGGAAAGGTTTTTTAATGAAAAACTTTTCTGCTAAAAATATCAGAGAGTTTTTTTGATGTGCAAAGAGGAGTTGAAAAAATATTTAAAAGATCAGATAACAATAGAGGATCTGATATTTTCATATGAAAAAAAGGATCAGCAAAAAGGCGTGGTGTATACACCGAGACATATAGCCGATTACATGGTTGAAAAATTAGATCCGTCTCCTTCCGAAACTATCCTTGATCCTTCCGTGGGTCATGGAATTTTTCTGATTTCTCTTTTGGATTTTATGGAAAGTAAAGTAAAAAATCTGAAAGAATACTTTCTGACAAAAGTAACGGCGTATGACATAGAGGATCTAAATGAGCTCAAGGAGATTCTAAAAGCCTATTTTAAACAAAAAGGGTATGAGGTAGGATTAGAGGAGTTTGTCAATATAAGGCGACAGAATACTCTTGTATCAAGGCAGAATTTTGATTGCATCATCGGCAATCCGCCATATATCAGATTTCAAAACCTGGAACCGGACACCAGAGCTTTTCTGAAAGAAAACTTTCTCTCCTGTGAAAAAGGAAATATTGATATTTACTATGCTTTTATTGAGTTTGCAAACAGTCACAGCAAAAGAAGTATTCTTATTACTCCCAATACCTGGAGATATACAAAAAGCGGCACTATTTTAAGAGAGATTATACAGAGTAATCTTTATTATATTAAAGAGTATAATAAAACAGAAGTTTTTGATAATGCCGGTATTTTTACAACAATTCTTTATCTGAAAGAAGGTTTTGCCGGTTCTTTTACCTTAGACAAAGAAGATGGAGGTGATTTTCACTTTAATTTTGAAAAAATCAAGGTAAAAAAAATACACACTCCTATTGCTACATTGAGAGATAAAATATTTATTAAGGAGACCTCTGATTCCATTCCTTTTTTTAAACTTAGTAAGGTAAAAAACGAAGAGGAGTTTCTTTCGCAAAAGAAAAGTATTATTTTCCCTTATGATGATGATTTCAAAATTAAGAAATTGAATAATGACACTTTGGAGTATTTAAAAAAACATAAAACAGAGCTGGAAAAAAGGGATCGGGGGAAGAAAACATACGAGGCCTGGTATGCTTATGGTAGAAGGCAGGGATTTTCAAAAAAACATATAGATAGCAAGCTAATTCCTATACCTGGAATGATAGCTCCTGATTATCAGTTTTTTTCAGTGGAGACAAAAAAGATAGGAGAGAAGTTTCTTTTTTCATCAGGGTTTTTGATCGAGGTAGAGAATGATAAACAGATACTTGAGTTTTTAAATTCAGAGGATTTTAGAAATTTTATGAGATCGGCAGGTAAATTTTGGAAAGGGGATTATTACTCTTTGAGCAAGAAACAGCTATTGATGGTTTTTGAGGCACTAAAATAGTTTTCTCAAAAAATCAACTATTTTTTATGCTTTTAATAGTAATCAATTACTCTCCATCAAAACATTACAATATATTTCATTTTCATATAAATATAACAAATCCCAACTATCTGTTAGGCATCTTAAATATTGAATTTAACTTCTTTGCACGCTTTACTCTTTCTCGAACCAAGAGTGATGGATTCTCCAGGAACTCCACCAGGTATCCTTGTCTTCCCCCCATTCACTCGGATACAACTGAATAAGATCTTCCCCTTCGTTGAATCTATGCTCTAATGTAGAGCGGAAAACTGACGCTCCCCAAGCGCCAACAACAGGAATAACAGAATGAATATCTGCACCGGCAAGCAAAATAAAAGCAAAAAATGTTATTGTAAAAGTTGAAAATAAGCGTATTTTAGGTTGATAAGTTTGATTAACATAAAGTGTTGTAGTGAAAGAAAAAAGAACTAAAAAAATTCCAACCCAAAAAAATGGAGTGTGAATATAATAAGACGTTTCTTCATTGAATACAGGTTTGCAATGCCAAGTCTGACAAGAATAATATTCCAGCCAAAATAAGGCAGCCACCGAAAGCAAAAAATCAAGTTTTGACTTTAAAAACAAAACTTGAAAAATAAATAAAATACCAATAAATACAGACAACTCTACGACCATATTTTGATTTTGAAATAATAAGTCAAGGTTGGCAAAAGAAAACATTATTCCGCTCTCAGCACCGGCAATTTATCCAGAGGAAGCTGCGAGCATTCAACTTGCCAGTCTTTTAGTTTATAGTTTTTATCATAGGCTCTATTCTCATACAAAAAACACTTTCTAAACCCGTTTCCATCCTCTACGATTTTAAACAAATGCGTAGGAATTAAAATATGTTTTTTTTCAAGGGATTTCGCTTTTTTAGCATAGGAAATAATTTTATTTTTCTTCCATTTTTTTGCAGCCTTAATATCCTCTATAGGTCTTTTTACCAAATAAAGATCAGGATCATTGTAATATACTCCTGAAATTACATGCACTCGACCAAGCTTTCCGGCAACATACCTCTCATACCTCTCCGCCTTGATCCAGTTTTTTTGATTGTTTGTTTCTTCCTGAGGCACAATGTTAGCCATTGTGTAGACTTTTCTTAGCACTTTTTGATCGTAGTCAAAATCTGCATCCGGCGCTAGATGACCCCGGTTAAAATATATCTTTTTTGTTTTGGAATCTGTCGCATAAGTGTAGTCTGCCGGCTTGCTTCTGTATTTTGAAGGAACATTTTTTTCGGTATAAAAACTTGGACGCTTTTCTATATTTCCGGAATCTACTTTGTCTTTCTCGACATAGTATGAAACATATTGCGGTCCTTTGGCTTGATAGTTGTAACAAATATCAACAACACCCTTATTGATCATTTTATCACATCGGATTTCAGGTTGACCTAAAACAGCACCTTGACACCCTGTTGCAAAAAGAATTGAAAGAAGGGCTAGTGGGAATATTTTTTTCATATAAGACACCTTTTTCTTTTTATTATAGCGTGTTTTTTCTTAAAAACTAATTATCCTTTTTCATTTTCTTCCAACTCTTTTTGTATTTCCAAAATCAATTGATCAATAAGCATTGCACCGTCCTCTTCACAAAGTGTAATAAATCCATCATAAACATCAATAAGGTTTCCAGTCGAATCAATATACATCTCATCAAACAATGAGAGCTTAAGAATATATCTTCCCTTCGTTTCTGCTTCAATGTAAAATTCGCTATCATAAAAACTAACCTTTGGAGATACATCTTTCGTTTTTTTCTCAGTATACTTATCAAAAATACGAACAAGATCTCCAATTTTTGCTTCTGTTTTACAATTCATCTGCACCACCTTCAATCGTTGAAAAAACGAAGATTGTCCGAAAGAATTTTTATCTCGGTTTCATTCAAATCGAGAACCTCTTTCCACATAATATAATGCTCAGTTTCATTAATGTCCTCTTTTTTTAACTCAAGCAGATATTTTTGAATTTTAGCAGGCTTCAATTCTGACAGTTTGCCTGTAGCCCCTTCCGGAATTTTCTCTCCATTTGGTCCATGACATTTCACACAACCTTTTTCAAAATAGATAGCAAAAGCTTTCTCCAAAGCCTCTCTATCAACAACAGAGGTATCTGGTTTTGTTTTTGTAACATCTTTATCGGCTTTTTCCAAAACCAGATGAGCTTGCTTCTGTTCCTCTTCCGACACTTTACTTTTTTTATCAAAACATCCTGTAAGCAACATAGAAGAAAAAACTACTCCCAATAATATCTTATTCATAAAGACCACCTTTTTTTCTTTAAGTATATCATTTTTTAAGTAAAAATTTCCTTAAGTGTATCACTCTTTAAGTAAAAAAGACCTGTTTTTTCTTGAGGTACTGCAATGTCTTAAAAAGAGGTTTCGACAAAAGCTTTAACATCCATAAAAATCGGTTTATCTCCAAAATCTTTTGCCAAAACCTCAACACAACTGCCATTAAGAGAATATATTTCAGTATCTTTTTCATACTCTAACTTTGAAGCATAAACAGAAGTTTTTAAACTGATTTGATTAAAAGTATTATCTATTCTATAGTATTTTGAATCTGGGATTTTTTTGAAATTGTCATAACAATCCTTTTTCTTTTTGCAATAAGTATATCTGTTTAAAAAACACTCTTTTTACTTTCTGTTTTTACAAAAAATTATTTATTGACTTTTTCAAAAATAAGTTTGATCTTATCTAGCTTATTTTTTAAATCCGGTCTTTTTTGCATCACTTTATCGCAACACTCTTTAAGTGACTCTTCATAATAATAGCAGAGATAATAGTCATCCTCTCCTAAAATTTCATTAAAAATTACATTCATATGAAAATAATCGACTGCATTCTCAAAATCTGCTGCTACCAATTTTTCAGCTTCTTCTAAAAAATCTTTTACGCTAAGATGCGTCAAACCATCTTTTATATACATATCTTCCGTATCTTCTAAATGATTTAAGTAGAAATCACCTAAAAATTCTTCCAGTGGTGCAGGATCAAGCTTAGGATCTATGCTTTTTGTTTTGGTTTTTGCAAGTGTCTCGATATACTTATAAATTATCTCATGTTCCAAACCTTTAGTGAAAAATACTTCAAAAGTTTCAGCTCTCTCATCATCGTCACAGCAAAAATTAAAGTCAGAATAATATGCTCTAATTGAATCTGTTAAATCAAGCTGATGTGCTATTTCGCTCAACTTATCTAATTTACTCACATCTGATATTCCCAATAATTCTAAAAATGTCATTTTTTCTCCTATAGTGTAAAGATTGCCTTACATTTTCATATTTTTTGCTTTATAGTGACTTTATTGTTGCAAAGCATCTTTTATGGCAATATTATAGTATTTTTACACTTAAAGGAAGATTAATTCCATACAACCAAATATAAAATACACATTAATCATCTATTAATTTTTTTTAGCTAAAATAAAAGAAAAAAGGAGTATTTTATTATGGGATTGTATGATCGTGATTATTATAAACAACAAACAAAAAAGCAAAACAATGCAGCAGATACATCAAAAATAAATGTTGATTTGGCAGCGCCAGATTCCAACCTGGCTGCTTTCATCAAACAAACATATCAACTTTTTGCAGCCAGTCTTTTGGTTGCATCAGCTGGAGCCTATATAGGATATCAGTCGCCGGTAGTTATGCAATATTACTGGCTTTTTGTAATCCTTGAGTTTGCTTTGATATTTGGAATCTCTTTTGCAAGAGGAAATAATACTCTTGGATTATTTATGCTTACTGCTTTCGCTTTTGTAAGCGGACTGACAATCTCAACAATTCTGACATACTATATAGGAGTGGGAGCCGGAGGTATTGTTGCACAGGCACTGATGTTGACGATGGTTGCCTTTTTGACGCTATCTGTTTTTGCAATCAATACCGAAAAAGATTTTATCTCTTATGGCAGAGGAATGTTCTGGACCCTGATTGTAATTGTTGTAGCAAGCTTAATTAACGCTTTTGTTTTCCACAATCCTATAGCTCAAGTGGCAATAAGTGGAGTTTCGGCAATTCTTTTTTCTATGTATATTATCTATGATACGCAAAATATTATTAAAGGAAGATATCTATCTCCTATCGACGGAGCACTCTCTTTATATATAGATTTTATCAACCTTTTTGTCTCTTTGGTGCAAATTTTAGGATTTTTTTCTGATAGAGATTAATAATTTAAAATTCTCTTAAAGAGAATATTTTGGTTCTTCCGCACTTCTAAAGTAAAGAAGAACCAAAAAATATAAGCGCCTTTTTACTGCTCGACAATTGCCATAATGGTAATTAATCCAAACAGCAAAGGAATACCTAATGTGATAATTACTACCGCTACTGACATTGTTAACTCCTTGATAAATTTTTAAAATTAAATCTGATTTAACAGCTCTTGAAACCATTATATGCTTATTTGATAAAGATTGTGATAAAGCTGTTAAAGCTGCTAAACCAACACCTAATATGGTAGTGTTATATCATATATGAGATATAAAAAATAAGGTTGATTATGGATAAAGCAGATATTGAAATCGATTAGAAAAAGAAGCGAAAACTTAGTTGTGGAACTTTTAGCTTTCTTTTTATATCTTAATTTAGAGGATATATAAAATGACAACACCTATGAAGGATACTAATATACAATTAGATAATAATACATTAACAAAAAACAACAAATAGAAAATATGGTCTTGAAATAAATAAAGTTTATAATGAAGATTGTATGACAGGTATGTCAAAAATAAAAGACAAATCTATTGATATGATACTTTGCGATTTGCCTTATGGAACCACTCTGCTAATGGTGGAGTGATTGAACCTATTAGAAAAACAAAAGAGATAATATTGTAAAAGCTATAGGTCAAATCAAGGAAAAATAAGTTAAGTTTAGATTAAGAACATTTGCTACATAATATCGGTTATAGCTGACTTTGAATATCTAAAAGGATTTTTTTTGCTTTTTCTGTTGCCTTGCATTTCGGATCTTCTTGTTCATCTCCGGTTTCTGTAGTGAATTTTGTTTTTATATATGTTTTTGCAATAAGTCCAGTCATCTTTACTCTTTTATAATTTTCACAATCTATATAAATTTCATACACGAGTGCCGGTAACGCACCAAACTTCTCAAGTGATGCCGGAAGTGAAGCAACATTGTGACTTCTTAAAAGATTTTTAAAATGCTCTTCAAGATTTTTAATATATTCTCTTGCTTTTTTTAGCTCAGGCTCTATTTCTGCAATGGATTTTTCTATTTCCTCCTTCTTGGCAAGAAGATTTTTCCTGTTTCTTTCAAGCTGTGATAGATTTTCAAGAAATTTGTTTGGATTCATAAACACCACCTTTTTTTTGTTTTAATTATATAAAAATAAAGCTAAAAATATACTTAAAGCATGATGGGAGAGTTTCTCTCCCATCTACGGTGTCGGTACGATATTCATAATTACATCTATTGTTTTTGGGTTTTGCCCCAAAATATTGTAAAAAGATATCTCTTTGGCACCAAAACTATTGTCGAAATAATCCCACTCCTGTTCCCAATTTGTACCAAGAGGAATAGAGATTTTTTCAGGAAGACTTCCGTTTGGTTTTTTTGATAAATAGAGTTTGGTAAACTCTATTTTTTCTTGATCTTTTATTTTTTTTACAAAAAAACCTGCCTCTGTTTGTTTGATTTTATATACGGGAAAGTCAAAGAAATTTACCTCTTTAAAGGTTTCTGCAATATTATCTATCGCCAACCTATCTTTAATCATTTCCTCTGTATCACCTCTTTTTTGCATTCTTTTTACCATTGTTTCTTTATCTATGTCAAGATAAAAAACAATAGGATCAAATGCATTCTTATGTTCTTTTGCGTATCTTAGAATCTGCTGGAGTCCGGTAGGTTCAACTACCAAAACCGTAGCTTCTTTAGAGACCTCATCAAGAGTGACTCCATAAGAGTTTTCTCCAAATTTAATATCTTCGATAAGATCTGCTTTTCTATATTCTTCTTCTGATACGAAAAAGTAATCTTTACCGTTGACCTCGCCTTTTCTCATAGGTCTTGTTGTGTGGGAGATGGCTTTTTTATACCACCCCGTTTCCACCAATTCCTTTTCCAGTGTGATTTTCCCTGAGCCAGACGGTCCAACCAATAAAATCATTCTCATTCTCATACCTTATCTTTATATGTCCATGTTTTTGTAAGCACTTCTGTATGTGCACCTTTGTTTGCTCCTGCTGTTTCACTGACAGTAAAAAACCAGACCGGCTGTTTTGTCGGAGTATGTTCTGTCAGATTTTTAATATCGAACAAGTCGAAGCTCAGACTTCCGGAAAACGACATATTTCCGTCCTCATAAAGATAGAAGCTACCTCCTTTGGAGATCTGAAACTCTCCATCTTGATATATCTTTGTTATTCTTGATACTTTATCATCAAAAATAACTGTATCTCCTACCTTTGGAGCTTCTGCATTAAGGGTTTCTTTCTCTGCTGTGGCAGCATACTCTTTATCTTTTTCGATATATGACTGTATGTCATAAACTCTTTGCTTTAATTCCGGGTGGTAACAAATTTCCATTGCTAATCCTTTTTAAAAATTTCTGTAAGAAAACAGATTACTTTTGTAATAAGAGGTTTTTTGGTGATTGTCTTGGTTTATGTTTTTTTAAGGAAGTTTTTTGTTGTTTGGATTGGAGGAATGCAGAGATGTCACTCGACGACATTGATGTCGCCGACATACTTGTAAGTGCTGGAAAATAGAGCTTTTAATATTCAAACCGAATATTTTCAAGAGCAACTTCAATGGAGTCTATAAGTTCTTGCTCCACATCTATTTTGTCAGCTCTTAACTTTCTTATTTTATTTATTTCTGATTCAAACATAGGAACCGCTCTTGAAAAAAGAGGTGCACCAAAAGGATCTTTTTTAAAAATAACTGTGACTTTAACCATATTTTTATCCAGAATCATAATTTGTGCAACAAGATCTTCTTTTTTAATGGCAATTGTATCGTCGATGATTTTTTCTACTTTGTCAAGATCTGTTTCTTCGAAGATTACTTGCGTCAAAATTGTTTTTCCTGCGAGATCTGTTTTATAATTGATTGCTAAAAAAACTTTTTTTGGCTCTTTTAATGTCATAATAACTCCTTTTTTGATTATTGTAGTATTCTTTCTCACGAAATGATTCTGGAATGAATTTTATTCTGTCTATATTGATAGAACTCTTTGTTTACCACTTTTTTTGTTTAAAACAGGAACTCTAACGACTTTTTGATAGTTTTTATCCTTTAATTTTGCTTCCAGTATAACTATTTTTAGTAAGAGAGTGGAAGCAGAGTTGCCGCAAAAAGATAATATACAATATACTTTAATTTTATAGGCACTTTTGACCGCTACCAAAAACCTATCCAAACCTATACATTACAGTTTTAAAAAAGGTTCAAGCTTGTAGCGTAGGGCTTCCAACGAAGCCTGTATCTGCATCCCAGGTTTCCAAAAAGCCTGAAAACCCGTTAGCACTTTTGAACTTCAAAGGATTACAA
>Ga0256843_1001341_pt1 | contig 19516 bp, 12 predicted proteins | sample AlvinellametaG_FD_191572 | JGI IMG/M metagenome (GOLD analysis project Ga0256843, IMG submission 191572) | Pompeii worm associated microbial communities from hydrothermal vent at the East Pacific Rise, Pacific Ocean - Alvinella | ecosystem: Host-associated > Annelida > Integument > Unclassified ... | reverse complement strand
AAATTTGATATTGATAAAGCTCGTAAAAACATAGAGGCAATAGAGGAAAAAATTGCGGAAAAGAAATATCACTTGGAGCACTTGACGGAATATACAATTGACTTTTTTAAGGAATTGAAAAAGAAATACGGTAAGGGACGTGAACGCAAGACGGAAATCAAAACTTTTGACGATATAGAAGCTACCAAAGTGGTGATGCGTAACGTAAAATTGTATGTAAACCGTGAGGAAGGTTTTGTGGGAACTTCGTTGCGCAAGGACGAGTATGTAGGCGATGTGTCGGATATAGATGATATTATCGTTATTCGCAAAGACGGTAAAATGATGGTGTCGAAAGTGGCGGATAAGAAGTTTTTTGGCAAAGACATTATTTATGTCAATGTGTTTAAGAAAAAAGATAAACGCACGATTTATAATTTGATATACCGCGACGGAAAACGCGGGCCTTCGTATATGAAACGTTTTTTTGTCAGTGGGGTTACCCGCGACAAAGAGTATGATTTGACAGCCGGAAATAAAGGTTCGCAAATCTTGTATTTTTCTGCCAATCCGAATGGCGAAGCCGAAGTGGTAACGGTGCATCTGCGACAAACGGGAAGCTTGCGGAAGACGAAATTTGATATTGATTTTAAAGATTTGGCAATTAAAGGCCGTGGTGTGCGTGGTAATTTGGTTACCAAACTTCCGGTAAAAGCTATCAAGCTGAAAGAAGCCGGTGTGTCAACCCTGAAACCGCGAAAAATTTGGTTTGACAATGTGGTAATGCGCCTGAACACGGAAGAACGCGGTAGGTATTTGGGTGAGTTTAGCGGAGACGACAGCTTGGTAATGATTTTGCAAGACGGGCGTATCAGCCGTTTTGTGCCGGACTTGGAAAAACATTTTCCGGATAATATTTTATTGCTCGAAAAATATGTGCCCAACAAACCGGTAACGGCCGCCTACTACGATAAGGATAAAGGTAGATATTTTATCAAGCGTTTTCAAATAGATGACTTGAAAAAAGAGGAAATTTTTATTCCGGATAACGCCGAATTGTTGCAAATTTCGTATGATTGGCGTCCGGTATGGGAATTGCATTTCGGGAAAGAACGTGGCAAAAAACAAAAAGATCCGCAACAAATCAATGTGGAAGAGTTTATCGGTGTAAAAGGTATTAAAGCACAGGGTAATTTGTTGAGCAAAATTAAATTGAAAAAGATAGAAGCATTGCCGTCCTTGCCTTATGAGGAAGAAACTGCTACACAAGAAAAGGAAGAGGAGGTCGATGTGGAACAAGCTATTGAAGATATCGAATTTGAAATTAAAATTCCGAAACCGGAAGAAACCGTAGAAGAAAATAAACCCGGCGAAACAAAGGATCAACCGAAAAATAATGAACCGCCTACTTTGTTTTAATTTTTAGATTGTATTTTTAGTGGATTGCGTTGATGACACGGATTGTATTGCTGATTTACTATTCTTTTTTTGACACGGATCACGCGGATTGATCTGATTAATACAGATTTATTTTCGTAATATTATTTTTTTGGCGTTGATAATACACGGATTGCTGATTTAAAACTGTTTCTTTTTTTGACACGGATGACACAGATTGGTCTGATTAACACAGATTGTTACTTCTTGTAATTCTTTTTTTATATTGTTTTGGTATAACTTATGTGTTACAATAATAGTGGTTTGACTATTTATTTAAAATACATTTGAAAAGAATCTAATTTCTAATTTCAAACTTCAAATCGTATCTTTGTAGAATAAAGAACCCTGTTTTTCGTTTATATTATTACTAAAATTATTTGCCATGCTTAAAAAACTTTTGTTGGGTGTCTTGTTTTTGACTTTGATTGTCAAAGTGAATGCACAAGCATCAGATTCTTATTATAATCCTGATACGCAATTTATTAAAGCTGTAAATTTGTATTTTGACAAAGAATATAAAGCGGCGGAATATGAATTTGAACAGCTTAAAAATACCCGGAAAAATCCGCAAGTTTTAGGTGATGTGTATTTTTATTTGGCAAGTATAGCCGTTCGCACCGGACAAGAAAATGCCGATGAGCTTTTGGCATATTTTACCCAACATTTTCCGACGCATCCCAAGCGGAATTTGGCATATTTTGATGCCGCCGATTATTATTTTGCCCATGGTGATTACCGCCAAGCACAAGAATATATCATGCAAGTGGATCCGGGGGATTTGTCGCCTGCCGAATATGAAAAATATAATTTTTATTTGGGTTATACTTACCTAAAACAAGGTAAATATAAAAAAGCCAAGCGCTTGTTTGAAAAGCTTTTGGATTCTGAAAAATACGGCACCCAAGCCAAATATTATTACGGCTATGCCGCTTATCGCTTGGAAGATTTTGCTACCGCTCAAAAATATTTTGATATGGTAGCCGGTGAGGCAAATTTTAACAAAAAAATGCCGTATTACCGCGCCGATATGTATTTTAAATTGCACCGTTTTGACAAAGCGATTGAAGAGGCTCAAAAAATATACGAACAAGCACGTGGTGAAGAGCGATCACAATTAGCCAAAATCATCGGTGAGAGTTATTTTAATATGGGCAAATATGCCGAGGCCATCCCTTATTTGAAAGAATATCGCGGACAAAAAGGTAAATGGAATAATACCGATTACTACCAACTCGGATATGCTTATTACCAAGACGGACAGTTTGAAAAAGCCATTGAAAACTTCAATAAAATAATAAGTGGAAATGATGCTATAGCTCAAAATGCTTATTATCATTTGGCGGATAGTTATTTGGTAACCGGCGAAAAAACCAAAGCTTTGAACGCCTTTAAAAAAGTGTCGGAAATGGATTTTGACAAGAAAATGCAAGAAGACGCTTTTTATAACTATGCCAAACTGGGATATGAGCTCGGAAATCCTTTTGAAAACAGCACGGAAGTAATTCAACGTTATTTAAACAAATATTCGTCAAGCCCTTATAAGAAAGAACTGGAAGATTTGTTGGTAAATTCTTATTTGACGTCCAATAATTTTGAAGAAGCGATTAAAATATTGGAAAAAAACGGGGAGACAAATACGGAAACTTATCAAAAAGCCGCTTATTACCGCGGATTGGAATTGATTAACGAAGGAAAATACGAAGAGGCTAAAAAGATGTTTGATAAGGTTTTGGCTACCGGTTTTGATCCGAAATATCGCCAATTATCTAAATTTTGGAAAGCCGAAGCCGATTACCGGTTGCACAATTTTGAAAACGGCAAATTCGGTTATGAAGATTTTGCATCCACTAATGAATATCAAAATTTAAAAGAAGGAAAATTAGTCAATTATAATTTGGCTTACACTTATTTTAAACTCAAAGAATACGATAAGGCAGCAGAATATTTCAAGCGTTTTATTCAAACCAATCCGGATCCTAAATTATTAAAAGACAGCTATTTGAGATTGGGAGACAGTTATTTTGCTTCCAAAAAATACTGGCCGGCCATGGAAGCCTATAACAAAGCGATTGAAATGCACGGCCCTGATGCCGATTATGCGCATTTTCAAAAAGCAATCAGCTATGGATTTGTGGGTAAAAACAATCAGAAAATTGACGATTTGAATCTGTTTTTACAAAATTTTCCGGATTCCAAACTCGTGCCGGATGCTTTGTATCAGTTGGGAAGCACTTATTTGGTGGTAAACAACGAACCTAAAGCTTTGGAAACTTTTGAAAAACTGTTGCAAAAATATCCGGACAGCAAATTCACACCGGTGGTATTGCTCAAGCAAGGTTTGATTTTTTACAATCAGGGAAAAAATGATTTTGCTTTGAATAAATTCAAACAGGTTGTCGATAAATATCCCAACACGCCGATGGCGCATCAGGCGGTTGACAATATCAAAAATATTTATATTGAATCGGGGCGTAGCGGTGAATATGCCGAATGGGCGAAAAAATATCCGTGGATCAATGTGAGTAACAGCGAATTGGACGATGCGGTATTTGCAGCCGCCGAAGAAAAATATTTCAGTCAGGATGAAACGGCTATCGCCGAATTGGAAAAATATTTGCAACAATTTGAAAACGGCTTACACGGATTAAAAGCCCATTATTATTTGGCCAAATTGTATAAAAACAAAGGCAAAAAAGGTAAATCGGCCTTGCATTACGAATATATTGCTTCGCAACCGCAAAATAATTACACCTTGGAAGCGGTGCGTGAATTGGCAGATTTTCAATTGCAAAACGACAATTGGAACAAGGCGGTTCCTTATCTTGAAAGATTGGAAAATATCAGCACTTCACCCGATGATTTGATTTTTGCGCAGTCCAATTTGATGAAAGCCTATTATCAAAACAAACAGTATAACAGCGCGATAGAATATGCCGAAAAGGTTTTACACAATCCGAAGAGTAACGAACAAATGAAACATGATGCCGAAGTGATTATTGCCCGTGCATCGATGGATAGCGGTGATGAAACCAAAGCACGATTCTATTATGATAAATTAAGCCGTGAAGCTACCGGAAAAATTGCCGCCGAAGCTTTGTATTATGTGGCTTATTTTCAAAATAAAGATCAAAAATATGATCAATCCAATGAAACGATTGGCAAGTTGACGAAAAAATATGCGAAGTATAAATATTGGGCGGCAAAAGCCTTGGTGCTCATGGCACGAAATACCTATGCCAAAGGCGATGCTTTTAATGCTACATATATTTTGGAAAATGTGATTAAGAATTTTCAACAATATCCGGATGTGGTGCAAGAAGCTGAAGATTTGTTGAAAGAAATTAAAGAAAACGAAGCGAAGAAAAATTCAAGTGTGAAATAAAGGTTGGAGATGAAGAGTAGTAATGTCATATTGAGTATTTTGACGTAGTCGAAATGTATCGAAATATGAACATTACGGGTGTAAAAAGTAGAAGGAAACACTTGTCTGATATCTCGATACCTCCCAACTTTTTGTTGGGACACTCGATATGACAAGTGAATTGATAAAATCCCAATTCCCAAAGTTTTGTAAATCGGGATTTCTCGATATGACAAGTAAAAAAATGCGGATGTCCAATGTTAAATGCTTGGTGTCAGAAATTGAAAGTCTGAAAAAAATAATTTATCAAATAAACAAATTATCATATCATCATAAAATATAAGCAATGAAAAAATTTTTGGTTCTATACATAATATTATTGACAAGTTGGGCTTTACAAGCACAGCAAACGCAAGATAGCGTTCGCACCGAGGTCATCAATGTAACCCGCTCGTTTGAGCCCAAAGTGCAAGATGCGTATAAGTTGGATGTTAATCCGGAGATTGACAAGCTTTCCGAACAAAAAATACCGGTGGATTTCCATATTCAATCCGTTCCGGTGGCATCGACTTTTACGCCTGAAAAAGGAGGAATGGCTAATTTTCAAACCGGCAGTATCACCGAAGATGTCTATAAGAGCTATGTGGCATTGGGCGTTGGCAATTATACCCAAATAACCGGTGATGCTTATGTATATTATCCGGTGAGTGACCATTTCGGCAGTGCATTGCGCTTGTCGCATTATTCGTCACAAGGACAAGAAAACGATGATGATATTTCTTATGATCCGTTTTATCATACTTCACTCGACTTGTTATTTGATTACAAAAAAGACAAAACACGATGGAATTTTGATTTGGGATATAACGGCCATATCAATTATGTCAAAGACAATTTGTCGTTTATGCCATTGGTGCCTGTCGAAATAAACACGTATGAACACAAGGAAAACAATTTTGTGTTAAAAGCCGATGGAAGTTTTAAAGATATATATCTGCAAGATGTCCATTTCGACTATAATAATTATTGGGATGGTTTTGACAATTCTGAACACCGTGTTCACTTGCTCGGAAATTTTGTTATTCCGGTTAGCGATTTGGATTTAAAACTGGGTGTGCAATCCGACTGGGTATCAGGTGATGCCGGACAAGTAGAATACATTCAAGATAATCCCGCCACAGAAATTACTTACAGCAATTCGGATTTCGGTTTGTTACCTGCCGTTCAAATTGAAAACGACAAATTGGTTATCAATGCCGGAGCCAAAATATTTTATCAAAATCAAGATTCGATTTATAACAATTTGCAAATCATCCCCGATGTGAATCTTAATTTTAATTTGATTTATGAGAAATTGACGGTTTTTGCCGGCGTAACTGGTGATTTTCATCAAAATTCGCAAGCGGAATTGTCGGCTAATAATCCGTATTTATCACCTGACAATATGATGATTCCCACGTTGACGCCTTATGATATTTTCGGTGGATTCAACGGCGCTTTTTCATCGTCATTTTCTTACGAAGTAAAAATGGGATACAGAGATATTCAAAACTATCCGTTTTATAATTACAAAGAAGGCGCTTTGGTTACTTATGCTGTTTTTTATGACGATATGAAGCAGTCGTATTTTGACACTTCCATCAATATCGGTATCGGCAAAAAATTCGATTTAAAACTCAATTTGCTTTATTTACAAAACGATCCCGATCATTTGCGAAAAGCTTTGTTTGTGCCTGAATTTACCTTCAAATCCATTTTGATTTTCCGTCCTACCGACAAGCTGAATTTCAATGTTGAACTTCACAGTGTTGACAACCGGAATTATGCCTCCGGAACCGACGATTATATATCCGGTTATACCGATTTGAATTTGGGTGTTCGCTACAATATCAACAAGCAGTTTACGGCATTTTTACAAACCAATAATTTGTTGGGTGAAAGTTATGAAATCTATTATGCTTATCCCGTTCAAAAATTTCAAATCATGGCGGGAGCTACTTACCGGTTTGACATTCCGGTGATAAAATAGTATATTAAAGGTATATTTTCATTTTTATAAGGTAATTTTGATATATTCCGGATTTACACCGGCATCATCAATTCATCAAATCAACTCCCGATGCTTCGGGACATCAGATTATCATTAAATTTTATATTATGACTAAAAACGTAGGAAACACAGACAAACTGATCCGGTTTATTATAGCCGTTGTATTGCTATTATTGGTTTACACCGATAGAATTACCGGGGATAAGCTATTTGTAGCTTTGATTATTGCGTTGGTAGCGGCTGCTACTTCATTAATGGAATACTGTCCGATTTACAGTATTTTTAAGATTAGCACAAGAAAAAAATAAAAGGCTATCTCATAGGAATGATACTATGCGTTGTCACCACGAACCCGACTTTAGTCGGGTGTGGTGGTCTCTAACCGTTAAACACCGTAGTATAATAAAAGCACCTCTGAATTATAAGATGGTCTTTTATTCATAAAGATCACCTACACTCACTGCGTTCGCTGGTGATGACCGGCAGGAATGATACTATATGCCATAGCGAACGAAACACAGTGGAGTGTGGCTATTTCTAGCAGTTAAATACCGTAGTAAATTACAATGTGCCTTTTTTTATCCGATTGAGTTTATTTAAAAAGATTACCTCGCCCCTGCGGGGCTGGTAATGACAACTAAAATTTACTTTTGAAATAGCCTCATGTTTTTTAATTCCGGATAGATTTTTTACTTCAAACTTTATTCTTTAAACTTTTTCAAAAGATTTTTAACGGCATCTTTATGCACGGTAAATCCCATCATTTTGAGTTTTACATAGTCATCTGAAAAGAAATAATATCCGAATTCCGGTGCATTGGGATCATTATTTCTAGAACCCGAACTGCTGTCTTTGATCAAATACCAATATTGTCCGTCTTTTTTTAGATAACCTACCAAGTGCATACCGTGATCGTCAGTTGTGCTACCGTTTGAAAAACGGAATTGACGGGCATCGTCATTGATATAAGCCGACGGAATATCAAAATCGGGAACGATGGCTACTTGCGGTTCGCCTTTTCCGTTGAGAAAACCTGCTTCGGAAACATCACCGCCGATACTCATGGTATAGCCGTTTTCAATAGCTTTGCGAACGGCTTTCATGTATTCGTCCAAAGGAACGTTGTAATAATCTTTTGAGTGCCACCAATTGTCCGGCACTTCGTATTCGCATTTGGTATAATACGGTTTTTGTTTGTAAGATAAAATTTCTACGTAGTCATCCGGATTGAGTTGTAAGTAGTCTTTCAAATAAGTTTTAGGTGTATACGTTTTGCCGTCCACTTTGAATTCTTTAGGAGGCACACCGATATAGTGGTGCATAATCGATTTGATGGTGGCGATTACTTCGTCTTCATTCCATGCGTTGTTCTTTTTCACACTTTCTAAATACGACTTCATTTCGTTGAACATTTTTTCGTGTGAATGAAACTTACGTCCGTTTAATCCATTATAAACACTCCACGGCATGGCACCGAACATTTTATAAATGCGGGTAACGGCATTGGCTTCCGAACCTTCGCCAAAGAAACTCTTGCCTCGTGTGCGAACATACTCTTTAGCTTTGAGAATATACTCGTTGTAAAAAGTAAAAGCTTCCGAAATTTTTACTTTTTTGCCGTGCAAACGGTACACTTCACTTTCATAAAATGAAGTAGTGGAAAAATCCCAGCAAGTACCGGTATTTCCTTGTGAAATAGGCGGATTGTGCCATTCTTGTTTGTATAATGACACTTTGGCCGGATAGTCATGCAAAGAAGCATCCGCTTTAAAACGGCGGTAAGGTTTCACCGGATTTTCTTTGGCATCTTCGGCATTGATATCTTTGAGAATGGTATTGAAATAATAAATTTCGCCTTTGTCATAAGTGACGAATTTTCCTTTGTCTTTATTTTGAGCAGTTGCTAATGTAAAGACAGTTGAAATTATAAACAAAAATATTTTTTTCATGATTTTATCTTTTAAAAATTTACTTCAAATATACAGGAAATTACGTTAAAATCACATCGGTTATAAAATAAAAATACCGCCGTAATTACAGGCGGTATCTTGATTGATATATTAGCTGAACTTTATTTTTGTGTTTTCTTTTTGTTTTTTTCAATCATTTGTTTGAAAAAATCGATGTTTCTTTCGGGGTGGCCAAAACGGTATCCTCCCATTTTTCCTAAAAATTTTTCGTCATAAGTAACTGCTATAAAAGTAGGAACGCCACCTTTATGAAATTTTCTTCGCAAAATGTCATTTTTAGCTCTTTGTTCTTTTGACATGGGTTTACGACGGGGAAAATCAACCATTACCAAAACGACATCTTTGGCTACGCGTTGAAATTCTTCATTTGGAAAGAGTTCGTTATGCATAGCTCTACAAGGCGGACACCAATCCGATCCGGTAAATAACATTAAAATAGGTTTGTGCTCTTTTTTGGCAATGGCTTTGGCTTGATTAAAATCGGTAAGCCAATTTAAATGATTGGCGACTTCTTTGGTTTGATGATAGGTTTCTTGTGCTGATATAAATTGCCATCCTAACAATAAACTTAAAATAATAACTTTCTTCATAAACATTTTTTTAATTTGAAAAATTTTTTACAATAATGGTGCCAAATATACTAAAAAAAGCATCAAAAACTTTTAAAAATTCGAGCTGCAGAACGGCCGGGTGCTTTTACATCGATATCCAAGAAATATCCGAAGGGCGTTTGGTTGCACTGGTAAGCGGTATTTTTGAGTCGTTCTTCTACGGCATCAAACAAATCTTTGGTGATTTGAGGTTCGGCTTTGCTCAATGACAGGTGGGCAAACGAGTGTAAAATAATGTGTTGGGTTTCGTTCTTTTTAGCCGCCCACTTCAAACTTTTTACCAATTTGGTTTCAAAATATTTGGGATTTTCTTCATCTTCTTTTTCCATTTGAATAAAACCTACTAAAACTTTTTCATAGATTTTTTCTTCGTCAAAATCCGGAAATTCGGGCAAAGTTTTGATTTGTGGTTTGTATGCAAACCTGTCACAATATATCATTAAAAGTTTCATAATTATTTCTTTTTATCGGCAAAAGCCTGCATACGTTTTTGCCATTCTTTCGTTTGGGATAAAAAAGCAAAATTATCGGCGGCATACAGTTTGGCAGCTTCTATTTCTCTTTTAGTTGTAAAATTAATCGTGTTTTTGGTGTATAACAGGGCTAATTCGGGTGCTTCCATTATTTGAAGAGCTTTTTTGCGGGCAAAATCCATCAAATTTTCCGGTTCTTCCACATAATTAACCAATCCCATAGACAGTGCTTCTTGTGCTTCTATCATTCTTCCGGTTAACAATAAATCTTTGGTGCGCCCGTCTCCGATCAAAGCTTTGAGATACATGGTGCAGGTCGCCGGCAAAATAGCTCCTAATTTGACTGCCGGATAACCTACTTTGGCCGTTTTTGACATGATACGGATGTCGGCAGCCGTAGCATAACCGAAACCACCACCCAAAGCTATTCCGTTGATGACGGCAATCGTGGGTTTGGAAAAATTATAAATCAATTCGGAAGTGCTTTCCAACAAAAGGGCAAATTCGCGGGCTTCTTCAACGGTTTTTAAGTCTAATAATGATTTTAAATCAACTCCTGACGAAAAAGCTTTCCCTTCACCGGTTATAATTAAGACTTGTAAGGATGAATTTTTGTTCTCACGTTTTAACAAGTCTGCCAATTCGTTTAAAAAAACGGTATTAAAAGCATTGTATTTTTCAGGGCGGTTAAATTTTAAAACACCGATACCTTTTTCTATTTGATAAGATATGTATTTCATTTGAATGATTTTGTCAGGTTACAAAATTACACTATTCACTTGAAAAAAAAAGATTAAATTAAAAAATCATTTTTAGTTGGACACCACCTGTATGAATAGCCGCATGATTTTCGGCTATTCTAAAATTGTAATGCCAGTTCAAATCCAAATAAGAATTGAGTTTTTTCTGAAACATCATTTTAAAAACGACATTTTTACCCGTCTGCAGTCCTTCTAACATCTGAAAAGCCACCGGCGAATAGGCATCGCCCTGCATCATATTGTCGATATATTCCAAATCCAAATGCAAGCTGTTTTGATGTGAAGTCTGTAAAAAATAATTCACGCCCGCTTTATACATTTGCAAATACTCATCACCGGACAAATTTTCTTTTTCCCTGTAATTGCCAAATACATAAAAATGTTTTTGCTTGTCAAAACGCCATAACAATCCTTCTTCGACACTTTGGGTTTGCAACAGATAATTTTTTTGTGTGTAATTTTCAGATTGATGATCGGTTTCTTCCGACGAAAATTTTTGTTTCCAAACGACACCGCCCAACCGGTGTTTAGTTTGCAACTCATAACGTGCCACCCGGTGTGCCTGTGCTCCTACGAGCAACAACTGTTTTTGTTCGATGTTTTGATAGATAAAATGCACGTGATATTTGTCTTGTGCCCTGTTGTAAAACCAGTCTTGCTGATATAATTTTTGTTGTGACAGACTTTCGTCACCCGAAGAAAATGAAAAAAACGAATGATCGTCTTGCGGGACTTCATTCTTAGATTGATAACGGATAACTCCGAAAATATGCCGTAAAAAATGGCGTTTTTGCCAAATTCCGAAATTAAAATTCAAAGTCGCCGAAAAATTATTATTTAAGGTAGGCACATAATTCTTTGACGGCAAAACCACACGGATATAATTCGCCTGATCAGAAAATACGGCTACTTCAAATTCGTTGATTTCCTTGATGCCGTTTCCGTTGTAATCGTGCCACTCATAAACACCTTGTCCGGGTGGCGTTTCTACAAAAACCACCTCATCGCGCAAAGTGTTTCCGTTAAAACTTTCTATTTTCAAACTACTGTTAATCAATTTGTTAAAATAAGATTGCCTCCAAGTTGCCTGCAAATTGAGATAGTCTTTTACACTGTCGTATTTTTTATATTGACTGTGGCGGTAAAGTCCGAAAATTTGCCATTGTCCCGTCTGATATCTCTGCTTCAAACGGATGCCTAAATTATCCATTACTTGCACATTTTGCCACCGGTTATCCACCACGCTATCATTCATTTCACGGCGGTATGACAGCTCGTAAGCCCAACGCAACGTATCTGTTTTGGCGTATTTTATTCCGGCATATTGATATTGATAATTCAAACTGTCCAACCGGCCGGCTTGACTTTGATCCCGGTTTTCAAAACGGACTTCAGCCGTGAGATCATGATGTGGTAAATGATAATTTAAAAGTTGATTGAAATTGACGGCAGACAATTGTGCTTCCGCATTTCTTCCGGTAACATCGATTTGGGTATGACTTTGCCATTTTTTCCGGTTAATCGACAGGTTTGCAAAAAACTGTCCGGTTTGGATACTGTCCCGCATACTAAAATAGCGATAACCCGACTGCAGCGAACTGTTTTTTACTTGATACAGCAAATTAAAATCCAACAAATGTTGCTTGCCATAAACCGTATCCACTTGCCATAAACGGTTAAATTCCGGCGAACGATACGGATCCAAAGCTTCAAAATTTTGACACACAAAATCATATAACAAATTAACTTTCAACGACTTATTTCCTTTTTGCCAAATACCTTGTCGCCAATCGAGATGCAAGGCTCCGCCGGTATCATTCGTGTTGTCAAGGCTCGAAAATAAATTTTTATCGGTGTGATTGAGCAAAGTATTTAGTTTCAGATAAGTTTTTTCTCCGGGTGTATAAACCGCAACAAAACCGATATATTTTTTGTTTTGCGGCGGTGTAAGTTTGATATATGGAATGTAATCGCCGTTATTTTCGCCGACATACTCATATATTTTGCCGGTTGCCACCACCTCCGCGATACGGTAATCTCCTTGGTTTTTACCAACATACGAAAACTTTACTTCATACAAATCAGCTTGTTCTTCCGGGCTGTATTCAAAATAAAAATCCTCGCCGTTTTCTATTTTTTTATATAATATTTTATGCTCGTCATAAATTGACGGAACGGCCGCCAAAACCCATAATTTTTTGGGATCATCTCCGGCGTTTTTCAAGATTTCTACTTGCTGCTCCGTCAAGTCATACAACAAGGTCTGGGTTTTGACATCACCTTCTGTAAAAGTGCTTAATGTCCACTCGAATTTTTCTCCCGCCCTGCTGTATTTGTTATAATTCAAATAACGGACATACTGCTGGTTCGAGTAGTTAAATTCCACTACAATTCGCTGGTTTTGATTGATGGAAAAACTCGGATTAAAACGAAGTTCGGCAGTTTCGTAATCGATGATATAGTCGTGATTTTCTCCGGATTGTAAAAGCTGACCGTTGACATAGACTTTTTCACTTTGCGGAATGACAAAAATATAAGGTTCGCCTTCATTTCCTTTTAAGGCATAAGGGCCTTGATTACCTTCAACTCCTTGAAAGCGATTGATGGCAAAACGCCCTTCGACATAAGCACCGGTAACTTGCATGCTCGACTGACGACGTCGGTAATTTAACGACAAACCTTGTGTTTTTCGAGTAAATTTTAAAAAATAATTTTCTTTTTCATTCAATAGCAAGTCGCCGGCCGTAGCCGTCCAATCAGGCGCCGACAATTGCATATAAATTCTGTCAAATTCCTTATACGATTGAGAAATTCCGGCATAAGCTTGCGGTAAATTATCGTCGGACAAAACCGCTTTCAGACGGACATTTTTTGATAGTTTTCCTTCTATTTTCAAATCCAATCCCGATATCATCACCAAACTCTGCTGATTACCGGCATTGATAGCCCTTGTTATGCTTCCCTGTGTCTGCAAGCCGTCCAAAGGGCGTGGCGATGTTGTTGGCTCATCATTTTCAACGGGAATACGGCGAATACTGTCTTGAGCATCACCAGCTTGAGTGTATTTTTGATAAGTCCGGCGCAGATAAGCAGGATATACCAAATATTTAATCGTTAATTCTTCTCCGAGATATTTTTCAAAATCATTCAGATATAATATGGCTTCGACAAAATCAACGATGTAATCTGCCGGCGGTAAGGCTTTGCGATCTATAAAAACTTCGAAGTAAAAAGGTTGGATACTGAAAGTGTCTATCCGGATTTCCGGTTGAAGCACCTGCACTTTTTTCTCGCGCAAATTGATGTAACCGGACTTTTGCCCGGATGCCCAAAAGCCGATTAAAAGAAAAAAGATGAGAACAACTCGCTTCAAAATTTTTATGGATTAAAACGTTTGTGCTAAATTAATATTTTCAAGCAAGTAAAAAAATCGAAACGAATCAAAAACAATTTTCACAATAGTAAATCAAAATTTCAATAAACTTTTCCGCTATAAATTAAAAATTGTTTCTTCGTTCCTCATCGCAATGAGTGCAAAAATTTATTTTAGATGTATTTCTGACGATATAAAAACAAAAGTCGTTCAGAAAAATGTAAGATTTTACAAAAAGTCGTCCAAAAAAATGTATATTTGCACAAAAAGTCGTCCAAAAAAATGTAATCATGAAGAGAGCCGCAATGAAATATCTCATCCGGTGGAAAGAAAATAAAAACCGGAAACCTCTTATAATCAAAGGTGCCCGTCAAGTAGGAAAAACTTGGCTGATGAAAGAATTCGGAAAAAAATATTATGAAAAAATAGCTTATATAAATTTTGAAAATGCTCCTAATCTCAAAAACATTTTTGCAACGGATTACCATATCGACCGGATTATTTTAGCTTTGGAAATAGAAACCGGTATCAAAATAGAAAGCCATAACACTTTGATTATTTTTGATGAAATACAAGAAGTGGAAAAAGGCTTAACCGCATTAAAATATTTTTATGAAACAGCACCTCAATATCATATTCTGGCTGCCGGTTCATCTTTAGGAATCAGTTTGCATAAAAACGTTTCTTTTCCGGTTGGAAAAGTTGATTTTTTACAACTTTATCCATTAACCTTTATCGAGTTTTTAGAAGCTGTTCAACAAAACGGTTTACAAAAAATAATTTGTGAAGCCAATTGGGAATTAATGAAAGTTTTTAAAAACAAACTCATTGAATACTTAAAAATATACTTGTTTACAGGTGGCATGCCCGAAGTGGTTCAATCATATATCGATTATAAAGATTTCCATAAAATCAGGGATATTCAAAAAAAGATATTGATGGGATATGAATTGGATTTTTCAAAACATGCTCCCATTGAAAGCGTTCCTAAAATCAGAATGTTATGGCAATCTATTCCGGGACAACTATCCAAAGAAAACAAGAAGTTTATTTATAGTGCCGTTAAAAAAGGAGCAAGAGCCAAAGATTTTGAAGTAGCTTTAAATTGGCTACGTGACAGCGGATTGGTTTACAAAATACATCGTATTAAAAAACCCGCCTTGCCTTTAAGTGCATATGAAGATTTTAATGCTTTTAAGTTGTATTTGCTCGATGCCGGATTGTTAGGAGCTATGACCGATCTCAGTCCGAAAACAATAATTAATGAAAATAAAATATTTGAAGAATTTAAAGGAACCCTCACCGAACAATATGTACTACAAGAATTAAAATATTATTTATCTGAACATATTTATTATTGGGCGGCCGGTAATTCACGGGCAGAAATCGATTTTATATTTCAATACCGTGATTATATTTATCCGGTGGAAGTAAAAGCCAAAGAAAACTTGCAATCAAAAAGTTTGAAATTCTTTTACACCAAGTATCCATACACTCAACCTTTGCGAATATCAATGTCCGATTATCGCCGTGAAACATGGCTAACCAACATTCCTTTATACGCCGTTTGCTCTATTTTTCAAAATACTTCTTCTTAATCAGCTCGATACTTTTGATGCTTTTTTCGAGCCACTGCATATAAATTTGTTCTTTTTCGGCTTCACTCAGCTGCCATTGGATATCAGATTGACGCAAGCGTTCCGTAACATCGCGAATAATCAATGCGGCTGCTACGCTGATATTCAAACTTTCGGTAAAACCATACATGGGAATTTTCAGAAAGACATCGGCTTGCTCCATGACTTGAGCGGATAGACCGTCTTTTTCCACTCCGAAAAAGAAAGCTGAAGGACGGGAAATGTCAAAATCGGGCAAATTCACATCATTGGTATGCGGCGTGGTCGCTACGATTTGATAGCCTTTGTTACGCAGATTATCAATAGCCGTTCGGGTGTCAGGATACCGGTGAATATCCAACCATTTTTCAGCACCTTTGGCTATGGAATGTGATAATTTGGGTTGATATTTTTGTTGAATGATATGAATGTCTTGCAAACCGAAAACATCGGCGCTACGCACTACGGCACTGACATTGTGCATTTGATACAAGTCTTCAAGCGCTACTGTAAAATAACGAGTTCTGTTGTTTAAAACATTTTTAAAAATTTGTTTTCTGTTCTCCGTAACAAATTCTTCCAAGTAAGCGATATAGTCTTTCATATTAATGAATTGCCTTGCAAAGATAAGAAATTCGTGTTTTTCTTTTTTGTTATAAAATTTTAACAATAATTTACCAAATTTTACACAATAATAATCTCAAAAAATCATTATCTTTATACCGTTAAAAACTTTGATATTATGGCAAGAGCTTTTTACAACTACACTTTGACAATATTGGAAAAAGTCAGTTTTAATCCCGATTTATTTAAAAAAGAATTGGAAAAAGCTTATCAATCTTTGTTGCCTTACGAGCGTGCCGAACTCAAAATATGGTTGCAAAAATTTTTAATCAAACATCCCGAACTCAAATTACATCTGCAACAAGCAGAAAAATTTGACGGACAACAAATAATTGAAGCTTCCTGATTTAGTAAGCTTTCTTTAAACACTTATTGTTAATAATTTCATTCTTGCGATTGTTCAGCTTATTCATATCTTTATTATCTTGCGGTTTGATAAAATTCTGATACTTTTTATGGCCAAAAAACAAGCATCATATACCGAAGAGCATATCAAGTCACTGGATTGGAAAGAACATATCCGGATGCGTCCGGGTATGTATATCGGAAAATTGGGCGATGGTTCATCGCCTGACGACGGTATTTACATTCTGGTAAAAGAAGTGATGGACAACTCTATAGACGAATTTGTCATGGGGGCCGGAAAATCCATCACTTGTCAGCTCAATGATAATATGGTTTCTATTCGTGACTACGGACGTGGTATTCCGTTGGGAAAACTCGTCGATGTGGTTTCAAAAATGAATACCGGTGGTAAATATGATTCGCGTGCCTTTAAAAAAAGCGTCGGATTGAACGGAGTGGGAACCAAAGCCGTCAATGCTCTTTCGTCGCATTTTAAAGTGCAAGCTTTTAGAGACGGACAAACCAAATGGGCGGTTTTTAAACGCGGTGAACTCGTAGAAGAATCAGGTTTAGAACCTACCACACAAAAGAACGGGACTTATGTGGAATTTATTCCCGATCCGGAAATTTTTCCCAAATATAAATTCCGCAACGAATACCTGATCCGGATGTTTAAAAACTACGTGTATTTAAATACCGGTTTAACCATTCGTTTTAACGGCGAAAAATATTTTTCAGAAAACGGATTAAAAGATTTATTGAGCGAAAATATAGCCGAAAACGATCGTCGCTACCCGATTATCCACCTTAAAGGTGAAGATATCGAAGTGGCCATGACGCACAGCAAAACCCAATACAGCGAAGTTTATTATTCGTTTGTCAACGGACAACACACTACGCAAGGCGGAACGCATCAAGCAGCCTTTAGAGAAGCCGTGGTAAAAACCATTCGCGATTTTTACGGAAAAAATTACGACGCTTCTGATATTAGAAAATCCATAGTGGCGGCCATCAGTATCAAAGTGATTGAGCCGGTTTTCGAATCGCAGACCAAAACCAAATTAGGCTCTACCGAAATGGGTGACGGTTTACCTACGGTAAGAACTTATATCAATGATTTTGTCAAAAAAAATCTGGATAATTACCTGCATAAAAATCCGGAAACCGCCGAAGCCATTTTGCAAAAAATAGTGCAAGCCGAACGGGAACGAAAAGAACTTTCGGGCATTCGTAAACTGGCACGCGAACGCGCTAAAAAAGTCAGTTTACACAATAAAAAATTACGTGACTGCCGGGTGCATTACAACGATTTGAAAAAAGAAAATCGCTTGGAAAGCACTTTGTTTATCACCGAAGGTGATTCGGCAAGTGGTTCTATCACCAAATCGCGTGACGTCAATACGCAAGCTGTTTTCAGCCTGCGCGGAAAACCGGTTAATTCTTACGGACTTACCAAAAAAGTGGTTTACGAAAATGAAGAATTTAATCTGCTACAAGCCGCTCTGAATATAGAAGACGGATTGGAAAACCTGCGTTATAACAATATTGTCATTGCTACGGATGCCGACGTAGACGGTATGCATATCAGACTGCTATTATTGACATTCTTTTTAAAATTTTTCCCTGAACTCATCAAAGAAGGGCATTTGTATATATTAGAAACACCGCTTTTCAGAGTGCGCAACAAACAGGAAACCATTTACTGTTACAGTGAAGAAGAAAAGCAACAAGCCATTGCCAAACTCAGCAAGCGTGGCAAACCGGAAATTACCCGCTTTAAAGGTTTGGGAGAAATTTCTCCTAACGAATTCAAACATTTTATCGGCAAAGATATCCGTTTAGAACCGGTCATGATGGAACCGGATTTGTCTATTGAAGAATTGCTCAGTTTTTATATGGGAAAAAATACACCTGACAGACAGCGTTTTATCATTGATAATTTGAAAGTTGAATTAGATGTTGTGGAGGAGTAGTTTGGTAGATAATGTTTATTCGTAAAATCAAGATTTTGTAAGGAAGATATTATTGTGCTTTAATTCTAATTTGCGCTTTGATGGGAAAATGATCGGAAAATTCGATATGATTAAGAGTTTCAAACGATAAAACGTCTAATTTTTGTTCATCGGGAAGGATGAAATCAATTCGTAACGGTAGCCATTTATACCGCCAGGTAATTCCGAAACCTTCACCTGCTTCGACAAATGCGTCTGTTTTTCCATCTTTTAACAAGTGGTAAGGAGCCGAAAAAGCCGTATTGTTAAAATCGCCACCCACGATAACCGGATATGGACTTTTTTCAATGTGAGCTTGTATTCTTTCGGCTTGTTCCCGTTGTTTTTTAAAGACTTTTTGAAGCTTCTCACGGACTTCTTGCCGGTTTTGTTCGACAATATTTTCCGGATTTACAATTTTATATGACTGCAAATGCACGTTATATACCCGTAAAGTATCTTTATGATAAACAATATCGGCCCAAATAGCATTATTATAAGTATTTGAAAAGTCTAAATTCCCTTGATCGATGATGTCAAAATTACTGTAAATAGCCAGTCCTGCTTTTCTCTTTTTTCCTTTCAACACAATGTATTGATGTTTATATTGAGAAAAATCCGTTTTTGGGTCGGCTTGAAATTCTTGCAAAAGCAAAATATCAGGGTGTTGATCTTTTAAATAGTTGGAAATATCCACATCGATTCCTTTCTGTTCAATCCAGTGATACGCATTAAAAAGTCGCACGTTATAACTCATGATGGAAAAGCCTTCCGGTTCGATAGGATGTTTACCTTCCCATTGATACAGTGCTTGTAGATTGTAGTAATTTATCAATAAAACCAGTAGCGATAAGAGAAATTGTTTTTTTAGTTTAATCAGCCAATATAAAACGAACAATATATTGATAACGACTAAAATTGG
>Ga0256843_1001340_pt1 | contig 19527 bp, 20 predicted proteins | sample AlvinellametaG_FD_191572 | JGI IMG/M metagenome (GOLD analysis project Ga0256843, IMG submission 191572) | Pompeii worm associated microbial communities from hydrothermal vent at the East Pacific Rise, Pacific Ocean - Alvinella | ecosystem: Host-associated > Annelida > Integument > Unclassified ... | reverse complement strand
ACGGTAGTGCAAACAAGACGTTCAACGAAGTAACTTTTAAAATGGGCAGATAATGATACTTGAACATGAGATTCCAAACGGATCAAAACTCTATTTTGGCAGAAGCGCAAAGCTGAAACGCCATATTGAAGCAACAGCAAGTGAAGTGCTTTACAAAAACGGATATGAAGAGATTGTAACGCCTATTTTCTCTTATCATCAGCATAAATCTATCGCAGATGAGAGAGAGCTTATTCGTGTTAATGATGCAAAAAACAATCCGCTCTCTCTTCGTGCAGACTCCACAATTGATGTTGTCCGTATTATAGAGAAGCGTCTTGGTCGTAATACAACAGAGAAAAAATGGTTCTATATTCAACCGGTATTTACCTACCCTACAACAGAACAGTATCAGGTCGGTGTAGAGTTTATGGGTGAAAAAAATCTTGCTTCCGTTATGAATCATGCAGTAGAAATTTTTGATAAATTAGAACTCAAACCTCTCATTCAGATATCCAATATGAAAATACCGCAACTTTTAGTAGCGATGTTTGATGCTTTGAGTATTGATGATTTCAGACATATCAATATAGACAAATTTATAAATATAGGGCAGGAGTGGCTTACAAAACTTGTCTATCTACAGCATCTGGATCAAATAGATGAAGTTATAGCGATCGCACCAAAAGCAGTTGCAGATGAGCTTATAAAGATGAAAGAGTTATGTCAAGAACTTGCATGTGATAATGCAGTGCTTGCACCGATGTATTATGCGAAGATGCTCTACTATGATGAGCTCTATTTTAGATGTATCGTAGATAATGAGGTTTATGCTCGTGGCGGCAGATATAAAAACGGTGAATTGCGATCAGTCGGATTTGCAATCTATACAGATGCTTTGTGCGAAGCATTAGAGAAAGAGGGAAAATAAGATGAGTAGAAATAAAGCAGATGTAATTGTAGGCATCCAGTGGGGTGATGAAGGTAAAGGGAAAATAGTAGATAAGCTGGCTTTAGAGTACGATATGGTTTGTCGCTCTCAAGGCGGACACAATGCAGGTCATACAATCTGGGTTGATGGTGTAAAGTATGCGCTGCATCTTATTCCTTCTGGTGTTTTAAATCCAAAAGCACTTAATGTTATCGGTAACGGTGTTGTTCTCTCTCCCTCTTCAATTATAAAAGAGATGGAGCAGTTTGAAAATCTTGAGGGACGTCTTTTTATCTCAGACAAAGCACACCTTAATCTTGCATATCATGCGATGATTGATCAGGCAAAAGAGCGTCTTAAAGGTGATAAAGCAATCGGTACGACAGGAAAAGGAATAGGACCTGCATACTCTGATAAGATTAACCGTATCGGACACCGTGTCGGTGAACTGTTAAATCCTCAAAAACTCTGTCAGACAATTTTGGACTATTTTGAGCAAAACAAGCCTATTTTTGATGTTATGGATCTCCATGCACCTAAAAAAGAGGAGCTTTTGGCAGAACTTGAGGGTTTTAGAGAAAAACTTGCTCCATTTATTACCGATACAACGCAGCTGGTATGGCGTGCGCTTGACTCTGAAGGAAAACGTGTTCTTTTAGAGGGTGCACAGGGAACTATGCTTGATATTGACCATGGAACATACCCGTATGTAACGTCAAGTTCGACTGTAAGTGCAGGTGCATGTACAGGACTTGGACTTAACCCTAAAGATATCGGTAAAGTAACAGGAATTGTAAAAGCATACTGTACACGTGTTGGTAACGGACCGTTTCCTTCTGAAGATCTTGGCGAAGACGGAAAGCGTCTCGGTGAGCAGGGTCATGAGTTTGGTACAACAACAGGACGTGCAAGAAGATGCGGTTGGTTTGATGCGGTAGCTACTCGTTATGCAAGTCGTCTCAACGGTTGTGATGAGCTTGCTTTAATGAAGTTGGATGTTCTGGATGGTTTTGATGAGGTAAAAGTGTGTGTTGCCTATGAGTATAACGGAAAAGAGATAGATTATCTTCCGGTTGATCTTGAAAATGTCAAACCAATCTATAAAAGTTTTCAGGGTTGGGATAAATCTGTAGGTGTACGAAAATTTGAAGATTTACCACAAAGTGCACAGGATTATGTTAAACTTATTGAAGAGATCAGTCAAACAAAAGTAGGTATTATCTCAACTTCACCCGAAAGAGATGATACAATAATCCTCTAATATATAAGGATAAATTGCAGATGAAAACCCGTTTTAGCTCTTTGGTCAGCGTCAAAAAAGATAGTATGCAAAAGAGTGAGCGGGTAGTAAAAAAGGCTAATCAAAATCTGCAAAATGCTCAAGAGGCACTCTCTGAATCTCTGCAACAACTCCAAGAGATTGCTCCGCCTCAAGAGGGTGTTATTTCCGATTTTTTAGCAAACAGAACACTGCTTGATGCCCAACGAACTCTTATAAAACATAATGAAGAGTGGGTGGCATACGCACGGCAAGAGCTCTTTAATGCACAAGAAGAGCTGAAGCATGCTATGATTGAGTATGAAAAATTCAAATATCTTGAAGTAGAAGAGATTAAGAAGATTTTGGATGCAAGAAAGCTGCAGGAGAGAAAAGATTTGGATGAGGTGGCTTTAATGACTTATGAGAAAAAACGAGTAGATAAAGAGGCATCATGATACGGATTATTGTTCTTTTTTTAATTTTGCAACAGCTTTTGAGTGCAGCACAAACAGATGATAAACTTTTTGAGTGTACGGAGATTTTTAAGCAGCGAAAGAGTGAACTGCTTGTAGAACTTGAACGTATAGATGAACAAAAACAGTCTCTAAATGCATTAAAAACAGCTACAGAGGCTCTTTTAAAAGAGAAAGAGAAGAGACTTGCACTCAAAGAAGAGAAGATTAAAGAGCAGCTTGAAACTATTACAAAAAAAGAGGCTTCTGTAAAAAAGATGCTTCAGGAGAATAAAAAAGTTCTTCAAGAGATTCAATCGACAAAACTCAATAAAATTGCACAGACATTTGCAAAGATGAAAGCAGGATCGGCTGCAGGTATTCTCTCTGATATGCAACCAAAAGAGGCAGCTGCCATTTTACAATCTTTAAAACCAAAAGTTGTCGGTAAAATTTTAGCAAAAATGGAACCGCAAAAAGCTTCAGAATTAACGCTCCTCTTGGCAAAATAATTTTACTCTAATCAGATTTTTACCTAATTTATTGTAAAATGTCTGAATTTAAAATAAAACAAGCAGGGCAGCCATCATGAAAATATCTTTAAAAATTATTCCCCACATCGCAAATAAAGTATCTGTAGATCTCGCAAAAAGTGGTGTTGTTACACTGACAAGGGGCTTGGAACCTGTTGCTAATGAAGTTGAGAAAGTTTTTCAAGAGAGTGTGAAAAAAGAGATGGCTTTGGAAGAGAAAGTCAATGAATATCTTGAAGAGAATGAAGAAGAGATAGAGTTTATGTTGGCAGATGAGAGACAGCTTTTCTTTATGATAAAGAAAAAACTGGCTCCCACTTTTGGTGTGATTTTGGATTATGAAGAGCGTTTTTCAGATTTGGCACATAAAATTTTGGATGAACTGTATGAAGAGGATTTGATCCATTTTGATGTAAATGAGAACCGTATTAAAAATATTATTTTCAATGCAATTACAGCATTCTTGGCAGATACATCTGAGATTGAAGATGCTGTAATGGATAAAATTCGTTCATATAAACGTAAATTTATTCCGGGTACGGATGAGTTTGAAATTTTACATGAAAAACTCTATAGAGAAGAGCTGATGAAAAGAGGAATGGAGTAGATGATGGATTCACTAAAAAAAGTTTGGATATATTTGGAAAACGGTACATTTTTGGAAGCATCAAGTTTTGGTGCAGATAAAACAGAAGTAGGTGAGATAGTATTTAATACTTCAATGACAGGGTATCAGGAGATCATGAGTGATCCATCGTATGCAGGTCAATTTGTTACATTTACTATGCCGGAGATTGGTAATGTCGGAGTTAATGATGAAGATATGGAGTCTCTGGCTGCACATGCCAAAGGAATGATAGTTCGTAAATATCATGATCGATACTCAAATTTTCGAGCACAAACATCATTGAGTGAATTTTTAAAAAAATACAATGTTATGGGTATCTGCGATATTGACACGCGTTATCTGACAAAGATGCTCAGAAGTGAAGGCGCTATGATGATGGTGGCTTCTACCGAGATCTCAGATAAAGAAGAACTCAAAAAAGTTCTTGAAAATTCGCCTCGTATCGAAGATGTGAACTATATTGAACAGGTAAGTACAAAAGAGGCTTACAGACATACTTCAAGTACATATAACTACAGAGCATTTGAGTATGACAAAGCACCGACTCCAGAGGCAAAAATAGTTGTGATCGATTTTGGTGTAAAACGTAATATTCTCAATGAACTTGTTCATGCAAAAATTGATGTTGAAGTTGTTCCAAACGACTTTATCGCCGAGGATTTGATAGAAAAGTACAATCAAAAACTTATAGATGGTGTATTTCTTTCAAACGGACCGGGAGATCCGCTTGTGCTTAAACGTGAACAGGAGCAGATTAAAAAACTGATTGATGCAAAAGTACCGATGTTTGGTATCTGTTTAGGGCATCAGCTTCTTTCAATCTCTCACGGATACGATACATTTAAACTCAAGTTTGGTCACCATGGCGGTAACCATCCCGTAAAAAATGAAAAAACAGGACTTGTTGAGATTACTGCACAAAATCATAACTATAATGTTCCTGACGATATTACAGAAATAGCGGAAGTGACACATAAAAATCTCTTTGACAATACAATTGAAGGTTTAAAATACAGAGATGAACCTATTTTCTCTGTGCAACATCACCCAGAAGCATCTCCGGGACCAAAAGAGAGTGCTTACATATTTTCTGAATTTCTTTCTCTTATAAAACGATAAATAGGCAGCATTATAAGTGCTGCTTAATTTGACGATAAAACTTCCAAATCTTAAGTTCAAATAAAATTCCAAAATTAAACAAAAAGATAATAAATAGACATATTTTTTCCTAAATTAAGATTCTTTAAACATATAGCTTGCTAATATACAAGTGTTGATTAGTTTGATAAGTGTTTTTTGTACACTTATGAGACTTATTGCTTTGAATCTTAAGGAGGCTATATATGGAGAATCGTCCATTAGAGTACGACTATACGGTTGCAAAGATGTTCATGCTTACTACTATTATTTTAGGTGCAGTAGGTATGACTATCGGTGTATTTATTGCATTTGAGCTTGCTTTCCCAGGACTAAATACAGTCTTTGGTCAAGGTGTTGCTGAATACACAAACTTCAGTCGTCTTCGTCCACTGCATACTGATGCAGTTGCGTTTGGTTTTACAGTAAGTGGTATTTTTGCTACTTGGTTTTATGTTGGTCAAAGGGTACTAAAAGTATCTATGGCTGAATCTAAATTTTTGATGTTTATCGGAAAATTACAATTTTGGTTATATGTAATTGGTGTAACTGCAGTAGTTATATCACTCTTTATGGGTTATACAACTTCTAAAGAGTATGCTGAATTTGAGTGGCCTATTGATATTGCTATTGTTGTAGTATGGGTTCTTTGGGGTGTAAGTATCTTCGGATTAATTGGTATCCGTCGTGAAAAATCACTCTATATCTCTGTTTGGTATTACATTGCTACTTTCTTAGGTGTGGCTATGCTTTACCTATTTAATAATATGGAAGTTCCTACTATGCTTGCAACTTCACCTGCTGGTGAAACAAACATTGGTGATTGGTTCCACTCTATCTCTATGTATGCTGGTACAAATGATGCACTAGTACAATGGTGGTATGGACACAATGCGGTTGCATTCGTATTTACGGTTCCTATTATTGCAATGATCTACTACTTTTTACCAAAAGAGTCTGGTCAGGCTATTTATTCTTATAAATTATCTTTACTCTCATTCTGGGGTTTGATGTTTGTATATCTTTGGGCTGGTGGTCACCACCTTCTCTTCTCAACTGTTCCTGACTGGATGCAGACAATGGGTTCTATCTTCTCGGTAGTACTTATTTTACCATCTTGGGGTTCAGCGATCAATATGCTTCTTACAATGAAGGGTGAGTGGCAACAAGTTGCAGCTTCTCCATTGATCAAATTTATGGTACTTGCTTCTACTTTCTATATGTTCTCTACATTAGAAGGTCCAATCCAAGCTATCAAATCTGTTAATGCGATTGCACACTTTACTGACTGGATTGTTGGTCACGTTCATGATGGTACTCTTGGTTGGGTTGCATTTATGATTATTGCAGCACTTTTCCATATGGCTCCACGTGTATTTAAACGTGAGTTATATTCTAAGTCATTAATGGCTGCACAATTCTGGATTCAAACTTTAGGTATCGTTTTATACTTTACTTCTATGTGGATTTCAGGTATCACTCAAGGTATGATGTGGCGTGCGCATGATGAGTTTGGTAACCTTGCATACTCATTTATGGATACTGTTGATGTACTTCACCCTTACTATGCACTTCGTGGTACAGGTGGATTGTTGTTCTTAATTGGTTTCTTTATGTTTGCTTACAATATGTACAAAACATGGAGATCAGATAAAGTTGTTGATGCTGAGCGTTTAAATGCTTCGCCTATGGGCGCTTAAGAAAAGGAGAATTATATTATGTTTCATTGGTTAGAAAAACATCCGTTTCTTTTTGCGGTAGGTGTGTTTGTTACAATTGCGTTTGCAGGTTTGATCGAGATCGTTCCAAACTTTGCACAGGCTTCTCGTCCGGTAATTGGTACAAAACCAGTTACTGTATTAGAACAAGCTGGGCGTGATGTATATATTAAAAATAGTTGTAATGCTTGTCATTCACAGCTTATTCGTCCATTTAAATCAGAGACTGACCGTTATGGTCACTACTCTTTAAGTGGTGAGTATGCGTATGACCGTCCATTCCTTTGGGGTTCTAAAAGAACTGGTCCGGATCTTCACCGTATAGGTAACTATAGAACAACTGAGTGGCATGAAAATCACATGAAAAACCCTCAGTCAATCGTTCCATCAAGTATTATGCCTGGATATCCTTGGTTATTTACAAATAAAGCAGATATCGATACTGCGTATGCTACACAGTTGACAAATGCTCAATTCTTTGGTGTGCCATATAATAAACCGGTTCCTATGAAAGATGGTTCTACAGTAACTGTTCCAATGGGTAAATCTGTTGCAGAAGCTCATAAATTGGCTCTTGAAGAGGCAAAAGCAGTTGCAGCACATATGAAAGATCAAGATGTTAAAGATGCGGTTTCACGTGGTGAAATTCCAGAAATCGTAGCACTTATTGCATACTTGAACAGTCTTAAATAATAAGGAATTGTAGTGACACTTAATGAATTTGCAGCGTATGGCTATTTCTTTTTGGTAGTATTTTTGGTTGTAGGGACTTACTCTTATATTTATCATCTTTACACAAAAAGAAAAGACGCTTCTGGAGTTGATTATGAACACTACAGTAAAATGGCATTAGATGACGATATAGACTCTACTCCGGTAAAGCCTATATCAGATGAAAAAGAAAAATAGGAGAGATATATGAACAAGCTTTATGTTTGGGGAATTATCATTACTGCTGCTATGCTTGGTGCAACTTATGTAACAGTAGGTTACCAAAAGGGCGGTCTGAATGGTGATATCGTTAATATGCTTGCGGTTGCTGGTGCAGTTGCACTTGTAATCATTACAGTATTTGTTGTAATCAAGTATGTTCGTCAAATGCAAACTGACACAGCTACGGGTGAGCTTGCAGATGAGACTTGGGATAACATTGGTGAATATAAAAACCCGGTACCTTTTGGTTGGGCAATTATGTTTATAGGAACAATCATTTGGGGTATGTGGTACTTTATTGCCGGTTATCCGGTAAATGCATATTCACAAATTGGTGAGTATAATGAAGATGTTGCAGCACACAATGCAAAATTTGAGAAACAGTACGGAAATATTAAGGGTGAACAACTTGTTAATATGGGTGAGTCTGTTTATCTCGTTGAGTGTGTTGCTTGTCACGGTTTGAATGCTGATGGTAACAATGAAATTGATGCAGCAGATTTAAATAAAAGAATCTCTGCAAAAAGTGTTAAATATGTTATTAATCACGGTTCACAAAACAACCTTCTTTACCAAGGTTCAATGATGCCTGATCGTAATGGTCTTTTCAATAATGCAACAGGCGCATTGATTACTGATAAAGAGATTGATGAAGTTTCTCAGTTTGTTGGTAACGGATTGAAAGATACAAACAGTGCAGGAGCAAAAGTATTTGCTAATGTATGTGCTTCATGTCACGGACCAGATGGTAAAGGTATGGATCAAGTTGCTCCGGATATTGCTACTTGGAACCAAAAATTAATTGTTAATGTACTTGATTACGGTAAAAAAGGTGCTATCGGTACTATGCCAGCGATGGAGAGACTTAACAGTAAACAAAAAGAAGCTATTGCTGCATATGTAATGAGCTTAACTAAAGGAGAGTAACATGAATGAAAATAGAAGTGTTTTTGCTCTTGATGGTGTAGTCGGTATGTTGATTGCAACTGCATTACTTTTAAGTATTCTTGCTTTTTTAAGTGTGAATGCAATAAGTGTGCAACATGCACAGGCTGAAAACTATTATAAAATTAAAGATGAAAAATCAATCAAAATGTTTAGTACTGATAACTACAAACATATTGTTGATGCGAAGTAAGGAGTAGAATTATGGATAAAATTTGTGCATGGGGCCTTGTAATCATGGCTGTTTATACTCTTTGGGCGGTAGTAACACCGAATCACCTCTTTGTAGGTTAGGAAGATACTATTGAAATCTTTAACTAGAGGGCTTTTTGCCCTCATCCTCATTCTTACACTACAATCACAACTTTTTGCAAAATATTTATATAAAGATGAAATTATTCATAACCCTAAATTTACTACAGAGATAGAGACTTTGGGAGATGATCTTTTTAAAAAAACTGGAGTGGTACTTCAGCTTGTTATGTTAAAAGAGCTTCCTGATGGAGTAGATCTTGTTCAATATGAAGAAGCAATTCTTAAAAATGCATCTGTTCCGACAATTGTCTTGGCATTTTCAGAGATGAACAGAGCTGTAGATATTGAAGTCAACGATAAAACTTTATATAAGTATTTTAACAAAGAACAGGTTTTAAGCCCTGTTACATCGTATGTTCAGGCTTTTATAATGGCAGTCAGCTATGCAAGAACATGGGATGACTTTAAAAAGCTTATGAGTAATACCGGTGGTTCTATTCTTCCTCTTTTGGGTGTAAAATCTAAAGAGATGACAGCTGCAACAAAGTACTCTGCTGCGATGTTTAACGGTTATTTGGATATAGCACAGCAGATAGCAAGAGCCAAAGGTGTCAAACTTGGTGGTGGTTATGATAGTGATACCAATCAAGAGATGCTTTTTTATATAAAAGTATTGTTCTACGGTTTCGTTTTATATGCTATTATTATGTATATTAGAAGACAGATTTATAAAAGGAAACATAAAGATGAGTATTACAAAAAGTGGTAAATTGTGGCCCTTTGCAATTGGGACTGCAATTACTTTAGTCTTTAGTTTTTGTGTAGCTACAGTTGTTGTAACAAGCAAAGCACATATTCAGCCAAGTGATAACTATATGACAAGTTATCAAGATGCCGATGTTAATGCAAATGATTATATTAATGCAAAAATTGCATTTGACAAACAGTATGATGTGGCTTATATTACAGAATCTATAGGCGGTGAAAAACCTGAGATTAAATACAGTGTTAAAGACAAGGCAGGGAATCCTGTAGATAATGCAACCATTGTTATCGCTATTAGTAGACCTGAAACAACAGAGTTTGATCAAAAACTAAAAAATCCAAAAGTACAAAACGGTGTTTATACTTTTGAGGGTGCAAAATTTCCAAAGGCAGGTATCTGGAATATTATTGCAAAAATTCAAGTCGGAGACAATTACCGATTTTACAATATAAAAGCAGATACCCGGACAAAAAAAGTATCTGAATTTTAATTTATGAATGAGTCTCTCTATGTCCTTCCATCTGCTCGGGCTATACGACAGAAGCAACTTGCAGTAGAAGCAGAGACACTTTTTCTTCCAAACTACATTACAATGAGCGACTTCATCGCAAAACTTACCCCTGTGAAGGGGTATAGATTTTTGGATGAAGATACTCGAACTCTGCTTCTTCTTGAAGCTTCTGATTTCCAACACTTTTCCAATCTTCAGATAGATAGAAACTTTTTTACTTTTACAAAAAACAGCAGTTATATATTTAAATTTTTTGAGGAGTTGAGTGCTGAATGTTATGATATAGAGAAGTTAAAAGATGCTGATCTCTATGCAGAGTATGAAGAGCATATTGCAATTTTGCAGGAGCTCTATCGACGCTATGAAAAGCTCTGTAATGAAAAAAAACTCTTAGACCGAATTTTTTTGCCAAAACTCTACACTTTTAACAATGCATATATACAACGATATGATCGTATAGAGATATCTCTTGAGGGGTATCTTACAAATTTTGAGCTGGAGCTTTTAGAAAAGGCAACACGCTTTAGTGAGGTGGTTATCCAGCTGCATACGACATATTTTAATCGTAAAATGCAGAAAAAAATGGAGCTTTTAGGCTTCTCTTTAGAGCCTAATTATTGCTACAAACTCTCTTTAAATGAAAAAAAGATTCTCTCAAAAGAGAGACTTTTGCGAACAACGGCTATATCTTGTGAAGCAGTGAGTGAGTCAATTTTGCAGGTTGCTTTTGTTAAACAAAAAATTTATGAGTTTATTGCAAAAGGGTATGCCCCTGAAAAGATAGCGGTTGTTTTACCAAATGAAAATGCGGCAAAAGCACTGAAAAGTTTTGATGAAAAAGCCAATCTCAACTTTGCTATGGGAAGTAGTTTTACAGAGACACTCTTTTTTCAACAGCTACAGGCTACACTGCTCTATCTTGATGATGAAACCCATGAAAACAGATATCGGCTTGCGCGTTTTGGTATGGATCTTTACACGATTTTACAGGAGCATTATAAAAAAGAGATCGCTGTGGTGGATGAAGTTATGGAACTGCTTGGCTCACTCTCTGTCATGATCGCTTCCAAAGAGGTTTTGAAGATCTATGAAGAAGAACTCTATAAACTTGCCAAGGTTTTACCTTTTTTAGGCAATATGAATCTTCGATCGCTTCTCTACCTCTTTATGCAGCGGCTTTCATCACGGACGCTTGATGATGTTCGTGGAGGGAAGATTACGGTTATGGGCGTTTTGGAGACAAGAAGTGTTGTTTTTGATGCAGTTATCTTGATCGACTTTGATGAGAAGAGTGTCCCAAAACGAAGTAACAAAGATATGTTTTTAAATACAAAACTAAGAGAGACGGCAGGTTTGCCGACAGCATACGACAGAGAGAATTTGCAAAAACACTACTATGAACGACTCATTTTTAATGCAAAAGAGGTGGCTATCTCCTATATCTCTTCTGCTGATTCTACCGCATCAAGATTTTTAAAAGAGTTGCGGATTGAAACAGAGATGCGTTACTCTGAAGAGAGTTATGCTTCTGTTTTGTTTGGTAAGAGCAACAGGAGTGCAATGCATCCAAAAGAGATTATTGAGCCATACAGTTTTAAAGATATAGCACTTTCAAACTCCCGTTTAAAAACTTTTTTGAGTTGTAAACGGCAATACTACTACCGTTATGTAAAAAACTTGCAATCCCATGAGATTCCCCGCGATATACCGCAGGAACACCAGATAGGAACAGTTGTTCATAAAGCTCTGGAGCGACTCTATAAAAAAGAGAGCAGTTATAGCGATGTTGACTCTTTGTATCGTGATTTGTCAAGAGAGTTGGATGCTTTTAGAGGAGAGAGTGAGTTGCAGGATTACCTTTTGTTGATGCAAAAAAAACTTTTATATCCTTTTTGTAAGCAGGAGATCCGACGTTTTAAAGAGGGTTGGCAGGTAGCTGCCGTTGAAGAGTATTTTGAAGTTCCTTTTTATGGTATGAAGTTGCAAGGAAAGATAGATCGTGTTGACAAACGGGATGATAAGTTGGAAGTTTTAGATTATAAAACAGGAAACTATACGCTCTATAATAAAAACAGTTTTGTTGATGCAAAAGATTTTCAGTTGGAGTTTTACTATCTGCTTGCAGGTGGTATGGGAAGTGTTGAGCGGTGTGGATTTTATGATCTTAAAGAGGGGAAAATTGTTGATGAACTCTTTTTTGAAGAGAAGATGGAGATCTTAAAAGCGCATATTGCGGATTTATTGCAGATTGAAGAAGTTGATTTTGCATTGTGTGATGATCGAAAAACCTGTCAATTTTGTCCCTATGCTGTAATGTGTGGGAGAGATTGATGGCGTTTATAAATAATTTGGCTTATGAGGCAAGTGCAGGAAGCGGAAAGACATTTATGCTTGTTGTTCGTTACCTCTCTTTGCTTTTTAAGGGGGCGGATGCTTCAAAAATTTTGGCATTGACCTTTACAAATAAAGCAGCGGCAGAGATGAATGAGCGGATTGTTGAGACGTTGGAAAATCTTGAGAGTAGAGGTGAACTTGATGAGATTATCAAGGTAAGCGGATTTTCACGTTATGAGATTTTACAACAGCGTGAGGCAGTTTTACAAAGTTTTTTAAGTTCACATGTAAAGATTATGACTATTGACAGCTTCTTTACCCAGATCTTAAGAAAATTTTCTCTCTATGTTTCGCTAATGCCTGATTTTACAACCTATGCATCACAACATGAGATCAAACTGCTTATCCGTTTTTTAAAAGAGTTGAGTGTTTCAGGGAAACGAGAACTTTTGGTGGATCTCTCCATAGCTTCAAAAAAACGGGTTGTCAATATTTTTGAACTTCTGGATAATTTTTATGAGAAGTCAGAGGAACTTTCCCACCTGCACTTCTCATCACAAAAACTTTTTGAGTATGAACAAAGAGCGATGGCGGCTCTTGAGCAGATTCAAAAGAGTGTTTATAGCTGTAAAGGTGCTTCTGCAACACTGAAAAAAGCTGTAGAAGCGGAAAATTTTGAAGCTTTACGACTGAAGAGCTGGGTAACAAAAGAGACACTTGAGTATTGGGTATTTAAAAAGTGTTTTGTTCCGGAGATGGATAGTGCACTCTATGAGATTCAAGAGGCACTTCGGGGATACTACAGAGCAAAAGAGGGGAACTTCTTTTATGCTCTTCATGAACTTCTTTTGAGTTATAAAAAAGCAAAAAGAGCACTCTATATAGAGGAGAGTGAGCTTGGTTTTAGTGATGTGACACAGCTTGTTTTTTCGATCCTGCATCATCTTGATGACAGTGAATTTCTCTATTTTCGTCTCGATGCAACCATTGAGCATATACTGCTGGATGAGTTTCAAGATACAAGTATCATTCAGTACAATATTTTACGTCCTCTTATTCATGAGATTACATCAGGAAAAGGGATTTTTGAGGATGGCAGTTTCTTTTTTGTCGGGGATGTCAAGCAGTCTATCTACCGTTTTCGCGGTGGAGTAAGTGCTCTGTTTCATGTTGCAGCCAAAGAGAACCATACAAAAGTTGAGAAGCTGCTTACAAATTATCGTTCTCAAAAAGAGCTTGTAGAGTTTGTAAACACTATCTTTATTGACAAGATTAAAGATTATACTCCGCAGTTGACACGTGAGGGTGCCGATGGCGGTTATGTAGAGGTTATTGAGGATGAAGCACTGTTGGATACTACACTCGCAACGGTGCAAAAGCTGCTTGAAGCGGGTGCAAAGAGTAATGATATAGCTATTTTGTGTGCAACAAACAGCGATGGAGAGGAGATCAAAAATCATCTCTATAGCAATGGCATAGAAGTTGTAACAGAGACAACAACAAAGCTGATAAACCAAAGAAGTGTCAAAGCGATTTTGGAGTATCTGAAGTATCTCTATTTTCAAGAGGAGATCTACCGATATAACTTTTTTGCTCTGCTTGGTTTGGAGTTGGCACCTATCACTTTTGTCGATCTGAACCGTATAAAGCTTTTTGATATTGTAAAGCAGGTTATCTATAAATATGATCTTTTCAGCAATGATTTTCATACGATTCGTTTTTTGCATACAGTTGAGCAATACAGTGATATTGATGCGTTTCTTTTTGATTATGAGCGAGTCGATGCAACAGCTGCCGCCCGTGATATTCACGGTGTTCGTGTTTTGACTGTTCATAAGTCAAAAGGTTTGGAGTATAAGCATGTTATTGTGATGGACAGATTGAAAAATGCACCTAATTCCAAAGAGAGTATTATCTATGAGTATGAGGGTATTGTGCTTCAAAATCTCTATCTGAGAACAAAAGGAAGAGAGCTGCTTGATCCTGCCTATGCTCAGGCACTTCAAAAAGAGCAGGCACTTGAGAGAGAAGACAGTCTTAATGCTCTCTATGTTGCTTTTACACGAGCAAAAGAGCATCTTTTTATCATCAAAAAAGGGGAAAAATCTCTTTTTGATATTGTAGATCTCTGCGTTGGACAATTTGGTACGCTGGCGCTACAGGAGCGGGCTGAAGTGATTGAACAGCAATATGAACCCCTGATCTACAGAGATCTCTATTATGGTTCACAAAGTGAAATTCTGGCTCTTGAGAGTGAAGAGGAGCAGGATCTTTCTGCTGTTAATTTTGGTTTGGCATTGCACTATACGCTGGAGATGATGGAGAGTTTCAGTATGGAGTCTCTACTTGTGGCAAAAGAGATGCTTTTGAACAAATTCGGATTTTTATTGAGTGAAGCGGAGATTGGTGAGATTGTATTGAGAGTTGAGGCTCTTTTGCAAAATGAACTGTTTTTGGAGATGGTAGCAGATGCCAACTGTTTTCGAGAGAAGCCATTACGCTATAAAAACAATCTTCGCTATATTGATCTCTTGATAGAGAGAGCAGATGGAAGCTATATTGTTGTTGATTATAAGAGTTCAAAGAGCTTTAGCGACAAACATATTCTTCAGGTTCGATCCTATGTCAAAGCTGTCAGAGAGATAACAGGCAAAGAGGTTAGCGGCTATCTCTGTTATCTTTTGGAGGGAAAGACAGAAGTTGTGAAAGTTTAGTTCTTAGATGCTTGAGAGTGTCGGTGAGAAGGCTTTTGTTGAGAGGGTTATTTTTTGACCTATCTCTAAGCCTTTGATCTCCTCTTGGGAGAGAACAACCTCTACAAGCTGCTGTCCGATGGCAACAACAGCTACAAAAACGACATCAAGCTCTTTGATTGCAAGCAGCTCTCCTTCAAAGGAAAATTTTTGACTCCCCTCTGTTTTTAACAAAATATCTTTTGGTGTGCCGTCATTTTTTACTTTGCCGTTGTTGAGTTCGATAACACGGGAGGCAAGACGATAGATCTCACTTGGATCGTGACTTACCATAATAGTAGTTGTCTGAAACTCTTTATGGAGGCTGAGCAGTTCACTTTGAAGTTTTTTACGCATCTGCGGATCGAGAGCAGAGAGAGGTTCGTCCAACAGCAACAGTTTTGGTCTTTTCATTAAAGCACGGCAGATGCTTACCCGTTGTTGTTGTCCTCCGCTGAGTCTTTGGGGATAGTGATCTTTAAGTTTGTAAAGCTCTGTCAGCGCAAGCAGATGTTTTGCAAGATCGTGATCTTTGGCTACAAAAAGAAGATTCTCCTCTATTGTCATATTTTCAAAGAGGGCATAATCCTGAAAAACAAAGCCGATCTCTCTTTTTTGGGGAGCAAGTGTTGTTGTATTGTCCAGCCATATCCGCTCTTCTACTCGAATCTCTCCTTTGGCATCCTCAAGACCGGCAAGAATACGAAGCAGGGTTGTCTTTCCACTCCCGCTTTTGCCGCTGAGTGCTATAAACTCTCCTTTTTGTATCTTTAAAGAGAGATCGAGCTCCATCTCTCCCTCTGCACCGTGAAGCTCTTTTTTTATTTGAAGTTCTATCATAAACCAAACCTTCTTGTCTGTTTTGCATTAAAGAGATAGACACTCAAAAGCACAACAAAAGAGATGCCAAGCATAATAGCACTGTATATATGTGCAGCTTTGTAGTCCATAATCTCAACCATCTCATAGATAGCAACCGAGGCAACTTTTGTCTCTCCGGGAATACTGCCTCCAACCATTAAAACAACACCAAACTCCCCTACAGTATGAGCAAAAGTGATAATAAGTGCTGTTGCAAGGGCAGGTTTCATATTTGGCAGAGCTACTTTAAAAATAGTTTCGATTTTACCTTTGCCTGCAATATAGCTTGCTTCAAGCATATTTTTATTGAGTGATTCAAAGCCGTTTTGCAGCGGTTGTACCATAAAAGGGAGGGAGTAAAAACAGCTTGCTACAACCAGCCCGCTAAAAGAGAATACCAGCTTGATATCAAAATTGTTTTCTAAAAAAGCACCAATCGGTGAGTTGTATGAGAGTGCCCAGAGAATATAAAATCCCAAAACAGATGGCGGCAGTACAATAGGCAATGCTGTCAGTGCTTCAATAAAAGGTTTGCTTTTGGATCGTGTCTGTGAGAGATACCAGGCAAGTGGCAATGCAATCAAAAAGAGAATAAATGTTGTTAAGGAAGCAAGTTTAAAAGAGAGAATAAAGGGTTCAAAATTCATGAATAGATCTCCGCAATAGAGAGGTCACTTGCCTTTATCAGTGCTGTTACTCTGTCATTGATCTGTAGTTGCATCTTCTTTGCCGAAGCGGCTGTGATAACAGACTCCAAGCGTCTCTCTTCAAAATCGAGTGTAAGCATACAGAGCAGCGATCCCATTTTTATGGAAACAATACGCACCTTAAGCTGATTGGCATAACTGAGCACCCCTGAAAACTCTTTTGCAATAGCAATATTGGTTGCTTTTACACGAAGAAGAACCTCTGTCTCTTGCGTTATGTCGGGATGCAGTTCAAGGCTGATCATTGTGAGCTCCTGACTTTTTGATACAAAAGAGAGCAGGCTTAGATCTCCCTCTTTTTCAATGGTTTTGATTTTCGCTTTGATTGTACTCATAAAACAGAATACCCATATTTTTTAAAGATGGCTTTTGCCTCTTTGCCGAGAATGAAACGATAAAACGCTTTTGCCTCTTTATTTTTGTCTGCATGGTGTAAAAGAACAACTCCCTGTGCAATGGGAGTGTAGAGTTTAGCATCAATTTCAATATAGTTCTTTCCCTCTTTAAAAGAGCGCATCTTTGGAGAGTAGAGTGCCGATTTTGCAATAAAACCAAGATCAGCAGCATGCATTGTATAGCTGAGTGTTTGGGCAATAGACTCTCCGTAGATAAGTTTGTCTTTTATCTTTTTGTAGAGTTTCGCATTTTTGAGTGCCTCTATGGCTGCTGTTCCATAGGGTGCTGTCTTTGGATTTGCAACGGCAATATATCGGATACTCTCTTGTGTAACAACAGCAATTCCTTGTGAGAAATCACGCTCTTTTTGACTCAGCAGAGCGAGTGCACCATAGGCATAGACTTTTGCTTCTGTTGTTGCAAAGTGCTCTTTGTAGAGTCTTTGCGGATAGATGAGGTTTGCCGACATAAAAATATCATAGGGAGCGCCGTTTTTTATCTGTGCTGTCAGTTTTCCGCTGCCTCCGATAATGATTCGTAAATGTGTATCTGGATGTTTTTTGTAAAAACTTTCTTTTAGTTCATTGATTGCATAGCTTACATTTGCAGCAAGTGCGACGGTTACAGTTGCCGCATTGAGCAAACTGCCTATTATAAGAGAGAGTATTAAAATTTTTTTCATTTTACTGCCTAAAAAAGATAGTTGAGTTCTACACGCATATCTGTATAGTTGGAGATATACGAAGCATCACCGATAAAATCTCTGTATCCCAGTCGTACACGATACTGCAACGCTTTCATAGAGGGAAGATTTTGAACAAGACCGAGATAATACATCATGCTGTCTTGAAAAATTGCTTTGCTCTCATCCATATCGACATAAAGAATAGATGCCTGAATAAAGGGTTTGGTATAGATCCCTTTTTCATTGGCTCCTTTTACAACTTCAATACGGTAGGATTTTGTATTTGCTCTCCAGTTGTAGATACCCATCGAACGGGTATATCCTGATGTCGGGAAACCTCTCCACGGTGTTACAAGATCGGCTTTGTCAAGTGTATTTGTATAGGCAAGGTTGATCTTATAATCTTTGATCTTTGTTACAAGACGTGCTGCTATCAGTTGTGCATTGAGAGAGTCGGGATCTTTGTAGCTTCCCGGATTTGCACTGTTTACATCTCCAAGCAAAGAGGCACCACCGACAGCTCCGGCACCATTGTCAAACTGTTGAATATAGCGCAGACCGGGTGTAATGCTAAAGCCATTCATCGCTATTTTATAGTTCCCCTCTAACATGATCTGTGAGAGCAGAGAGGGTACAAGATAGGAAGAGAAGTTGATTTTGAGATTTTTTAGAGATCTGTTGGTGACATCAAAAACAATCAGCGGTGCATCTGTCGATTTTCCTGCAGCTGTGAGATTGGTATAGCTGAGCCCTCTGTGCATTGCAGAGTCATCATTACCCGTCCAAAAAGAGTAGTTTGCAGGATCGGAGTCATCATACATTAAAAGAGAGTGTGCCGATTCATGATCACGCAGTTTCTCTTTTACAAGATAGGCAAGTTTGGCTGTTGTTTTTGCAATCTCTCTTGATGTGACGACAAAGCCGTCAAAACTGTTTGGAATCATCTTTGTATCATTACTTTTTGTATAAAATGTCTCTACAAGCTGACGACCGAGTCTGAAGTCTGTTTGTGAATATCTGTAGTTGAGGTTTGCCTGAGCGAAAGCATAAATTGATTTTGAACCTGTTTTTACATATTTGTAACGGCAAAAGGTATCTTTTGCAGATTTAACAAGTTTAATATTGTTGTTAAAATCATCAGGATCAAAAAAAGCCTGTGAGCCATAGAGACCAAGTGTAAAAGTTGTTTTATAGAGAGATGCTGATTTATAGACAAAGCTTGCCCCAAGTGAACCGCTAAGGGCACTTTGATGGCTGCTGTCATCGTGGTCATAGGCAAAATAGAAATTATTTGTTCTCAAACGTCCAAAGATTGCTCCCTCCTGAAGCATCGCCTCAAGAGAGTCAACCTCTTTTTGTTTTTGGTTGTAGATAATCTCTCCGTTTGTTTTGAGTGCCTGTTTTGGCAAACTCTCTTGGGCAGACAAAGAGGAGATATCTATAATAATAAAGGAGAGCAGTAAAAAAACGAGATATTGCATCAGTCTGTTTCCTTCGATCTATTATTTTTTTTGTAGTATAGTACGAACTATCTGAAAATAGTGTTAGATAAAATAGATAAAAACTTATAAATGACTTAAATTCAGCTTCTTATAAGTTTATACAGCTATACTTTCGCCACTTAAACAAATCTCCCGCTAAATGATTTTTGTTAAAAATTCCTACGAAAGGTTCATGAATGAAATTTACTAAAATTGCAACTCCTGAACAAATCGATCAAAAATGGGTTTTGATTGATGCTGAAGGTAAAACTTTTGGTCGTA
>Ga0256843_1001339_pt1 | contig 19532 bp, 12 predicted proteins | sample AlvinellametaG_FD_191572 | JGI IMG/M metagenome (GOLD analysis project Ga0256843, IMG submission 191572) | Pompeii worm associated microbial communities from hydrothermal vent at the East Pacific Rise, Pacific Ocean - Alvinella | ecosystem: Host-associated > Annelida > Integument > Unclassified ... | reverse complement strand
CACGCACTCTTTCATTTAAAATTTGTGAACGAACCTGCTCTTTTTTTACTGTTTCTATAGCATTTTTAAGGTCTAGTTCATTCCAATCTTCATGTTTTGCCAAAATCTCTTTTCTCAGTGTTCGCAGTGCTGTTGAGCGTTCCGATTTTGCCATTTGATTCATAGCATTTGCAATATCTTGCATATGGTTTTCTCGAACATATTGCACCATATCTGTATCGAGATGATGTGCTTTAAGCTCAAGTGGTTTTATCTCTTTTTGATGTGCTTTAAAAGCATCTTCATATGCTGCATTTGATTTAAAAAGCACCTGTTGTGTTTTATCTAAAATCTCTATAAGTTCATCTTCTGCTACAGCATTAGAAACATGCGTATCTATAACAAGCGTACCAAGGCTAGGATCCATCATAGGGTCTAACATCGGTTCAAACCCCTCTTCTACTTCCACTTTTTCACTTCCAATAGAACGCATCTCTATCATAAGAAGCTCCTCTTTTGTTCCAGAGAGGTATAAATCAAGCGTAGAGTCTTTAAGTTGTGAAAGTGTAGGGTTCAGTACTAACTCACCATCTACTTTAGCAGCTCTTACAGCACTTACACTACGATTAATGTCAATATCTGAAGTAAAAAGTGCAGCAGAAGCTGCATTTAATGCAAGTACTTGCATATCTGAATCAGTATCAGCAGAGAAAACCATAATAGTAATTTGTGTCGGATGACCAAAACCTTTAGGGAAAAGTGGGCGTAAACTTCTATCTACTATACGAGAAGTAAGTGTCTCAAAATCACTTGGTTTTGTTTCTCTTTTAAAAAATCCACCTGGAATTTTTCCAGCTGCATATGTTTTTTCAATATACTGTACAGTAAGTGGTAAAAAATCATCTTCTACAACCTCTGTTTCATCTATAACCACTGTAGCTAAGATAACTGTTTTTCCTGATTTTAACCATGCACTTCCGTTTGCCTGTTTTGCTACAGCTCCAAAACTATACTCTTCAACTCTATTTTCTAACTCTAATGTAACATCATATTTCATTTTTTTTCATCCTCTAATAATTTTTCTATTTTTTCATCATCTATATCTTCTAAATGCTCATAATATAATGCTGTTTCCACATAATCATCTATATCATAAAGAAAAAAGATATCATCAACAAAAGTCTCTAACTGCTCTAAAACATCACTTGGCAACACAGGTACAGCGATATACACTGCTTTTGGGTTTTGTGCAAGTATTGTTTTTAAAGCAGTCATAAACTTACTTCCAGTTTCACTCCCTTCATCAACAAGTAAAACAATTTTATTATGCATACTTTCAAAAGGACGCCCTTTTCTGTACTTATATATATGACTGAGTATATCCTCTTCATGCTTTCTATGAGCTTCACCATAAACATAGTCATACTGTATATCAAAAGCATCAATGAGCTTTTCATTGATAACAATCTCTTCTGTTTCACTTACTCTTGCTATTTCACATTCAACATTATGAGGAGCCTTCACAGCTTCTGAAAATAAAATATCAAGCCGATTATTTTTCAATCTTTTTTTAAGAAAATTTCCAAAAGCCAAACCACCCTTTGAAACAGCAATAATATTCCATTCCTGTTCTTTAATCTGTTGAATAGGTAGAATCTCTAACATTTTTTGAGCAGCTTGTTCTCTGTTTTTTAATATATCTTTATATTTTTGCATAATAATAGTTCCTATTCCCCACTGCCTGGTAATCTATATGAGATGAGAGAACCATTTTTAGTTGGTTGCATAAATGGTTTTAAAACAACAGTTATATATACAAATTTATCATATACAGAAGATGTAGCTCCATCATTTGTCAAGACAGGTCGATTGTTTTCACTATATTTTATACCAAAATCCCAACACCTTTTTTTATACATAAATCCAACAGAAAGACTCTTCTTTGTTTGGGTTTCCATATCATAATTATACATTGCATTAAAACTGTAATGTTTGTTGTATATATAATTTGCAGAAGATGTCAAATAACTTGTATAAGGTGTATACTCCCCTACTTTTTCTAAAAATGTATCTTTATAAAGATGTGATACATCCAACGATATTGTATCTTTATGAAAACTTATTTTATTGAAAACTTTTGAAAATTTTCCTTTGTCATAATTATAAAACATATTATTATAATAAGACAAATAAGAGGTTATTTTATAATCAAGTTCATTTTCAAGTTCTCCAAAAGCTCCATTACTTGATTCAGAGTAAGAAACTTTTTGTGTCAACCTATGATACAAAATCTCTTCATTGTTTTCATCAAAAAGATACTGAATAAAATTTATTTGTGCTTCATTTTGAATATCAGATATATTGTAAAACTCACATTTTGCATCATAATCTACATCACTCATATTATCTGGATTAGAACAATAATCATCAAAATCTTCATAATAACCTGTTTTTTGACTCCATGCAGATTGATTATACTGTACGCCAAAACTTACAACATGTGTAAGTGTATCGTAAGATTTTGTCAAATCAGTTGTTAAAGAAAAGGTATGAGAATTGCGTGCATAATACCCATCATCATAACTCACACCAGCAAGTGGAACCTCATCTTCAGAAAGAAAATGGGAATGTTGCATATAAAGATTCGCTGTATAAGCAAAAGTTGCATACTCATCAAATAAAGGTGTTTGAAAACTCAAAGGTAGATTGAGATCTGTTTGTACAATTTTCTTATTAATTTTTCTATAAATATTATTGGACTTCACATCTAATGAATAAAAAATATGATTATATAAAAAACTATCCAAATAGTAATGATATTGAAGAGTTGGAAGTTTTTGCAAAGTATTATCATTACTTGGCAATGTCAAATCTTGGTAATATTTTGCATATAAACCAAAATAGTGTTGATCTGTATTATAAAAAGTATTGATTCTAGATAAAACCTGAGCAGCTGTTGTTTGATCTATAGAAGAACTACTCGTTTCAAGGTTAATATAATCAACATCGCTCATCTGGTTAATATCTACATAAAAACCTGATTGCCCTTGAAAATTTGTATGAAACCACTCGTTGATAAAATCACTATTATTATAATGAAAATTAAAACCATAATGCTCATTATTTTCAAGATTATACTCTTGAAAATAACTCTGTTTCTCTTTAAAATATCCAGATTTAAAATAACCTGATGAGATCTTTGAATCAACAAAACGGAATTGTCCATAAATACCATACCCTCTTTGGGTTCGTATTTGAGGTTTGAGTTCAATATCCCACCAAGGAGATTCAGCGATATAAAAAGGTTGTTGATAATAAAACCCCTCACTGCTTGAGAGTCCCAATGATGGTTTTAACAAACCTGTTTTACGCGTTGTATCAAGAGAATAACCAAACCAAGGTGTATAAAAAACAGGAATATCGTAAATATAAAGTCTAGTATTATAAAGATTTAACCATTTTGTTTTAGCATTATAATCTGATGAGGAAAACTCCATCGTCCATAGTGGATCAATAGGATTACACCCACTCACTATCCCTTTTTTTAAATCAATATTGTCGTTTTTTGTACTCCCTTTAGCTCCACTCATCCATACTTGAGAGCTATTATCTATCATATAAAAAGGTTGAAACACTCGCTCTTTTTTTGCAAGATTAAGTCGTGCATATTTCCCTAAAATTTTATACTTTCCAGCGTGATTTGCACGAATATTGTCAAAAAGCTCCAAATCTCCCGTATTTTTATTGTAACGAGCTCTATCAGCTGTTAAAAAATACTCTTTATAGATAACAGTCACACCACCATCAGCTTCTATGGTGTTATCTTGAGAACTTAAAGAGGAAGCATAAATCTCTACTTTATCACCAGCAAAAGCACAAGAACAATATAATAAAGAGAGGAGAAGGAAGCGTTTAAGCATTGACTACTAAAGTTTTTGCTGTTTTATCGTGCCATGTTTGACGCGCAGAATCAAACACACCCCATAAAAAACCAAGATAAAAAAGCATCTCACTCACTATTCGGAAAATAGCACGATTCAAAGAGCTTAAAACACTAGGATTTGCACCAGTCGCAATCTCTACAACACGAATTTTTACAGCCATTTTTCCAAGAGTTGCACCATATTGCATCACAAAAAAAGCCTGATAGACTATTTTTATAGCAATATATTCTAAAACATAACTGTTTGTCAGAAGTATCATCTCCTCCATTGTTGTTGCCTGAACAAAAGAGTCCCACATAGCAATAATGAGTAAAAAAGACAACAACATCTCATCTATAAAAAACGCTAAGCTTCTCGCTTTTATACTTGCTAGACTCAATCCTTCTCTATGAAGGAAACTCTCTATATCATCATTCAAAATCAACTCTTTCCTATAATGCTTGGTACGCTATATCTGTACGAAGTTTTTTCCCTGCAAAATGCACTTGACCACAACGCATATATGCTCTATCTCTTGCTTCTTTTATAGAGTTACCCAACCCAACACATACAAGAACACGACCACCTGTTGCATAAAGTTTATCATCTTCACGACTTACACCTGCAAAAGAGATATGTGTGTTTTGTGCTATATCTTCATGTTTTACATCATCAAGTATAATCTCAGCCGGAGTTGATGAGCTATATGGATAGTTTTCACTTGCCATCACAACACCTACAGCATATTGATTAGAAAAACTTACTTCTATCTCACCGAGTCTGTTTGTTGCAGCTTTGTAGAACATATCACTTACACTTGATGTCATAAGTGGCATTAAAATCTCACACTCAGGATCTCCAAAACGCACATTAAATTCTAAAGTTATTGGCTCACCATTAACAACCATAATTCCTATAAAAAGTACACCTTCAAATGGTGCACCCTCAGCTTGCATACCATCAAGTGTTGGTCGTATGATTCTTTCGCGTACTTTTTGGTAAAGTTCCTCATCTACCAAAGGTGTTGGAGCGTATGCACCCATTCCACCTGTATTTGGACCTTTATCACCATCTTCTAATCGTTTATGATCTTGTGCTGCAGGAAGTAAAATATAATCTTTTCCATCACAAACAGCAAACATAGAAAGTTCATATCCATCTAAAAATTCTTCCACAATGACTCGTTTACCAGCATCACCAAAAGCAGCACCACTAAGCATTTCACCTACTGTTTTTTTCGCCTCATCAGCAGAAGTTGCAATGATTACACCCTTCCCTGCACACAGTCCATCAGCTTTAACAACAATAGGTGTTGTTGACAAAGAGTTTATAAATTTATATGCATCTTCTATAGAATCTGTTTCTATATAACGCGCTGTTGGGATATTGTATTTTGCAAGAAAGTTTTTCATATAAACTTTACTTCCCTCAAGTTGTGCAGCTTCTTTTGATGGTCCAAAAATCGTTAAACCTTTTGCTTTAAAAATATCTACCACACCATCCACTAAAGGAGCTTCAGGACCTACGATAGTTAATTCTATCTCATTCTCAAGTGCAAAATCAGCAAGTTCGTTATAATCTTTGATATCTAAATTTGTACCTAAATCAACTGTAGCCCCATTTCCTGGTTGAAAGAAGAGTTGATGTTCCTCTTGCTCATTTTTTATAGCACGAGCAATAGAATACTCACGACCACCACTTCCTAAAATTAAAATTTTCATTGATTTCTCCGTTTAGATGTAAAAAAATATATTCAAAAATCGTTATAATCTCTGAATATATTTTTCAAAAAAACCTGAGTAGCCGTCACACTATTGGCTTGGTTCTAAAAGCCGAATTTGGGTGAAGAGAGTGCTTGCTAACGGCGACAATTTCATCGGCAGAGTTAACATACCTCAAGCGAAACCATCGACACACACAAGCCCTACTAGTTCACAGTTTGAATATGTAGAACCCTCATATATGTGCTGACACGCACTACTCAGATTTATAAGTTTATTATACTCAAATCTAACTTGATTTTATTTTAGGCTATAATTGCATTCAAAAAGAAGGTATCTTATGTCTTATATTCCATTAATTGCACGGGTAGATTCACTACCACCACTTCCAGAATCTATTATAGAGATTGAAAAACTATTTGCTATGGGTGATCCCGATATAGATAAACTTGTAAAACTTATTGAATCTGATCCTCTTTTAACAACAGATATACTCTCAAAAGCAAATGCACCCTATTACGGTTTCTCTCGTACTATTATTTCAGTTTTACAGGCTGTAACACTTTTAGGTGCTCCTCAAATTCGTGCTCTTGTTCTTGCATCTAGTATCCAAAGATGTTTTGATGTTGATTTAACACCCTACAACACATCTACTTCTATGTTCTCAAAAATAAGTACCATGCAGAGTGAACTTAGCTTTCAATGGTATATGGGAGTCAATATAGATGTTGCACGCGAGATAACGCCTGTAGCCTTTTTACTCGAAACTGGGAAAATTTTAATTGCAAAAGATATTATAGAAAGAGAAAAAACAGCACAATTTCAACAAGATTTAGAAACTTTTCACGATATATCTTATGTTGAAAATCTTCATACAATGATGACAACAGCACAAATTAATGCACTTATTTTCAAACATTTACACCTCAATGAAACTTTTTATGAAACGATGCAGTATTTGGACAACGATAAAGAGGTTCCAACAGCATATAAAGATGAGGTATTTGCTCTTCGCGTTATCCACAAAGCGATTAATTTTCAAGAACAACTCACAGAAAATTCTCTTCAAAATGCTTTAGAACTTCTTGAAGAAAACAAATTCAATACAGCACCTTTTTTACGAGCTGCAAAAAGAATAGCTACTAAATATCTTCAAGACGCATAACACAAACAGAAGAGATAAGAAAAAATCTCTTCTAATTGTGTAACACCTTCACCATAGTATCTTCACCAACATTACGAATAACAGGGAACTGTGCTTCTTTTCTATATTCCTTTTCCTGTATCGTTTTTGAAAGTTCTATTACAGAAATTGTTTTATCTTTATTTTTATCAGTAGCTTTGCTATGTAATGCTTTTAAAATATTATTTGTAAATACACCATGATGCACCTCTTTCTCTTTACTTTCAAAAGCAAAAGTCCCTTTTGTTGTCGCCATTAAAAGGTGTATTCCAGATTGTTTTGCTAAAACAGATGCCTTTGCATCGTAGACAGATGCCATAATATCACTTGCTGTTCCAGACTCACAAGCATCTATAATAAAAATTTGTTCCAGTGCAGCTATCTGCTGTATTTTTTGAAACAATTCTGAAAAAGATATCCAGTTTTTTGCACTTTTATTATTAAATGGCACAAGATAGAGATTCCCTCGTATTGCTTTCCCATGTGTAGAGATATAAAAAATAATCTTATCTTCTAAATGTGCTTTTGCTCGAATATCTTCGATTGCCTGATAAAGCTTTTCTTTAGTTACATCTTTACCAAGTAAAGATATAATCTCTGTCTTATAAGGTGTTGCATTGCGTATCTCCTGAGCTATGGAATCTGCATCATTTTGAGAATAGTGTAAATCATTAACATTTGCCTGTTCAAAATGATTCACCCCAGCAACAATAGCATATACTGTTGGTGTTCTTTGCTCTAAATCTACCTTACATGTAAGTGTTTCTCTCATACTCGCTACACTGTTTGTTTTATTGAAAGCCTCTACCGAAAAACTATTGTTTCCAGCTTTTATAGGAAGCACCACACTATATTTGCCTTCTTTATTTCTAATATCTGTAGAGAGAGAAACATCTTCTACCAAATCTTCTACAGAAACTTCCCCTACAGATTTCGCATCTGTTTGTTTTTTAGAAAGATACTCTTTTTGTTTCAAGAGTGAAAGTTGATTAAGTTTTTCCTCTTGCAAGTGTCTATCAGCATCAGCTATCACCCTTTTAATGGTACCTTCACCAAAAGTTTTAACAAGTTTTCCCTCCTGATAAATACGAATAACACCTATACCACCATTTCCATTCTCTTGCACTTTAAACGAGAAGCGAAGTGTCCGTTTATCTCTGTTAATATCTTTTGGAGAGATTTTTTGCATAACAACACGAGGAGGAGGTGTTTGTAAAACATCTTTGTAACTAATATGATGCGTAAATGGTGTTATATCTTTTTCATCTAAACTCAACTGAATAAGGTCTGGACGAAAAAAATAATCATAAAGCCTATTCATTGAGATACTTTCTGCTTCCTTACTATAGCCATTATTAAGATAAAAACTCATATATTTTGCACCGTTTGTTGATGCCATAAAATAGTTGTCATTATTCCAAAGAATATATTCATTATGTATCATAAAAAGACCAAATGATGGTGATATAAAATCGTAAAAACTTATCTTTCTTTGCTCTTTTTGTCTATATTTATCATAAAATTTTGATTGATATTTTATATCATTTTTAAAAATTGTCAATGAAGGCAATATCTCATTCTTCCATTTGCTATCACACACTCGAGCACCAACTTTTTGACTCAAAGAGTTTGCATTAATTCCTATCAAATAATATTTCGAAAAATCTAAAAGTTTCAAATTCCATATATATACGATACCATTTGTATCAAGAGAGATCATTTTCCCTTTTTGAAGTATGAAAGTTTTGATGGCTGATTGATGTGCTAAAAATTTTGCAACAATATGACCAAAGAGATCGTATGCTACAATAGCACCTGTTGCGTCACCAACAAGAATATATTTATCATAAATCTGTAATGCCTTTATATCATTTATTGTTTCTATTTTTGTTACAATAAAGCCATTTTTTATAACAACTATCCTCTTTTTACCTTCAAGTTGAAGCTGAAAAGAAGTTTTTTCCTTCCAATGTGTAACACTCAATCCTTGTGGAACGACATCACTCAATGTAAAAGTTTTAAGATCAAGATATTTATATTTATTGTGTATCTCAAGTTGTAAGGTATCTCCCATAAAAGCGATATTATCTATTGTATCATCATATCTTTTGAGAACGGATTGAAAACTTTTATTTGCTATAGAAAAAGAAAAAATATCCTGATGTGCATTTGCAATGATAAACTTTTTATCTGTTGATGCTAAAGCAACACTCTTTCCAAAAGGGAAAGAGGTTGTATATATCTCTTTATAAGAATGCTGTGCATCAAAAAGAGCAAAATGGTTCTCACCACACACTGCTAAAAATTTTCCATCTTTCGTATATGCCAACTGTCCAATACGAAAAGGTAACTTCCAATCAAAATGAAGAGATTTTTTCGATATATCTTTATCGTAAATAAAAACTTCATTATCTGTTGTCACTATAGCTATATCTTGAGTATTAAGCGCAAAATCAATCATATGGACATGAGGATTTTTCAAATCTAAAGGTGTTATAAAATCATCTGCAGAACGCAAAGGAAAAATTTTTTTATATAAAGCTATACTAAAATGTTTTTTATCAAGGAGATAAAGTTGATTTGTAGAGGAAATTTTTATTTTAGAAGCTGTCTGTTTTTCCATTAAAGGTTGAAAAGGGGTATATCCCTTTGTTAACATTTTTTTTGTATCCCATGCAAAAACATTCCCTTTTTCATCAGCTGAAAGAAGATATTTACCATCTGATGAGAAACAAAGTGCAGTGATTTTACTCTTATGTTTTTCAAGATTTCCTAAAAGAACACCTGTTTTAAAATTATATATCCGAAGAGGTACATTTACCTGCAAAGTTTCAGGCTTGAGAGGAAAATCTCCACTCACAGCAAGTAAATCACCTTGAGGATTGAGAGCTATATGTTCCACTGCACCTTTTATTTGTGAAATTTCTCCTAAAATTGTGCGTATTTTATGAGGATTTTTTTCATTATATAGATGAATAGTTTTATCAAGTGATGCAGTCACAATGACACCATCTTTTGTCACAAGCATATCACTTATGTAAGAAGTATGTGTCTCCAAGGAGGGAACAAGATAGATGGTTTTATTTTCCGTATTACTGAGTAAGCGCTTCTCAAGAGAGGTGAGTTCACGAGGCTCTATATTGTGAGGAGTAACCTTCGATACACTTGGAGATTTGGGGTGCTGCATACTTTTTGCTGCTTCCCCACATCCACAAAACATCAAAGAAACAAAAAGAGTTCCAAATACCATGAAGTATCTCATGGTTATTTTCCTTCAACAATAATAGCTTTTTTGAGAATAGGTTCATCAAAACCATTAAATACAGTAAGTGTCATACCTGTTTGTAATCTTTTTTTATCTATATGAATCAGTGTTATTTCACTCTCATCATTTTCAAAACGCATCACCTCTTGACCTTGTTTATCTTTTATAATGAGAGTAACAGGGAGAGGACCAAACTCTTCAGAGTAGATAACAAGCTCTTTTTGCTTAGGAGTTAACACAAAACTTCCCTCATTATTATAAGTACGAACCCCTTTTGTTCCAGCACCATGAGACACACTTTGTGTTCCATCCCAAAAAGCAACAACCATTTTATGCTTCATATCTGCGATATAAGTCGTAGCCTGAGATTTATCTACAGGAACGAGCAAACATCTTCCCTCTTTTTTTAGCTGTTTTTTTAATTTTTTAATGACAACTTTCCCATCTCCACCTTCATAACACAATGTAACACCATCAGCAAGTTCTTTATGTTCCCCTTTTTTCACAGCAAGTTCCTGACCATTTATACTAATAAGCACATCAGCTTTTTTCACCTCAATAGCAACACTACTATACAAAGAACTTACAAAAACAAGAAAGAAAAAATAAATTTTCATCAACACCCCTTTTTATTTTAATATCATTTTTTTTATATATATAAAGCCCATATATGGGATAGACATCATCACTGGAACCATCCAATTAAACCAACAATGATACTCTTTGAGCAAAATATAAGAACATCCAAAAAGAAAACCCATCGACACAAATAAACTTACAACTGATTTATCAGGCTGTATCCATAATAAAAAGTTTTTTAGTGTTTGAGACTGAAAAGAGTTTACTATCTCTTTAATTTTACAAAAGAAAAATGAATTATATAATAGTTCAATAGAAAAATAGACAATAAAAATGATGAAAAAAATTAAAATTATTGTATAAGGTAAATACAATCGTTGTAATTTTCCATCTAAAAAAAAGAGTGTCATTAACGCATTTGCATGCATCTCTACACCTGTTATTTCACGATTATAATCATCTATTTCAAAAGTATCGTCACTTTCACTATGCCCTGCTCCTATCATAATGACAGCATTTTGTAAATCATCTTCATAAATCATATCAAGGGGATAACTTGCTGAAAAAATTTGGAATGGTTTCCAATAACTTTGCCATACATCATATAATGGCATCTGTTCTATTTTTTCTTTATTTTTAAAAATAATACGATTTTCAATAAGTGTATTGTCATCTAAAGAAAATCCATCTAAACTATTATTCGTAGTATTATAATCATGCCAAAGAGTAACAGCTATATTATAAAACTTTCTTTTTGTATTGTTTTTATCTCGATAAACCTCATACGAAAGATACCTCCGACTCAAATCATCATTGGCTATTGTTAAACCGACAGAAACAAAACGAAGTTTTCCAGAAGCTATAAGTTGTTGTATCTTTGTATCTTGTGAACGGTACACAATATTATAATTTGAAGTCATAGGAAGATAAATAATATAGGGACGATCTTTTTTAAGTTGCTCTAAAAATAGTTTATCATCATAAGTTGGCGTTTTATTATTAGGATCACTAAGATATGCTATATCATAATCTAAAAAAAGAGCTTTAGGATAATTTTGTGTATCTAAATCCTCCACAAGAGTATCTACTCTTTGTATAATATCTGCTAAATAGCTTCGAGGCATAATATAACCATATGTTGTTTCATTATACTCATCAAGAAGCGATTCTTTTTTAAGATACTTATCATCTACCAACAAAAGAAAAAGATTTGGAGCTTGTATATCTGTTTTTTCCTGAGAAAGAGCAAACCAACTCGTGAGGTCAAAAGCTCTATCTTCAAGATTAGCACGAAAAAACTCTATAGAAAAAAATTGATACAAAAGCAGTGTCATAACAGTTGCAGCAAGGGCATTCCAACATGCTTCTTGTAGAGATTCTTTAACAATTTTTTTATTCACAGCAATACTTTCCCTTTTTTTAACAATTCTTTAAATATACAAATAAAAAAAATCTGTATTATTCTTTTTGGTATCGCTCTATTTTTATAAAAAGTTCTTTTAAAAGAGTATGAAATTTTTGTATCTCTTTGCCCCATTGTCCTTTTATCCCTTTTTCAAATTCATACTCCATAGATGCTGTACTCTCAGCAAGTTTATATGCTCCGATATTAAGAGCAACATCTTTAATATCCATCGCAAGATGTCGTGCTTTTTTAAACTCATTTTTTTTACATAATTCATAAAGTTTTGAGGCAGAATTCACATACATTTTTTGAAAATCTTTTAAAATGTTTTTATAAAGATTTTCATCATTATGACATCTTCCCAACCCTTTTGAGATAACAAGTACATCATTTTTATTTGGTTCTTTTAAAAGATTTTTTTTATTTTTTAAACTAAAAAGTTCTATGATTTTACTATAAAATTCATCAACATCAATAGGCTTAGATACATGCCCCTGCATACCACTTTTAAACGATTTTCGAATAGCTTCAGCCGAAACATCAGCACTTAATGCCAAAATAGGCATATGACGCAATTTTTTTATTTTTCGAATCTCTTGAGTTGCTTCATATCCATCCATTACAGGCATATTGATATCCATCAAAACAAGATCACATCGTAAACCATTTTGAAATAATTTTACAGCTTGTGCTCCATTTTTCACATAATGCACTTTAATCCCTGTATTTTCTAAAATACCTGCAATCACCTTATAGTTTAATTCATTATCTTCTACAACAAGAATATTTTTATCTCGAAACTGACTTAGCTTCTCTTTAAGTGTTTGTTTTTTTTGAGGAACAATAAGTTGTTTAGGAATAAAAATCTCAATAATAAGATCTAAAATACTTTGTATTGTAATTGGTGGTTTTAAATACGCATCAATAACAAGATTATGTAACATTGCATCACTAAGACTGCTATGAAGATCGCTCAAAACAACAACCTTTGTATCACCTTGAGATTTCATATACTTCAATTTATCTATAGCTATCTCTGTCAAATTCTGTAGATTAATAACAACAATATCAAACTTATTTTTTGTTATATCCAAATCTGATTTTTCAAAAGAGACTATCGTATCTATACTGTATTTAAAATATCCGAATGCTTCAACTAAAGGAATGGCATTTTTGCTTTGACTATCCACAACTAAAACAGATTTATTTAAAAGCTTTCCTGTTGGAAGTCTATATTGTCTTTTGTTTTGTGCATCTTTCAAAGCAAAACTAAGGGAAAATTTAAAAGTTGTTCCAATATCTTTTTGACTTTTTACACGAATTTCACCATTCATCATTTTCACAAGTTCTTTCGAGATAACAAGCCCAAGTCCTGTACCCCCATACTCTTGAGCAATAGAATCATCAGCTTGGTAAAAAGAGTTAAAAAGCTTAGTAACCTGTTCTTGTGTCATCCCGATACCTGTATCACTGACAACAAACTCCAAAACAATATTATCAGCATAATCTTCCATTTTTCTTACATGTAAAGAAACATCTCCATTTTTTGTAAACTTGACAGCATTTGCCAATAAGTTGATGAGAATCTGCCCAAGACGCAAAGAATCACCAATAATATGAGATGGTACATTGCGATCTACTTCAACTTGAATATTTATATTATTGTGTTTTGCCTGAATAGAAACAACATTATAAACATAGCTAATAATATCATTAATATTAAATTCCGAATGATTAATTTTTAGCTTGCCAGCTTGCATTTTTGATAAATCTAAAATATCATTTAACAAACTCAACATATATGTTGATGATGTTTCTATTTTTTGTACATAATCTTTTTGCAACTGAGATAAATGACTCTCTAATACAAGATTCACAAGACCGATAATAGCTGTCATAGGTGTTCTAAGTTCGTGACTTACATAGGAAATAAGCTTTTCTTTATTTTGTATATTATGTTCAAGTTGAGCATATTTCTCTTTATGTAAAAACTCCATATCCTCTAAGTGTTTTACTTTTCTTCTGTAGTAGACAATAAAAAATAAAAGAACAAACAAACAAACAACAGCAAAAAGCAAAAGTCCTTTGTAAAAATTTTCATTGCCCTCTTTTATGAAGATCTTTTCTGGCTGTTTTTGTGGTTGATCAACATGAGTGTAATACACTTCTGGCTCTTTTTTCTGAACCTTCTCTACTTCTTGTTTTGAACTCTCTTGCTGTTTCTCTTTTAACTGTTCTTGAAGTACTTTATGAAGAACCTTCTGAAGATGTTGCTCAACTTGTTCCTCTTTCTTTTCTTTTTCTTCTTGGACAACTTCTTCATCTTGCTTATGCAACTCTTTTAGTTGTGAAGATTCCTTCTTTTTAGGAAGTATCTCTTCGTTATCATGTTCTTTTTCTTGAACTTGTTCCAAATCCTGAACTTGAGAAAGTTGTGTTTTTTGAATCATTTCTGGTGGTGTTACAGAACCTATATAAGCATCAGGGTATTTTCTTTTTATAATACTCAGCACTTCATGAGCAATTGATTTTTGCTTCAAAGGTTCTACAAGTGTTATATAATATTTTCCAGAAGCTCTTTGTTTAAAATGAAACTTATAATTCTCTTGCAGTTCCACTAAATCAGGCTGTTGTTGTACAAAATCATTAAGTTCTACCAATGCTTGTTTTGCCGATGCTTCACTTGTATAAGAACCTATTCTAACACTGCGTAGATAAGATGCATTGACAACGGAAGTGAAAAGTACATACACTAAAAGTACATATTTTATAAATCTCATTTTTATCCCTCTTAAAAGGAGTTATTTTAACATAAAGAAGTGATTAATTAGTTAGATAGAGCGACTCATCTCCAAAGAACTTTCAATTGTTGGCTTATGTGCAACTTTGTAAGAAACTCCATCAGGTAATGCTTTTGCTGTTGTATTGCCTATCACAACAACTTTTTGAGAAGATGTTATGGTATGTGTTTTTAAAAAACAATCAACACTTGAAGGGGAAGTAAAAATCAAAATAGCATCTTCAGCTACCTCAACTTCTTGAATAGCTTCAGAACATCGGCTCTCATATACAATAGCTTCATCAATCATATATCCCTCTTTTTGAGATACTTTTACAAAATCAGAAGCTACAACTTTAGCACGAAGATAGAGCCATTTTCTCTCTTTTGGATACTCTTTAATAACATCCACCAAAGTATCACCATATCCTTTACCAATACATAAAACCTCTCCACCCAAATCTTTAAAACTTTGAGCACTCTGCTTTGATATACATAAAGCTGGAAGATGTATATACTCCTCTTTAGGGTAAAATTCCAAAGCTTTTGAGGTTTGTTTTGAAGTAATAATCAAAGCATCATACAATGAGAAATCAATTTCTGGTTGTAAAAAAGTTATATCTAAAGAGTTGACACTAATAGCTTCAGGATGGGAAGATATAGAAAAAAGATAGATTGGTCTCATGGGGTAAGCTCTCGCTTATTCCCACTCGATAGTTGCAGGTGGTTTAGAAGAGATGTCATACACAACTCTGTTAATTCCATCTACTTCGTTAATAATGCGTCTTGAAATTCTTTCAAGTAAATCATGTGGAAGGTGTGCAAATGTTGCAGTCATTCCATCAACTGCTTCAACAACACGAACACATACTGTATTGTCATAAGTTCTGTTATCACCCATAACACCAACAGATTTTACATTTAAAAGTACTGCAAATGCTTGCCAAGTTTTAGCATAGTATCCACTTGCTTTTAGCTCATCGAGTAAAATAACATCAGCTTCACGAAGAAGATCTAAATCAGCTGGATTTACATCACCCATAATTCTTATCGCAAGACCTGGTCCAGGGAATGGATGACGGTTAATCATATCTGATGGAAGCCCAAGTTCTAAACCAATTTTACGCACCTCATCTTTGAAAAGTTCACGAAGTGGCTCAATAAGTTCAAAATCCATCCAATCAGGAAGCCCACCAACATTATGATGAGACTTAATAACTTCAGATGGACCATTTACAGAGATAGATTCTATAACATCAGGGTAGAGTGTCCCTTGTGCTAGAAATTTAATCCCCTCATGTTTTTTTGCTTCTTGCTCAAATACTTCAATGAAAGTATGTCCAATGATTTTTCTTTTCTCTTCAGGATTCTCAACACCTGCAAGACGAGAAAGGAAAAGATCTTTTGCATCAGCAACTACCAAAGGAACTTTCAAGTTTACTTTAAAAACTTGTTCAACCTGTTCTCTTTCCCCTTTTCTTAAGAGACCATTATCTACAAATACAGGAACAAGTTGATCGCCTATCGCTTCATAAAGCATAGCAGCCACAACAGAACTGTCAACACCACCACTTAAGCCACAAAGCACTTTTCCATCACCAACTTGCTCACGGATTTTAGCAATTTGCTCTTTTAAGAAATGCTCCATTTTCCACTTCTCAGTTACTCCACAAATATTTTTTGCAAAGTTACGAAGCATTAAGTAGCCCTCTTCTGAGTGTTGTACTTCTGGGTGAAATTGCATTGCATATACTCGTTTTTCATCATTTGCAATCGCTGCATATGGAGAGTTGTCTGAAGTTGCAATCACTTTAAACCCTTCAGGAAGAGTATCGACTCTATCACTGTGGCTCATCCAAACAATACGGTTATTATCGCACTCTGCAAAAAGAGGAGAAACAGCATCAGGATACCCAACGATTTCAAGTTCTGCTTTTCCATACTCATGATGATCACTACGAATGACGCTTCCACCAAAGTCAACAGCAATTCTTTGCATACCATAACAGATACCAAGAACAGGGATACCCATACTATAAACACCTTGGTCTACCTCATAAGCATCTTTGTTGTAAACAGAAGATGGACCACCAGAGAGGATAATACCCTTAGGATTTTTTGCTTGAATCTCTTCCACTTTTGTATGGTAAGGAAGAATCTCACAGTAAATTTTATCTTCACGAAGACGACGAGCGATAAGTTGTGTATATTGAGAACCAAAATCTAAAACGATGATGCTAACATTTTTCATATAAATGCCTTTGAAGGAAAGTAAATTAATTATTACGGAAGGATACCAAAAAGTAGATTAATTTTTGATTTGAATTTCTATTGAAGCTTACATGTAAGGTGATAAGATACAATCTTACGGTGTAAAAAAATCTTTTTACACCGTAATTTTTTTTAGTAAAGACCCATTATTTCAAATTGCACATACCAAATAGCAATAGATAAAATATACCCTACTAAAATAGTCCATGCGTGTTTCATATGACTACCAAAAGTATAGATACCTTTAAGTCTTCCCATAACACCAACACCTGCTGCTGAACCAAAAGAGATTAAACTTCCCCCAACACCTGCTGTCATCGTTACAAGCATCCATTGTGCTATATCCATGTTTGGAGATGATTTTAAAATAGCACTCATAACAGGAACATTATCTACTACAGCTGAGAGGAAACCTACACCAACATTTGCTGCCGTTGCACCAATCATTCCATAAAGTTCATGAATATATTCCAAGAAACCTAAGAAGTGTAAAGCCCCTACAGCAGATAAAATACCAAAGAAGAAAAGAAGAGTGTCATTTTCCACTTTTTGCATATTGACATAGATATTAAAACTGTTTCTTCCAGATTTTTCAAGATGTACAGAATAGAGTTTTAAGACTGCCATACCAAACATCATACCCCACATTGCTGGAAAATGAAAAAACTGATGTCCAAGTACTGCCATAACGATAGTTGCAACACCTAGGTAAGTAACCCCCATACCACCATCAAGTACTTGTGGTTTTTTCTCTGTTGCGGCATCAAATGCAGGCTCACCAGAAGGTACAGACATAGAAAGAAGGAAAGCTGTCACACCCCATCCTAAAAATGATGCAGGGAAAAGGTAAAGGAAATCTACAAATTCACCCTTACCAGCTGTCCATGCCATAAGTGTTGTAATATCACCAAACGGAGACCAAGCACCACCAGCATTTGCAGCTACAACAATATTAATAGCCCCTGGCACCAAAAAGGAGAGATTTTTCTTATCAATCGTAAAAAGTACCGTTGAAAGGATAAGTGCTGTTGTTAAGTTATCTGCTACAGGAGAGATAAAAAATGCTAAAAGACCTGTCAACCAAAACAGTTTTTTATAGCTATAACCTTTAGAAACAAGCTTATATTTCATAAGATCAAAAACACCTCTTTCTATAAGTGTTTCGATATAAGTCATTGCAACAAGCAAGAAAAAGAAAATCTCTGCTATTTCCAAAATTAAATGTTCTAACTCATCATGGAGAGGTTTAGGATCCATACCGTTAATAGCAAAATAAATTCCTACTAACATAAACATAAAAGTTCCAGCAAAAAGCGCAGGTTTTGCTTTGTTTACCTCATATTTTTCTTCTGTAGCAATAAAATAATATGCTATAACAAAGACAGCTAAACTTAACCAACCTACCCATGTTGTTGCCAAATTGACATCTGTTGCTGCATGTTGTGCAACTGTTGCTGTTGCTTCAGCGACTGAACCGTGTTCCATTCTTACTCCTCATCTATTGTGTGAACCCCAATAGATTCACTTCTGTTTAATGCCGATATAACTATCGCTTTTGCTGTTAATAATCGAAATTTTAAAAGTTTACCAATTTTTTCATTTAAAAGAGCATTAATTGTGTTTAAAGCATCATTTAACCCTTTTTTTGTCCGTACGATAGAAACATTTTCCCACATAACTCGTCGTAATTGGTTCTTTTTAATTTTATCTTCTTTATAACTCATCACCTCATCTTCAAGAAAAAACTCTTTAAAATTCTTATATTCAGAAGATTCTTTGAGTATCGTATCAACTGCTCTTTGTGCAAAAACAAGCCCTTCTAAAAGGGAGTTCGATGCTAAACGATTTGCTCCATGCACCCGTGTTGAAGCAACTTCTCCCACAGCATAAAGATGTTTTACATTTGGAATTTTTGCATCTAAATCGGTACGAATTCCCCCTATAGCATAATGAAATGCTGGCGATATTGGAACTCTGTCATGAGGGACATCGTAACCATAAGTTCTTAGACTTTTACAAATGTTTGGAAATCTATGCTCAAAGTACTCCACATCAAAATTTTTAAAAGAGAGATAAACCCCTAAACCTGTTTTCTTTTTATATTTAAAGATAGATTTACTCACAATATCTCGCGAAGCAAGTTCCCCTCTCTCGTCAAAATCAAATAAAAATCTCTTTCCATTATCATCTTCAATCGTTGCACCTTCACCTCTGAGAGCTTCTGTTAAAAGCATCTTTTGTGCACCACCAGAGTTCACAAAAACAGTAGGATGAAACTGAAGCATCTCCATTCTATCGAGCTCTATTCCTTTTATAAGGCATAATCCTTGCATATCAGCTGAGATACAAGGTGCATTCGTATGGTATTCATATAAAGAGCCAACACCACCACTTGCTATGATTACATCATGTGCATAGAGATTATAT
>Ga0256843_1001338_pt1 | contig 19544 bp, 18 predicted proteins | sample AlvinellametaG_FD_191572 | JGI IMG/M metagenome (GOLD analysis project Ga0256843, IMG submission 191572) | Pompeii worm associated microbial communities from hydrothermal vent at the East Pacific Rise, Pacific Ocean - Alvinella | ecosystem: Host-associated > Annelida > Integument > Unclassified ... | reverse complement strand
ATCAACCACACCTGTTTTGTCACTAACACTGACTAATGCTCTTTTTTTCATCTCAAGCCTTACTTTAAAATATTGTCGCCATTTTAGCTAAATAGAGTTTAGAAGATGGTAAACTTAAAAAAACTCTTGAGGAGTTCTTATGAAAAACATAGCAATTCTCTGCTCTGGAGGTGATGTCTCAGGGATGAATCCTGCCATAAAACACTTTGTAGAGCACTCTATGAAAAACAACTTAAATCCCTACTTTGTTTACAATGGCTATGAGGGACTAATAGATAACAAAATACAAAAAGCAACCTATGAAGATGTTGCAGGAATCATTAACAAAGGTGGCACAAAAATCTTCTCATCACGTTCCAAAAGATTTATGCAAAAGAAGTACAGAGTACAAGCCAAAGCAAATCTAGATAAACATAACATAGATATGTTGGTAGTTCTTGGAGGGGATGGTTCTTTTAGAGGTATGGAAGTTTTTTACAAAGAACATGGTGTAAAGTTTTGTGCTATTCCTTCTACAATAGATAATGACATAGCAGGGACTTCCTACTGTCTGGGTGTTGATACCGCACTTAACGTCATACGAAATGCCATTGATTCCATTCGTGACACAGCCTCCTCTTTTGGTAGAGCATTTGTTATAGAGACAATGGGTAGAGAGTGTGGTTACCTAGCTCTTGTCTCAGCACTCACCTCCGGTGCAGAGCTCTGCCTCATACCTGAACTGCCCTACAGCCTCCAAGAGTATGAAAAAAACTTTAAACAGCAGATGCAAGATGGACGACACTACTTTATTGCCATAGTCTCTGAAGGCATCAAAGATGAAGCTAAAACAGTAGCAGAATGGTTTGAGGAAAAGATAGGCATTGAGTCTCGTGTCTCAGTTTTAGGACATATTCAAAGAGGAGGTAATCCAACAGTTTATGACAGACTTATGGCATATAAATTTGTCTCTTTTGCCATTGATGGACTACTTAATAACCATACAGATAGTGTTATCTGTTTTAATGAAGGCGGTTTCTCATACAGAAATATTCAAGAAGTTGCACTAAAAAAATACAAACTAGATTCTGAACTACTCAAAAGTTTAAAGGAGATATAATGTATAAACTGAACTATTTTGTGCCATATGAGGCAAAAGAGAGAACAAAAGAGGCTCTTTTTAATATTGGTGCAGGCAGTTATAAAAACTATGATCGCTGCTCTTTTGAGAGTGAAGGTATGGGACAGTTTCGCCCATTAAGTGGTGCAGATCCTTACATTGGTAAACATAATGAGATAGAGTATGTAAAAGAGTATAAAGTTGAGATGATTTGTGAGGAGTCTCTCATTAAAGAGGCTATTGGGGTATTAAAAGATACGCACCCCTATGAAGAGGTTGCGTATGAGGTGATAAAACTCGAAGAGTTCTAGAAGTCACCCTTTGCAGCACGTGCAGGAATCTCTTCCATTGCAGTTTTAACTTGAGTTGCTAATTTTAACATCTCTTCAGGGAGTGGATATCCACCATGAATTGCAAGAGTTAAGTCCATAGTAATAAGGTATCTATCACCATTTCCATACTCAACAAGCATAATTCTACATGGCATAAATCCGCCAAAATATCTTGAGTGATTTAGGAATTTTTTAGCGATATAGAGACTACACATAGAAACATTCTCAACATACTTCACTTGATCTGGTTTAGCATCAGGAATAGTAAACATTTTCACATCACCTGTTACACGCATGTTGTACTCTTCAGCTAAAGCTTTGATAGACTCAATAACCTCTTCGTTTGATACATCTTCTTCAACTTTGTACTCATTCATCATAGCATGTGCAGGATCACCATACTCAGCAACATCACTAAAAAGATCATCATAAGCTTCCATAGCTTTATCATCTAGTTTGTGTTGCTGTGTAACAGCAGTCCAACCCATATGTACTGTGGAACAGCCACTTGCAAAAAACGCAATACCCATCGCCATTAGCGCAGTTATAAAACTCTTTTTCATTTAATTTCCTTATATCTAAATTCTGTGAGATTATACAATCATTAAGATAAAAGTTAATTGAGATTTAAAATTAGATTTTTATATAGGGAAGATAAGATTTTTTGATGAATGAAGATTGTTTTTGAGCAAAGAGGATTAAAAATCCCCTTTTGCTGCACGCTCTGGAATCTCATCCATAGCTTTTTGAACTTTAGTCGCAAGATCTAACATCTCATCATTAAGTGGAAATCCACCATGAATCGCAAGTGTCAAGTCCATAGTAACAAGAAATCTCTCTCCATTGCCATACTCTACAAGCATAATTCTACATGGCATAAATCCACCAAAATATCTTGAGTGATTTAAGAATTTTTTAGCGATATGAAGACTACAAAGAGATACATTCTCTACAAACTTAACCTGTCCAGGTTTTGCATCTGGGATATTAAACATTTTTGTATCACCAACAACACGCATGTTATACTCTTCTGCAAGAGCTTTGATAGACTCAATTACATCTTCGTTAGATACATCCTCTTGAATCTTGTACTCTTTCATCATCGCTTTTGCAGGATCACCATCTGTAAGAACCTTGTCAAACATATCCATAAATGCCGGCATTGCACCATCATCTAACTTTGCTACTTTAGGGCCCATTACTGCATAAGCACCTATCATTACTACTAAAACTACAGCACCTAAGAGTGCAAGTATATTTTTTATCATTTTACTTCCTTGGGAGTTTATTATTGTGCGGAATTATACAGTTTGGTTTATAAAAATAAATTGATTTTATGATTAGATTTTTTTATATTAACGATAAGAAAAAGAAATTTTTGAAGAGTGCACCTAAAGGAGGAGTTCCCTTTAGGCTAAATATTATAAGTCTCTCTCAATTACACGTTTAAATGTATTGAAGTAGTTATCTTTGAGTGCTTCCATACTCATCTCAATATCATTAATTTTGATTTTATCACCACCAACGACACCGATTTTCTCACAAGCCAAACCATTAAGAGTTGCCTCAAATGCTTCACAATTTTCAGGTTTAACCTCAATAATTGCACGGCTTTGAGACTCTGCAAAGATATCTCTCTCATCGGTAACACTCATCGTCACATCACACCCCAGACCTGAAGTTGCTGCCATTTTAGCAAGAGCAATTGCTACACCACCACTTGATGCATCTTTTGCAGACTCAAGAAGATTTTTCTTGTTATCTTCAATAACTAAATCCCAAAGCGCAAGCTCTTTTTCATAATCTATCTCAGGCATTGAACCTGCAACTACACCACAGATCTCTTTCATATATAAAGAACCACCAAACTCACTCTTACTCTCTCCAACAAGATAAAGAACATTTCCCTCTTCTTGGAAGTTTGAAAAAAGTACGTTGTTTTGGTCATCATTCACACCAACAGTGGCAATTGAAGGTGTTGGGAAAACTGAGACACCATTTGTCTCATTATAGAGTGATACATTTCCACCAATTACAGGTGTAGTAAGTGCTGCACACGCCTCTTTGATACCTTCACACCCTTGGCCAAACTGCCACATAACTTCCGGATTTTCAGGATTACCATAGTTAAGACAGTCAGTAATTGCTAATGGACGTGCTCCACTCATAGCAACATTACGGCCAGACTCTACAACTGCAGCTGCACCACCCATCTTTGGATCGATGTAGCAGTAACGAACATTACAATCCGCACTCATCGCAAGCGCACGACCATTCTCTTTTATACGAATTACAGATGCATCAAGCTCTCCGCCCTTCTTAACTGTATTTGTCTGTACCATTGAATCATACTGCGTATATATCCAAGATTTATCTACAACTTCCATTGATTTTGTAAGTGTCTCAAATGCCTCTTGATTTGAAACTTTTGGAAAGTCGTTAATCGTTGTATCTTTGATTAAGTCGAGGTATTGTGGACGCTTCATTGGACGATTAAGCTCAGGTGCCTCTTCAGAAACAGGATCAACCGGAACCTCAGCCACTTTCTCACCATGCCAGAAAAGTTCCATATTTCCAGTATCTGTAACCTCACCAATAACAGCAGCATCAAGATCCCATTTTTCAAAGATTTTGATAATCTCCTCTTCACTCCCTTTTTTCGCACAAAGAAGCATTCTCTCTTGAGACTCTGAGAGCATAAAGTCATACGGAGTCATCCCCTCTTCACGAGCAGGAACTTTATCAAGATGCATAATCATACCAGCACCACTACGCCCTGCCATCTCAAAAGATGAAGATGTAAGTCCAGCTGCACCCATATCTTGAATACCAACAACATGATCTGTCTTAAAGAGCTCTAAACAAGCCTCTAGTAGAAGTTTCTCAGTAAAAGGATCACCCACTTGAACAGTTGGACGAAGAGATTTAGACTCCTCAGTAAAAGAGTCTGAACTCATTACAGCCCCACCAAGACCATCACGACCAGTTTTTGCACCAACATAAAGAACCGGATTGCCTATACCCTCAGCACGGCCATAAAAAATCTCATCGCTCTTTGCAAGACCGAGTGTAAATGCATTCACAAGGATATTTCCATTGTAGCACTCATCAAAACTTGTCTCACCACCAATAGTAGGTACACCCATACAGTTACCATAGCCACCAATTCCCTCAGTTACACCACGAACAAGGTATCTTTGGTGTTTAGAGATATCATCATCATTTAAAACATTACCAAAACGGAGTGCATTAAGGTTCGCTATAGGACGTGCGCCCATTGTAAATACATCGCGCATAATCCCACCAACACCAGTAGCAGCACCCTGGTAGGGCTCAATAAAACTTGGGTGGTTATGAGACTCCATCTTAAAGACAGCAGCATATCCATCACCAATATCTATAACACCTGCATTTTCACCAGGTCCTTGAATAACCCATGGTGCTTTAGTTGGGAAACCTTTAAGGTGTACTTTTGAAGATTTATATGAACAGTGCTCTGACCACATTGCAGAGAAAATTCCAAGCTCTACAAGGTTTGGTTCACGACCTAAAATCTGTTTTATATGTGCGTAGTCCTCTTGTGATAGCTTATGATTTGCTAACTGTGTATCTATGTCTGGTAATTGTTGGCTCACGGTGGAATCCTAAAATTTGGTTTTTAAAAAGGGATTATATCGAATTGATGGTAAAAATTCTTTTAATGGAATGAATAATCCTCTTTTGTTCTAATATTTTTCTTTAATGAGTATATATTTTTATACTCTATCGCCTCTATCTCATACTCTTTTGTCCCTTTTGGAAGTTTAATCTTAAAATCGTCACCTACCTCTTTGCCCAGCATCGCTTTTGCCAAGGGTGAGTGAATTGAGATTAGACCATTTTCAATCTCACTCTCTAATACACCACAGAGGGTATAGACTTCAACCTCATCACTATCCAAATCGAGTAGATGAACGGTACTTCCAAAGGAGACTCTCTCATGAGAGTGTAAAGAGGGATCAATAACTTTTGCATTCTGTATCATTTTATTGAGATAGAAGAGACGTTTGTCAATAAAACGGAGCTTCTCCTTAGCTGCTTGGTAGTCAGCATTTTCGCTCCTGTCACCTAAAGCTGCAGCAACAAGCTTCTCATGAGCGACTTTTGGTTTTTCAACCTCAAGAAGATATTTAAACTCCTCTATAAGAGCATCATACCCCTCTACGCTCATAGGCTCTACCATTCTATACTCCTAATGTTCAAAACCTAAAATATAGTAAGTCTCTTTATTTGGAAGTTTTTCAACCTTTACCTTAAACTTCTCACTAAAATGTTTAATCTTCTCATGTGCCTCTTGAGCAAGCTCTGGAGTTGGAGATTCTATTTTAATTTTTAAATGATTTTTTGAGTTTGAGAGTGCTACATAAGCGTTATTTACTTTAAGATGATCATGCAGGTCCATAATATGTTTTTGAATCTTCTCATACCCTGCTGTACTCTCTTGTATATCTTCTAGCTGTTTTAAAAGTGCTTCATTCGGAGCATAACCGAGTTGTATAAGCATTGCTTCTCTTTGCATCTTTATTATCCCTTTTTATTGTTTTGTAAAAAATAATATCAGTTTTTTGTAAATATTCAGTATGAATTTATCTACAGATACTATAATTATGGATATTAAGATTCTAAAAAGAAACACTACATATATAAAGAGAGTAAAAATGACAGAAGAAATACTTAAAAAGATAAAACAACTCCCGCCTCTTCCTGAGTCTGCTATGCAGATTGAGGCAGTTTACCAAGATCCAGATTCAACCTTTAACGATATGGTTAAAATTCTAGAAAAAGATCCTCTCCTGACTGCAGATATTTTAAAAGCAGCGAACTCGCCTCTTTATGGATTTTCACGTGAAATTAACGCCATCTCTCAGGCAGTTGGTCTCTTTGGAATGGGTACTGTACGTGGTTTTGCACTTGCAAGCATTGTAAAAAAAAGCTTTACACTTGATCTCTCTCCTTACGGTATTACTAATGAGATGTTCTCTGAACTCTCAAAAAAACAGCATGGATTAATGACTTCATGGTGCCTCAAAAAAGAGAACAGACTTCTTGGTGTTCTCTCACCGGCAGCCTTTCTTGTAGAGATTGGTAAGGTACTTATTGCTCAGCAGGTAATGGCTGAGAAGAAAGAGGAGGAGTTCCGTGATGCTCTTGCAGAGCTTCAAGATGTAGAAGCTGCTGAACTCGAGATAGTTGGAGCTGATACTCCTGAGGTAAGTGCAACTATCTTTGAACAGTGGAAGTTTGAAGAGGGGCTTGTTGATGTAATTAGAAACTGCCGTAATCCTGAAGCTGCTACTGATGAAGATAAACGTGCAGCAAGTATTTTACATGTTGTACGTGTTGCAGTTCCGATTAATGGTGTTGTTACAGATGAGAGTGTTGCTGCGGCTCGTGAACTTATTGAGAAATACGAGCTCGATATGGAAAGCTTCGATAAAGCTATAGAAAACGCGAGATAACAAGCAACTTTGAAATCCCTACTTATTAAACTCACTCATGGATTGAGTGAGCAAGACATAAAAGAAGAAGAGCGTCCACTCATTCAAGAGTGGCTTGCTAAAAAATATCTTACCCATAAAAACAGCAGCTATAAATTTCACTCAAAATATCGTGCAGGGACACTTGGACTTGTTCAAAAAGGTACAGCCTATCTTCATGTAATTGGGGAGAGCGTAAGAGATCTCTTTATTGGTGAGGGTGACTTAGGTCAAGCCAGCGAGGGTGATTTGATTATTGCACAGAGAATTTTAGGCAAACGTGGTGCACCATCAGCTAAGATTGCAGAGATTGTTGGACGTGAACAGAGTTACTCTATCGCTTACATTATTGAAAAAGATACAAAAAAATCATTAGTAGATTTAAAGACAGAGTACCCAATCGGTGCCGAACTTACAGAAGATGAGCTAAACAACTACTCTATAGGTGATGTTTTTAAGATAGATAATCAAAAAAATATAGTTGTAGAGAGACTAGGCAATATAAAAGAGCCTAAAGTTGATGAGAAGATAGTTCTTGCAAAGTTTAATAAACATGATGCGTTTGAAGAGGATGTACTTGAGATTGCAAACTCTTTTCCGCCTGTTGATGCAAAAAAATACCCAAATCGAAAAGATTTACGAGATTTGGACTTTTGTACCATTGACCCTGTTACTGCAAAAGATTATGATGATGCAATATATTGGGATGATAAAAATGCAACTCTCTATGTAGCTATTGCCGATGTGAGTGAGTATGTAAAACCTTTTGGTGCACTTGATAATGAAGCTATTTACAGAAGTTTCTCAATCTATCTGCCTCACCGCTCTATTCCTATGCTACCGCGTCAGCTTAGTGAAACTCTTTGCTCACTCCAAGCTCATGTCGATAGACTCGCTTATGTTTTTGAGATGAAGCTCGACCTTGACTCTCTTGAAGTAATAGACTCAAAGGTCTATGAAGCAGTTATTCATTCCAAGAGACGTTTTAACTATGAGGAGATTGATGCCTTTTTTGAGGGTAGACTTCAATCCAAAAACGAAGATGAAGAGAGAATTTTTGCCTCACTTGCAAAGCTAAGAGTTGTAACAGATGCATTAAAGAAAAAGAGACTTCAGGTAGGATTTGATTTTCGCTCAACGGAGATAGAGATGAAGATCGATGAGAACTCAAATCTACTCTCTACAACAGAAGCCGAAGAGACTCCATCACATGCTCTTATAGAAGATTGTATGCTTCTTGCAAATAAAGAGGCTGCTAAACGATATGAGAGAGGTATATTTCGTATTCATGAGGCACCCTCTCAAGCGAAACTACAACAACTCTACCAGGAGTTAGCTGCTATTGGAATGCATATTGAGATAAAAGAGACCATCAAGGAGACGATAAGCTCTATTCAACAACAGGCTCGAGAGATGGGACTAGAGAGTGAAGTCGATACACTCATTATTCAGTCTCAGATGCAGGCGAGATACTCACCGCTTAATTTTGGACACTTCGGCCTTGGTTTTGATGCCTATACACACTTTACCTCACCGATTAGAAGGTACTCAGACCTTATTGTTCACCGTCTCTTAAAAGCGATTGCAAAAGGTGACAAAGAGGAGGGTTCTTATGTTCTTAGAAACATTGAGACTCTCGCTATGACTATTAGTGAGAAAGAGCGTGAGGCCAGTACTATAGAGGTAGAGTTCAAGGCTCGAAAATATGCACGCTGGGCAGATGAGAACATAGGACGTGAATTTAAAGCAAGAGTCACAAATACAGACCCTGAGATAAAAGCAGAGATTCATGATACCATTACAGGTGCACGTTTAGAGATTATAAACTCCAATGATGTTGTTCTTTTTGAGAATGTAATTGTAAAAATAGAGAGAGTCGACATCCCTCGTGCAAAAATATATGCCACAGTCGTTGGAAAAGCAGATGTATAAAGCAGAGTTTGACAAACATATTCAAAACAAAAGTGTAAGCAACTCTTTTGTATTCTTTGGAGAGAGTTCTTTTCTTATAGATATGTATACAAAGATGCTTACAAATATAGAGGATGCCAATATCCTCACATTCAGTCATGATGAGTATGACTTCTCAAGTGCAAAAGCACACCTCTCTCAGGGTTCACTCTTTGGAGATAGAAATATTCTTATTATAAAAAGTGAGAAGAAAATTCCAAAAAAAGAGCTTGACACCCTCTTAGAACTTGCTGCAAAAAATCCTGACAACATCTTTGTATATGCCTACTATGGTAGTGACCATAAGAGTTATAACAATGCAAAATCTTTTGCAAAGACACAAACAATGAGTGTCCGTTTTTTCCATCCAAAACCTTATGAAGCACAAAACATCATTATGCAAAAAGCACAAGAGAGCGGGGTTTCGATTGACAAATATACAACAGCACACCTTCTATCTATACATAATGGAGATGTAGCACTAGGCGTCAATGAGATTGAGAAGTTTCGAGTCTACGATAGAGAGATTACAACCAAAGATGTAGATGAGTTGGTTTATGGTCTTGGTGAGGTAAATCTTGATGCTTTCATAAAGAAGCTTATTGATAAAAAAGATTTTAGAGATGATTTGCAAAATATCCTTGAACATGGTGAAGATGAGATACGTATTATCAATGCTATTACTGCATACCTAACACAACTCTATATGTTCAATATCTATATTCGAATCAATGGAGCACCAAATGCCCTTGAGATTCTAGGCTACCCTGCCCCTAAGTTTGTTGTTGATGAGAAGGCTGCCCTCTCATTAAAAATAAAACCTCATCAGTTCTTAAAAAGTCATGAGTTACTTTTAGAGAGTGAGCTGAAGATGAAGAGTTCACATATAGATAAGAGTGCTATTATACTCTCAACACTTATTCGTCTTCAAAAGCTACTTTAACTTTACTTAAATAGAAATGATAATAATTATCTTTTAAAGTAAAATAGAGTATAATTCCATTATGAATAATTATACAGATATGTTACGAGCACACAATTTAAAAGCAACACCACAACGTCTAGAGATAGCTAATGCCCTAGGGGTCCATGGTCACATGAATATAGAGTCCCTCTATGAGACAATGCTTAGTAAATTTAACTCTATCTCCCTTGCTACGATATATAAAAACATAAACCTTATGCTCGAAGCACACTTCATCCAAGAGGTTAAAATTCCAAATACAAAATCGGTATTTGAACTTACAAAAGAGGCACACTCTCATATGGTTTGTAAAAAATGTGGTGAAGTTGAAGATATTATAATTGAGCTCTCAAACATAATCCAACAGGCAAATTCTAAAAGTAACTTTGAGATTCAAAAAGCCGACTTGGTTTTCTCGGGTCTTTGTAAAAAGTGTCAAGATTAACCCCAAGCTCTTCAAAATTTTAACATCCCCTCAGAACTATTATAGTATAATCGCGTATTAATTTCTCCCTAGAAGGAATCCCCTATGCGTGGTTATAAGATTTTTGCTGGTAGTGCAAGTGTTGATTTTGCAAACGAAGTTTGTAGTATTTTAGATGTTCCATTGGCAAAAGCCGATGTTAAAAAGTTTAGTGATGGTGAAATCTCTGTTCAAATTGCTGAGAGTGTTCGTGGTCGTGATGTGTTTATCATCCAATCAACAGGTGCACCATCTAATGACAATCTGATGGAACTCCTTATTATGACAGATGCACTGAAGCGTTCATCTGCTCAAAGTATTACAGCAGTTGTTCCATACTATGGATATGCTAGACAAGATAGAAAAGCAGCTCCTCGTGTTCCAATTACAGCAAAACTTGTTGCTGACATGTTTCAAACTGCAGGTATTGACAGAGTTGTTACTATCGATCTCCATGCTGGACAGATTCAAGGTTTCTTCGATATCCCAGTTGACAACCTCTATGGCTCTATCACTTTTGAGCAGTACATCAAGAGCAAAAACCTTAAAAACCCTATTATCGCATCTCCAGATATTGGTGGTGTTGCACGTGCTAGATACTTTGCAAAAAGAATGGGCTTAGAGATGGTTATAGTAGATAAGCGTCGTGAAAAAGCCAATGAGAGTGAAGTTATGAATATTATCGGTGATGTTGAAGGTCATGATGTTATTATGATTGATGATATGGTCGATACTGCCGGAACTATGGTAAAAGCGGCAACTGCTCTTAAAAACAAAGGTGCTACAAGTGTTATGGCATGTGCAACACATGGTGTTCTCAGTGGTAAAGCCTATGATAACCTAGAGCATGGTGAACTCGATGAGCTTATCATCACAAATACACTTGAGTCTAAAGCACATAAAAAGATTAAAGTACTTACTGTTGCACCTCTTTTTGCTGAAGTAATCCGTAGAGTTTACCACAATGAGAGTGTTAACTCACTCTTCGCATAAGTCTCTCAAGATATGAAGGGTATAAAGAGATTTACTGATGAAATTCTCTATATCCTCCTTGTCCTTGTAAGTATCGCTGTTAGTATTTATTTTGATCTGTTTGATCTCTTTCATGAGTATACTAGAGCGTATGAAGATATAGAGGTAGATGAGTGGTTTATCGCACTACTTCCTATCTCCATAATCACAATTCTCTATGCCTTAAGAAAGATAGAGAAAAACACACTTCTCTCTAAAAAAATTATAGAAGTAAGTAAAAAAGATACAACAACTTCTCTTCCAAACAGAGCTGCTTTTCGTGATCTTTATACACAAAACAAAGACTCCTCAGAGTTTCTCTTTGTCATCAATATTATAAACTTTAAAGATATCAACCACAGTTTTGGTATGACGCTTGGTGACAAGGCTATCGCGAAGATAGCTATAAAACTCCAGGATTTAATCTTTGAGTTAACCCACCAAAAACTCTTTAGACTCTATGGAGATGAGTTCTCTTTCTTTTATAATATTGAACAAAGTGATGCCGATCTTCTGGCAAAAGAGATTAAAAAGAGGTTTGAGACAAAGAGTATCTATATAGAAAAGAGTATAGATATACAGATTGATATAGCTATTGCCTACTCCAATATTCATCCAAAGTTTCAAACAGCCCTTATTGCGATGCAAAATCTTAAACAGAGTACGGACAAAAGTATCTTACGTTACTCAAAAGAGTTAGATTACCAAGAGGAGTCTAGGAAGAACCTCAATATACTCAAACTCCTTAAAGAGGCTAAAGAGAAGAACCTTTTTACCCCTTTTTATCAAGCTATAGTAGATAACAAAACAAAAAAAGTTCTTAAGTATGAGACACTTATTCGTATTAAAAAAGAGGACACAGTCATCTCTCCAGGAGAGTTTCTAGAACTCTCTAAAAAATATAAATATTACTACTACATTACCAAAGCCGTTATTGAGAAGAGCTTTGAACTCTTTAAAGATAGAGAGGAGAGTTTTACTATTAATCTCTCAAGTATGGATATAACTAATGAGGGTATCTTAGAGTATCTCTTTGAGACAATAGAGTCTAATAAAGAGACAGCCTCTCGCATGGTCGTTGAGCTTGTAGAGAGTGAGAACGTTGATTTTACAAAGAAAATTATCGCTTTTCGTAAAAGATTGAGAAACTATGGTGTTGAACTTGCTATTGATGATTTTGGAAGTGGCTACTCCAATATGATCAATATTCTACAACTACAACCAGACTATATTAAAATAGATGGCTCTTTGATCCAAGGTTTAGGGAGTGATATGCAGAGTTACTCCTTTGTTGAGACTATTGTCTCTTTTGCAAAGAAGAACAATATTAAGACCATTGCAGAGTTTGTCTCTACAAAAGAGATATATGAAATAGTAAAAGAGCTCGAAATTGATTTTTCACAAGGTTACTATTTTGCAAAACCTCAAATAAAACCGTAGTAGTATCATATATTTGATATAATTACAAAAAATAAACAAATGGAATAGAATTGAAAAATATTAGAAACTTCTCAATCATTGCACATATTGATCATGGAAAATCAACACTTGCAGATAGAATTATACAAGAGTGTGGAGCTGTGAGTGAACGTGAGATGAGTAGCCAGATGATGGATACTATGGATATTGAGCAGGAGCGTGGTATCACCATTAAAGCACAATCAGTACGTCTTGATTATGTAAAAGATGGAGAGCACTATATTTTAAATCTTATTGACACTCCGGGCCACGTTGACTTCTCTTACGAAGTAAGTAAATCTCTCGCTTCATCTGATGGAGCACTCCTTATTGTCGATGCGGCACAAGGTGTTGAGGCTCAAACCATCGCCAATGTATACCTAGCGCTTGACAATGACTTAGAGCTTATCCCTGTTATCAACAAAATAGATCTTCCTGCTGCTGATCCAGACAGAGTAGCAGAGGAGATAGAGACATCAATAGGTATAGATGCAACAGATGCAGTACTTGTTAGTGCAAAGACAGGTATTGGAATTCGTGAGCTAATTGATGCTATTGTAGAGAGAGTACCACAGCCAGAAGGTAATCCTGATGCACCTACAAAAGCGATCATTTATGACTCTTGGTTTGATCAGTATCTTGGTGCACTTGCTCTTGTTCGTGTATTTGACGGAGAGATCAAGAAAAACCAGACTATTAAACTAATGAGTAACGGTGAAGAGCATCAGGTGCTCGACCTAATGTACCCGCACCCTATTAAAAAGATAAAGACTCCTGCAATTAAAAGCGGTGAGATTGGAATTGTGGTTCTTGGTCTTAAAGAGGTTAGTGTTGTTAATGTTGGAGATACTATTACTGATGCAAAAGAGCCTTGTGCAGAGCCAGTAGGTGAATATGAACCGGCAAAACCTTTTGTATTTGCCGGTCTCTATCCAATTGATACAGATAAGTTTGAAGATCTTCGTGATGCCCTAGACAAGCTTAAACTCAATGACTCTGCTCTCTCTTATGAGCCTGAGACTTCAGTAGCGCTTGGTTTTGGTTTTCGTGTGGGGTTTTTAGGGATGCTACATATGGAGGTTGTCAAAGAGCGTCTTGAGCGTGAGTTTGGACTCGACCTTATCGCTACTGCACCTTCAGTTGTCTATCATGTATATCTTACAGATGGGACAATGGTAGAAGTACAAAACCCAAGTGAACTCCCTGAAGTCCAAAAGATAGATCGCATTGAAGAGCCTTATGTTAAAGCAACGGTTATTACTCCAAGTGAATATCTTGGAAATATCATGAACCTTTTAGTATCAAAACGTGGTATTCAAAACAAAATGACATACCTCAATGAAGAGCGTGTAATGCTTGAGTATGAACTCCCTATGAATGAGATTGTTGTTGATTTTTACGATAAACTCAAGTCTATCTCAAAAGGGTATGCTTCATTTGACTATGAGCCAAGCGAGTTTAAACAGGGAGACCTTGTCAAACTTGATGTAAAGGTTGCAGGAGAAGTCGTTGATGCACTCAGCATCATCGTACCGCGAACTTCAGCAGTAAGCCGTGGTCGTGCACTTGTAAAAAATATGAAAGAGATCATCCCTCGTCAGCTCTTTGAAGTAGCTGTTCAAGCCTCACTGGGTAACCAGGTCATCGCCCGTGAGACTGTAAAATCGATGGGAAAAAATGTAACTGCAAAATGTTACGGTGGAGATATCACCCGTAAACGTAAACTCCTAGAGAAACAAAAAGCGGGTAAAAAACGTATGAAAGCCATCGGAAAAGTACAACTCCCGCAAGAGGCATTTATGTCTGTTCTTAAGATGGACTAAACTCTTCAAATAGAGAAGGGACACCCTTCTCTTCTTCCTCTACTAAGACCTCTTCTCTAAAATTGACATATTAATCTAAATAGTGTTAGAATATTTTCATACATTAATTGTTAAAATAACACATAAAGAAAGTCATCTATGCTTATAAACTTCAAATTAAAAGAGATACTAAGCTCTACACTCCTCTTAACACTGCTTACAGCCTGTGGTGGTGGCAGTAGTGGTAGCAGTGATGGAGCTGACAACGACAGCAGTAATGAGACTACCCAAACACTAGAAGGTAGCTTTATTGATGCGGCAGTAAAAGGTCTTCGCTACAAGACAGCTACACAAAGCGGCTATACAGATAGCGAGGGGCACTTTAACTATCAATACAGTGAAAAGATAGAGTTCTTCATTGGAGATCTCTATCTTGGCTCGGCAACAGCTAAGGAGATTATGACTCCATACACACTCGCAGGTGATAGTGATCTAGATAACCCAACAGACAAGACACTCAATATTGCCCTACTTTTACAAAATCTTGATGCAAATAGAAGTAATATAGAGCTTATTGATGTAGAGAAGTTTCAAAATTATAAGTTTAATACACTAGATCTCAATGTCAGTAGTGATTCTTTTGAAACAGAGGTCTCCTCTCTCTTAAACGATAGTTCAATTCAGGAGCTTATTGATACAAATACTACATTAATAAAAGTTGATACAGTAAAAGTAAACCTCTACAACACTGTATTGAAATATCTCTGCATGTTGACGACAATTACAGATGACTCTAACTTTGAAGATAACTTTCCTACTGATATCGAGTGGGAAGGAGACTCTATCACGGTAGAGGATATTGCAAGAGTCTTTAATAATGCAAGAGCAAAAGACTCTACAATTTCACAAGAGCTTATAATGCCTTCTCAAGAGAAGTGGGATGCTATGAGCTATGAGGAACGTGGACTCTACCTCCTTAATAATGAGAGATTCTATAGAGGTATAAAACCTTTTGAAGGCATCTCCTCAAGAGTATCTGATGTTGCTCAAAATTATGCTCAGTACCTCTATGATAATGGCGTATTTGGACATGAAGAGGATGGCAGTGATCCATGGGAGAGACTCGATAGTGATCCACTTATACGAGATAATAAGGATTTTTTTGGGTACGCAGAGAATCTCTATGCACATGGTTCTAGCAGCCATTATGTAGAGAATCCTATTGCAAAAGCAATTTATGGTTTTATCTACGATGATAATGCCTCTACAGGAGGTAGTTTTGGACATAGAAGATTCTGTCTTGCTACAGAACTCAATGACAATAGTGGAGAGAGTGGAAAAGAAGGGCTTATAGGCTTTGGTCTTAAAAGGGGAACTGAGTATGCAAAATATGATGGCTACTACAGTACTATTGTAGTTATGAATGCATTTGATCCTTCAAAAGAGTGGGATCATTCTACAACACAGACACTCCCCTTCTGTACGATTACAAACGAGTAAAAAGAGTTTAAAGGGATTCTCTTATGAAGTGTCTTCTTTGTGAGAACTACTCCCTCTCGCAGCATATCTGCAAAAGCTGTCAAGAGCAGTTTTTGCGTCCTTCCCTCTACAAACGAAGACTTGAGAATAGTGTTGAAGTCTTCTCTTTTTACAGATATGAAGATATTAAATCACTTCTTTTTACAAAACATAAAGATATCGGTTTTCATATCTACAGAGTATTGGCACAACTGAGCTTTGCCAAATTTGCACAGGAGTTTTCTTGGGAGAACAGAGTAGCCTCTATTGCTATTGATGATAATACAAAAAGTGGCTATTCGCATACGGCAATCTTAAACAGGTCCTTAAAAAGTGAGTTTATAAAGCCTCTCTACAACATACTGAAATCACAAAATCCCATCTCATACTCAGGTAAGTCTCGTGCATTTCGTCAAGCCAACCCAAGAGATTTTAAATTTAAAGACTTTAAGGGGAAAGAAGTTATTTTAGTCGATGATATTGTTACAACAGGCACTACTCTGAAAGAGGCTTCTACAAAGCTTATGCAAGAGAATAAAGAGGTGCTTTTTTCTCTTACACTCAGTGATGTAGGTAGAAAATAGTTTTAAAAGAGTCCTTTAAAAAGTTTACCCACATCATTACCCAACTGTTTTTCCAGCTCTTTCTTCACTGCCTTTGTCGCCTCTTTTTGAATCAGTTTTGTAGCATCGACACTTACTTTAGGAGCATTAACATCCCCTTTGAGTTTTACAAGAAGAGGATTTCCATTTGCGTTAATATCAATTTTTGCATCAATCTTTTGCGTTTTTGAATTAAGTTTTGCATCTTGTGTAGTAATTGATGAGCGCTTTGATTTTAACTCAAGTGATGCAATGATTTTTTCTGCATTGATATCAGCTCTAATATCCCCGTTAAAACGCTCTTTATACATATCTGTCTTTGCATACTCTTTTGCTAAGTCCAAAACTTGATTTTTAGTAAACTTACCCTCTTTTAAGTAGGCTTCAAGTTTCCCTTTAGATGTTAATAGATTGTAGTCAAGTTTACCATCAATCTTGGAGTGTAGTATTTTAGGATAGCATAACATCTCTAAAATATCGAGTGTCTCCAAAGAGAGTATATCTGCATGAAAATTATCATTATGCAGTTTTGCATCAATTTTACCCTGTGCTACATCACTGTGAAGTGTAAAGTCTAAATCTTTTGCTTTTTTAATCTCTCCATTTGCAACTAAACTCCCCTTGAGTTTTCGCTGTGCTACAAAGTAGAGTTTTGAGAGATCATGGAGTTTTACCTTATAATCACTCTCTAGAGATTGAGTTGTAATCTCAAAAACTGCTTTTTTAAGCTCTAAATCTGCCAAAGTTGAAGTGAGTTTTACTCTACTCACTGCACTACTTCCTTGAAGTTGTGTCTCACTTTTAAATGCATATGTAGTTCTTGGCATAGGTGATTTAAACTCATATGCTTTTGTTAAGTAAGCAGAATCAAGTAAACCCTTATAGAGCTTTGTATCTACACTACCTGTAAGTGATCCAACTTTTGCATTGGTAATTTTTGCGTTTAAATCAAAGAGCCCATCTGTATAGTGTGGCTGTTTAAGCATAAAGAGCAGTTTTTCTATTTTTAGACCTTTTATCTTTGCATCTATACTTGAAGCGGTAAACTCTTTAAGCGTCAGTTTAACATCTGTTTTAGATGATGCAATATTACTGTGTGCATTTACATTCATTAATGATGCATCACCCTTTACATCTCCCTTAACCTGCAATGCTCCTCTAAAGTCCAGTCCACTTAAAGGTTTGAAAAGAGCCAGCTCTTTAACATTAATACTATAGTCAAGATCAAGCGTTAATGGCTCAGCTATCACATCCCCCGAAGATGTAACTTTAGCCAAATTTGAACTAAGTCTATAGTTATAGTTTATATTATCCCCTTTTAAAAGTGCATCTAGGTTCATACTAAATTTAGTATATGGTACAGTTATATTAAAATCATTTTGTAAAACCTTAGAGTTCAATACTCCGCCTAAGGTTTCAAGTTTTATATCACCATCGAGTCTGTGCTCAACTATGCTTTTAAAGTTAACATCGAGATTAACCAAAGCAGTTGCATACTCTTTTTGGTTAAGCATATAGAGTAGAGTCTCTAAATCAAGAGATTTAATCTCTGCTATGATTGAAGTTGGGTTAAAATTCTCTAATGTTATTTTGTATGTAGTTTCACTCTTTGCAAGAGTACTTTTTCCCTCTACTTTAAAAAGATCCATATCCCCACGTAGATCTCCATCACTAAAGAGCTCTCCTTTTAATTTAGCTTGAGTAAGAGGGGTCAGTGAATCCAACTCTTTTAAATCAACAATATAGTTCAGATCAAAAGATTCTCTAAAGAGAGAGTAGTTACCTTTAATAAAAAGAGAATTTTTCTCATTGAGTTTTAAAAGAATCTCTAAAGAGCTCATTGTGAGTGAGAACTTCTCTAATCTACTCTCAAGTTGAGTCTCTTTCTTGATTGTACTCTCTAAAAAAGGTTTTACTACTGAATTGCCAACAGGAGTAAAGAGTATAATAAAGAGGAGCACAAAGAGTCCTAAAATGACAGATAGAGTTTTGTATATCAATTTCATAATTTTCTCACTTAATTTTTATCTAATTATATTATATATTGCATTTACCGCAAAAAGCCTATTTTAAGGCACAAAAAGACTACTTGATATAACTAGACTCAAGTTTATTTATAGAGATGCTATAACTTACACTTGACATTGTTACACTCAATGTGTATAATATGCTTATCTTTTTCAAAAAAGGAGTTACTAAACAATTATGTCTAATGATAATATGAAAAATGAAAATCTTCAAAATGAAGATACTGAAAACGAAATAACAAATAGTGAAGAGGCTCAAGCGGAAGCTGAAGCTGTTGAGAATGAATTTGATCTTTTACAAAAGGAGTTAGCAGAGCTTAAAGATAAGTATGCACGCGTTCACGCTGATTTTGACAATATCAAAAAAAGATTAGAGCGTGAGAAGTATACAGCTGTTGAGTATGCTAATGAGAAATTTGCAAAAGATATGATTCCAGTTCTTGATTCACTTCATATGGCTTTAAAATCAGCTGATGCTGATGCAAAACCAGAGGAGTTAATTGAGAAGTTAAAAGAGGGTATTGAGCTTACACTTAAACAGTTCAATACTGCTCTTGAAAAACATGGTGTTACAATGGTAAGCCATGATGAGCCATTTGATCCAAATATTCACAATGCTGTTCAAAGTGTAGACAGTGATGAAGTAGAGAGCGGACAGATCGTTCAGACTTTCCAAACAGGATACAAATATAAAGATAGACCACTGCGTGAAGCAATGGTAGTAGTTGCCAACTAATTTAGTACGTAACTTGGAATAAGTCCCAAGTTACTACGCTAGGCGCTGAGCCACTAAAGCAAAAAA
>Ga0256843_1001337_pt1 | contig 19548 bp, 16 predicted proteins | sample AlvinellametaG_FD_191572 | JGI IMG/M metagenome (GOLD analysis project Ga0256843, IMG submission 191572) | Pompeii worm associated microbial communities from hydrothermal vent at the East Pacific Rise, Pacific Ocean - Alvinella | ecosystem: Host-associated > Annelida > Integument > Unclassified ... | reverse complement strand
GGGTACGACCTACAACTTCACCTACTACCTGTCACAGAGCTCCGAAAACTGGAAGAACAACTTCGGTACCGGCAAAGCCGTCGACTGGGCCGTCGGCATCGGAGGCAAGGGCAACGAAGGGGTCTCCAGCCTGATCAAGCAGACCCCCTACTCCATCGGCTACGTCGAGAACGCCTACAAAGTCAAAAACGGTTTCAGCGCCGCCGTGCTGCAGACCGCCGGCGGCAAATGGGTCGCGGCACGCGAAGAGAACTTCAAAGCCGCCGCCAAATACGCCAAATGGACCAAAGAGGACAACTTCTACGCCCTGCTGGCCCTGCAGCCGGGCGACCATTCCTATCCCATCGTTGCGGCGACCTTTATCCTCCTGCCGAAGGAAAAAACCGAAAGGAACAAAAAAGTCGTCTCCTTCTTCGACTACGCGTTCAGGCACGGCGACGCCGGTGCCAAAAAGCTGGGATACATCCCGCTGCCCGAAGCCGTCAAGAACATGATCCGCGAATACTGGGCGGAAAACATCAAATAAGACTGTCCATCCCCCTGTCGGGGGATTTTTTCGTTAGTTTCGGGTTAGTGATGGGTGAGTTTTGGGCAGGTTGTCGGTTCAACGACCCGCAACCAACCCAAAAGAGCGAAGCGAACCCAAAATCAACCTGTAACTCACCCAAAAAACTTTGTAATCTTTATGTAACAAAACCACTCTACAATGCCGCCAACATTTTACAGGAGTATTCATCACATGAAACGCATTGCTTTTTCGGCGATCACCGCACTGACCCTTACCGCTGCCGCCAACGCAGCCGATCCCGTCACCCTCTACACCGATCCGGGCACCGGACAGGTCTATACCACGCCGGGTGAAGGTCGCGTCGAAATGGGTGATTTCGTAAGCGCCGAACACAAGGATGTCCCTGTTTTTTCCCACGCCAGCAAACTGAAGTTCAGCGGCCTGACCTATATCGGCTACACCCAGACCGACTATGACGACGGAAAGACTTCCACCGGCGGCGACTACCGCGAAGATACGTCCAAATTCGAAATCCGCCGGGCCTATTTCCAGCTCAAGGCCTACCTGATGGACGATCCCAAATCCTACTACCGCCTCACTTTCGACGTGCACCAGGACAGCAAACAGAACGGCGACACCACCGACGGAGACATGTTGCTTCGCGTCAAATACGCCTATGTCTACCTCAACGACATTCTGCCTTTCACCGGCGTCGAAGTCGGTATCGCCCACCGGCCGTGGCACGATTACGAAGAACACAACGCATGGTATTACCGTGACATCTCGAAAGTCCTGATCGAACAGGGCAACGGCGCGCACCTTTCGAACTCCGCCGACTTCGGTTTCATGTTCAAAACGAAAACACAATATTTCGACGCGGATTACGGCCTGTACAACGGCGAGGGCTATCATGCGCTTCAGAACGAAAAAGGCATGAGTTTCGAATGGCGTCTGACCGCACACATTCTCGGTGTCAGCGGAAAGGACAAGCAGACGAAAAAAACCTACTGGGATGCGTCGTTCTACGGCCAGTACAACCAGGACCACTACAACAACACCGCCCGGAACACCAGCGACGACCTCATCTTCGGCGGCATCCACACCGTCTACAACCGGCCGTCATTCCTGATCGCGGCCCAGTACGTCTACTCCGAAGATACCGCGGACAACAGCAGCTACGTCAGCCAGGGCGCCGGCGCGGGCTACAGCGTCAACGGCGAATACCGCTTCGGCGACGGAAAGGAGTACCGGGTCCTTGCGCGTTACGATTCATGGACACCGGAAGCACCGGACGGACAGGACGAATACGAGCAGAAAACCTATATCGCCGGTTTCGCCTGGCAGCAGAACCGCAATCTCCAGTGGGTCGCCAATGTCGACATCACGGACAACGAAGACGGTTCCCCCCGCGAAAAATACAACGGCACCGCCTACATGCTGACCGCCCAGGTCGAATTCTGATCCGCCTCCGTTGCGCCCGTTTCACTCTCCGAAACCGGGCGTTCATTCCTCTATGTAGTATCCGATCCCCGAAGCGTTCTGGATCACGTCCGTCGGCAGTTTGTTCCGCAGCCGCCAGACCAGGGTCCGGACACTGTTTTCCGTCGCCCCCTTCTCTTCCCAGACGTAACTGATCGCCTGATCGAAACTGACGACGAGACCCAGCTGCGCGACGAGAAGCCGCATGAACGCGTTCTCTTTTTTCGTCAGTTTTATCTTCTTTCCCCGATAAAAAGTTTCACTGACACTGATATCGAAGTGATAGTCGCCCCCGCCGAACGTGACGATCGGCCTGTCGGAGACTTTTTTGCTGTAGAGCAGCTTCTCGAGATTCAGTTTGTCGTTCTTGAGCCCCTCGAAGTTCTCTTCCCGTTTCTTTTCTTCGTTGAATTTGTACATCGCCATCTGGATGGTCGCATGCAGCGAATCCGGATCGAAAGGTTTGACGATATAGCCGTAAGGTTCCGTTTTTTTCGCCTCGTCGATGATATCCGCGTCGCTGTGTGCCGTGAGGTAGATGAAAGGCAACTGATGCTTTTCACGGATATAGCGTGCGAGCGCGATACCGTCGGCCTCTTCCTGGAGGCTGATATCGACAAGAACGATCTGCGGTTCGTAGACCTTGATCTTGCTGGGGGCCTGTACGGCATTTTCCACCATCGCTACGACATCGTATCCCTGGTTTTCCATGGCCATTTTCAGGTTGAGTGCCGAGACAGCATCGTCTTCGACAATCATGACTTTGTAGGTCTCCATACCACCCCTTTGAAATACATTATAAATAATTATAGTAAAAAACCGGGAATATTACAAATATATTACAAAATCATCACATTTCGGCCGCACTCTTCCGTCAAAGTGTTACCAAAACACGCCCTCAGACATTCAAAGCCCCGAACGCCGTACGCATCCGTTCGAATTCCTTCCGGTAATCATAGGATGTGTCCCCCTTTCTCGCCGCATGTTCCATCGCTTCGGCAGTCCGGGTCAGAAGGTCCAGCCGGAAATTGCTGCTCGCCCCCTTCATCGAATGCGCCAGCAGCGTGATCTGCGACAGGTCTGCCGTCCGGATCGCCCCGTCGAGCCTCTCGAACGACTCCCGCATTTTCTTCCCGTAGACATCCAGCAGCATTTCCAGCTGCTCGGGACGGATATGGAGGATCTCGCACAACTCTTTCGCGTCGATCCCCTCCGCAGACACTTCCGCGCTTCCGGCGGCGGAACCGCTCTGCGTCGATTTTTCCGTCGTTTCCAGAAAACGTTCCAGCGATTCCTGCAGGCTCTCCATCCGGATCGGTTTCCCGATAAAACCGTCATAAAGGCTGCGTTGTCCGCTCCGTCCCATGACATTCGCCGTGATGGCGATCACCGGCTGATGGCTTTTTTTCGTTTTCTGCTCGTATTTCCGAATCTTTTTCGTCGCGGTCAGGCCGCTCATGATCGGCATCTGTTCATCCATCAAAACGGCATCGAACCGCTCCTCTTTCATCCGCCGCAGCGCTTCCGCACCGTTGGAGACCAGTTCGTATGCCACACCGAGATTCTCAAGAAGGGTGCAGATCAGTTCCTGATTCGCCTCGTTGTCCTCGGCCACGAGCACCCGCCCGTGCAACCGCCGCCGCTGCGACACCTGCGGAACCATTTCCGCCTCTTCCTGTCCCGCGAGCGCCCGTTCCATCACCTCCTGAAGCTTGGCGCAGTACAGCGGCATCACCAGCGGCGTCACGCCGGCACGGTTCTCGTAAGCCTCGTCCAGCGCATCCATCAGCGCGACAGCCGGGCGGGGATCTTCGATCAGGGCGCGGCGCTGCGCTTCCGAAACCGCATGGTCGGAAAAGAAAATGAGATCGAATTCCGCATCGAGGGTTCCGGTCGTTTTCAGGGCGATGCCGAAACTGTCCAGATATCGCCGCAGGGAATCGCTCATCGCGTCACCCCCGCCTTCGAAAAGCGCCAGCCGCAGTTTCTGAACCCGTGCGATGTCGATCAGCCCCGGCCGGTTCTCCCCGCCGACGGAAACCGGCAGGGTGAACGAAAAGGTGCTCCCGATACCGGGTTTGGAATCCAGCGTGATCTCTCCGCCCATATGGCGTACCAGCTGCGCGCTGATCGAAAGACCGAGGCCCGTCCCCCCGTACAGGTTCTCCTCCTCCATTCTCGCCTGGGAAAACGGATCGAAAATATGGGCCTGGTCTTTGGGAGAGATGCCGATGCCCGTGTCGCTGACGCTGATGGTGATCGCGTTGTCGGCGAAGGAGGCTTCGACCCGGATCTCCCCGAACGGCGGAGTGAACTTGATGGCGTTGCTGAGCAGGTTCGAAATGACCTGCTGAATCCGCAGCGGATCGGAAATCAGCTCGTAGGGAATGCGCGGGTCGATGAAACTCGTCAGCGTCAGTTGATGCTGGTTGACGCTGGGCACGAACAGCTCCAGCGTATGCGAAATCGCCCGATGAAGGTTGAACGTTTTCGGTTCGACCGTGAACTCTCCGCTGCGCAGTTTGGAAAAATCCAGAATGTCGTTGATGATGCTCAGCAGGTTTTCCCCGCTGTTGTAGATGATATCGAGATAGCGGCGGTCCCGGCTTTCTCTCGCCTCGTCCTTGAGCAGGGCGACGAAACCGAGAATGGCGTTGAGCGGGGTTCGTATCTCGTGCGACATGTTCGACAGAAAATACTCTTTGGCCTTTCCGGCGGCGATCGCCTCCTCTTTGGCGACGACCAGATCGGTCACTTCGTAACTGATCGCCATGTATTCGGTGATGTTGTTCGCGGTGTCCGTAATCGGAACGATGGTCGTATCGACGTAAAACGCCCGGCCGTCTCTGGTCCGGTTCTTGATCGTGCCCTTGAACACCCGGTTCGACGTGATGGTCTCCCACAGGTTTTCAAAAAAGGCTTCGGGCATGTCGGGATGCCGGATGATGCTGTGACGGCTGCCGACGAGCTCTTCCGGGGCATAGCCGCAGATGCGGCTGAGCTTGTCGTTGGCGTAGGTGATGATGCCGTCGGCGTCGGTTTTGGAAACGATGGCGCTTTCATCGATGGCGCGGCGGTACTCTTCGAGCAGCTTGACGTTTCGCTCGATCTCCCGTTCTTTCTGATAGATCGTATCGGTGTAGCGTTTGAGCACCCCGGCGAAGTTGAGGTCGAAGACGTAACTGATCTCGTCGTAGACATCCTGGGAGTTGACTCCGATCTCGTAGGAAATATCCACCATCGCCCGACGGAAATGACTGCAGAGCAGAAAAAGCTCGTCCGCCGTGATTTCATGGTCTTCGAGGTATTCGAGCAGCTCCGCGATCACGGGGCAGTCCCCGATCCGCTGGCGGCCCCGGATCACCAGCTCGAAATAGTCGTACACTCCGCTGGCGTATTCACGGACGAAAAGATCGGTTTCGATCCCGTGACGGTGCAGTATCCCCACCGCGACATCGTAGGACATCCACTGTCTGAGCATGGCCTCTTTGGCCTCGGAAAAACGGTCGATCACCTCGACAAGATGGGGGAGTGGATGCATCCGCGGCTCCGGGTTTAAATATAATAAATCAGTATAACATAATGCGGTTGAACGGATTCTGGATTCTGGGGCCCGGATGCCGGCGCTACGGCGCCATCCAGAGGTAGACGCCCGCCGTCACGATCAACAGCTGGGCAAAGGCGATGGCGAGCGTCCCGATGATGTTTCCGGTCTGGCAGCTGGTACACTGCTTGTATTTTTTCGTTTCGTATTCGGCATAGAAAAAATAGCCGACGATCAGCGCCAGCGTCAGCAGAAGGCCGTACTTGTCGACCGTGTAGATCGTCGAACGGGCCGCTTCGGAGACGAAAAAAGGCGTCACGAACGTCCCGGCGATCGCCAGCATCGTGTATTTGTACCCCCGCCGGAAATAGTCCCGGTAAAATACCGAGGGGCAGGTTTCGCTCGTGGCGTCGGGATCGCGGCTGTCTTTGACCAGGCCGAATTCGAGGTGATCGTCGATCTGTTTTTTCACCTCCTTGCTGACGCGGTCGACGAAGGTGCTGCCGAAAGCGTAGTCGAGCTGGTGCTGGAACACCCGCGCCGCTTCTGCTTCGAACACCCGCGTCCGCATCTCTCCGGACGGATCTTCGTACACGATGCTGATCTCGGTATAACGCGGAACGTCCACACTCATGTTTTCGTAATAGGGCGTACGCTCCGTCTCCACAGCCTGCCCCGAATGACGAACGATACGGGCATTGACATAGGGCACGTATTCACCGTTTTCTTTCAGCACGATGACGTTGTACTGAATGCCGATCTGTATCGCCGTAAGCGCATCGAGGCCTTCGGCTTTCATCGTATCGGTCATATCTTCGATAATGTCGTGAAGCGTTTCGTTGAAAAACCGGACATTACCGGAAATAAGACGGATACGCGGATCTGGGTACTTCAGTAAAGGCTGCTGCATGAAAATTCTTTAGGCGGAAATATGGGTTATACGGAAAGTGCAGCCCGGAGGCTGCGGTATGTCAGTGACTTTTGCTGACGACGACCAGCATTTTCATGTTGATCGCGAGAAAACGGATGAACTGCCAGATCTTGCACGTGCGCAGGAAGCGCGCCGTCTTGCCCGGAATCATCGATGTGTTGAACGCGTCGTTCTTTCCGAAGTTTACTTCTTCTTCTTTCATCTCTTCTCCTTTCTTCTTTAGCTTTTCATTATTCCGGAATCATCGTCCAGCCCGGCTTGAGCTTGGCTTTGTAGATGAACAGGTAGTGCAGGATATGCTTGATCCAGTGTCCCGCCAGACCGATTTCACCGAAGGTATAGTCGGTGTCGCGGCCCGTGCCCGGGTACTTGTCGAAATCCGGAACGACCGGGTAAACCGTCATCGCGGCGGCCTGCCCGTCGAGCCAGCCTTTACCGGCGGAGGCGACACACGCCGCACCCATTTCCGCCATCGAAGCTTCGTGCAGATGCGCGCTGTCGCCTTTGCGGATCAGATCACAGACCGAGTGGGCGACCGCTTTTCCGATGATACCCGAAGGCATACCCGTCCGCGGCGGCGTCGGGTTGATCGGCGTACCGTTGGGCGACTTCATCGGCTTGGAGATGATGTGCGGCGGTGCGAACGCGATACCGGCGGCGAAAAGGTTCTTGTATGTCGGGTTCTGATAGGTACGCGGCCAGTCGGACGCTTTCCACTCTTCGTACGGCTTCGGCGTGTAGTCCGCGTCGACTTTCATGAATCCGTTCGGAGCGAAGACCGTATCGGTGATGTCTTCGCCCGCCTTGTCGTAGGCTTTGAGGCCGACACCGGCGAACGGAGGAATCAGCATCGAGAAGTCGAACGTCTCTTCACCCGTCGTACCGTCGAGCAGTTCGTATTCGACCTTGCCCGCTTCGACCTTGCTGACATGCGCACCGGTGATGTACTCGACACCGCGCTCCGCAAAGAGGGACTCGGTGAAGATACGGGAACTGACGACGTAACCGCCGACTTTCATGTGCAGACCGCCCATACCGAAGTCACCGAGGAAGGATTCGTTGGAAATCCACTTGATTTCGATGTTGTCGCGGACACCCGCCTTGCGTGCTTCGTGATCGATGTTGAAGATGTACTCGAACGCCGCACCCTGGCAGGTACACATACCGTGACCCGTTCCGACGAGGATCTTCTGTTTTTCACCCGCTTTCGCTTTTTCGAAAACCTTTTTCAGCTCTTCCGCCGCATGCGCCGCGTGATCGGCCGTACAGACCGAAACGGTGTGCTCGCCCAGCTGGGAACCTTCGCCCAGGCCCGGTGTCGCGCCGAAGTTGAGTTTCGGCCCCGTCGCGTTGATCAGATAGTCATAGGTGACCTCTTCGCTTTCTCCCGACTTGTCCGCCGACGTGTATTCGATCGTGACGAACGGTTTTTCGGAGCTTTCGCTGCCTTCGGGATGAATAGAGACCGCCTTCGCCTGCTTGTAGGTGATCCCCGCCTTTTCGTAAACCGGCGCCAGATCGAAAGTGACGTCCTCTTTTGTCATTTCACCGACACCGACCCAGATGTTCGACGGAATCCAGTTCCATTTCGAATTGGGGGTGACGACGACGACCTCGTGCTCACTGCCAAGCCATTTGGCCGCAAAGGTCGCTGCCGTATGTCCGGCGACCCCGCCGCCAAGTACGACTAATCTTGCCATTCTCTCTCCTTTATAAATCAAAACTCTATCGTGCAGGTGTACATTATCGCACCGCTCAAACAGCATTGGTACCGTCTGAGCGGTGCACTAAAACAACCCGACTCTCGCTAAAACTTCTTGCCGTGGTTCATTCTATGACGTTCTTATCACAAAGTTATCACGCAAACCGTTTTGGCTGAAACAATTATCTAATATGTTTCATAAATATACATTTAAAGAACTAATGCTTGACGAAAAAAATAAAACTATAATCGTTAGGAATATTTATATTAACTTCAAGTTATTTTAATAATGACGATAGTAACATTTCAAATACCCAATTTTTTCGTCAAAGGATGACTATGACCACGTTTTCAAAAGCAGCCATCGCCGCCGTTCTCAGCGTCGGTGTCCTGAGCACCTCCCTTTACGCGGATGCCGACAAGGGCAAACGCATCTATCAGAAGAAGCTCAAAGAGGTCTGTGGATTCAGCGGAGCGGTATTTGCCGCGAAACACACCCAGATGGAGTGGGAAGAAGCCAAAGACAACGGTTCTCTCGGACAGCTGATGGAAGAAGCCTGCCCGGCAGGGAAATCTTTTTTTGAAAGCAGCAAGTTCAAGAAAAAATTCAAAAGCCATCTGTACGACTTCGTGCATGACTTCGCCAGCGACAGCGGGAATATTCCTTCGTGCTGATTTTTCCGGCCGACCCCCGGCCGGGAAAAACTCCCTTGTTTGATTCGGAAACCGACCTACGACATTATCACAATACATAAAGGAATCTCATGCGGAACATTCTCCTGTCGGTCGCCGCTGTTACGACTCTGGCTACGGCCCTGACGGCAAGCGACGATTACCAGCAACAGATCGATGCCCTCAACAAAAAGATCACCCAACTCGAAAAAAAACAGAAATCACAGAGCCGGATGCTCTCTCGCGTCAACCGACAAAGCGCCAACGACAACATCAAATGGAATATCGATTTCCGCAGCGCCTTCGACAATCTCGACTACAAACGGCAGAACGCCGACGGCGTCAGCAACCCTTCGATGTTCACGAACCGTCTCTGGCTCGGTATGGGCGCGGCCCCGACCGGAAACCTCACGTTTATCGGCCAGATCGCCGTTTACGGTACATGGGGACAGAACAACCTTCCCGCGTCCGATCCGTTCCAGAACGTCAACTGGCGGGCGAGTTCCAAACCGGACGACATCGTCTTTAAAGTCCGGCAGGCATACGCCATCTATACGTTCAACAAAGGCTCCGCCCACCCCATGAGCTTCAGCTTCGGACGGCGGGCGGCCACCGACGGTTTTCTGGCCAACCACCGCGAAGGCATGAAGAAACCCGGTTCCCCGCTCGCGCATATCACCAACATGGAAGTCGACGCCGTCATGTTCAAGATCGACAACCTGTTCGGACTGCCGGGATCGTACGTCAAATTCGTGGCGGGCCGTTCCTACACCAACATCAACCAGCCTTCCTACAGCGACACCCCCTATACGGCAATCAACGCAAAAGACACGGATGTCAATTTCTTTGTCGTCCCGATGAGTCTTTACAACGACGGGCAGGTCAACCTGATGGCACAGTACGCCGCGATCTTCGACTTCATGGGCTCCAGCGACAAGCTGATCTCTCCCCAGAATCCGGCCGGCGCCACTACCGGTGCGGGGATGAAACACATGGGAGCGGTTTCCCTTCAGATCGACGGACTCAACGAAGACGTCGATTTCCTGGACAGCTCCACCGTTTTCGCGTCGGCCGCCTTTACGACATCCGATCCCAAAAGCGGTTACAAGATGCTCGGAACGGACAAGACAAAAACGGGTTACAGTTTCTGGGCGGGAATTCTGGTACCCGACATGATCACGGATGAAGGGCGTTTCGGGTTCGAATACAACTACGGCAGCAAATACTGGGCCCCGATGACCTGGGCCGAAGACACGCTCGCCGGCTCCAAAATCGCGACGCGAGGCAACGCCTACGAAGCGTACTGGAACCTTCCGATCGACGGCCGGTATTTTTCCGCACAGATCCGTTATACCTATATGGATTTCGATTACAAATCGAACATTGCGGAATTCTGGGCCGATCCGGAGCTGCAAGACGGCGACGCCACCAGCGCGCAGGACGTACGTGTCTTTGTACGCTATACCTATTAAGCAAACCAAAAAAAAGGGGACTCCATGACTGAACACGATCTGGAAAAAACACTGAAAAAACTGCATCCCGAATCGGGAAACAAAACGGCGAAACTTTCCCGCCGTGACGCGCTGAAGCTGATGGGGATCTCTCCGATCGCCGCCGGCGTCATCGCATCCGCCGGCAGCGGCTCCGTGACCGAAGCCAGGGCTTCCGACGCCAAAGGAAAAATCGTCATCGTCGGCGGGGGCGCCGGCGGGATCATGGCGATGGCGCGCCTGCACCGCGCTCTTTCCGACCCGGACATCACCCTGATCGCACCCAACGAAGTCCATATCTACCAGCCCGGCCAGGTTTTCATGGCCGCCGGCGAATACACGTTCGACGACATCGTCAAACCGAACAAAAACTTCATTCCCGAAGACGTCAAATGGATCAAGGACGAAGTCAAGACCTTCGATCCGGACAACAACCGCGTCATCACCCGCGGCGGGGAAGAGATCGGTTACGACTATCTCGTCGTGGCGACGGGCCTTCAGTACCATTATGAATGGATCGACGGCCTGACCAGGGAAATGATCGGTGAAAACGGCATTTCCAGCGTCTACCTCAACGACCCGGAAAAAGGCACCGCCGACGGCGGTTTCATCACCTGGCAGTGGTTCAACGACCTTAAGGAAGCCGCGAAAGAGGGTAAGCCGAAGGTTATCTGTACCCAGCCCGCCACACCGATCAAATGCGGCGGCGCTCCGCAGAAGATCCTTTACCTCAGCGACGATTTCCTCAAGCGTGACGGCCTGACCGCCGATTTCACTTTCGCGACCAACGGCAGCAAACTCTTCGGCCTCAAAGAGGTGAATGAAACGCTCGTCAAGGAAGTGCAGCCGCGCTACGGGAACATCACCAACAAGTTCAAGCACAACCTCGTCGCCATCGACGCCGAAAAGAAGATCGCGACTTTCGAACACAAATACGAAGTCAAAGGCGAATGGGACGAAGATCTCGAAGAGTACGATATCATCAAGAAGACCGAACGGGTCGAACTGCCGTACGATTTCATCCATATCGTCCCGCCGATGAGTGCACCCGATGCCGTCGTCAACTCCCCGCTGGGCTGGCAGAAAGGCTCCGGAAAAGGGTGGCTGGAAGTCGACCAGTATACCCTTCAGCACCGCCGCTATCCCAACGTCTTCGGAATCGGTGACGTCTGCGGGATTCCCAAGGGAAAAACCGGCGGAAGCGCCCGGCACCACGGACCGATCATGGTCGCGAACCTGCTCGCGGTCATGGAAGGCAAAAAGCCGGAAGAGAAATTCGACGGCTATACCGTCTGTCCGCTCAAAACCCAATACGGCAAAATCATCCTCGCCGAATTCAACTACAAAGGCGCGGCACCGTCGTTCCCGCTGGATGTCGGCAAACAGCGCTGGATCTGGTGGGCCTTCGATCTCTACATGCTCAAGCCGATGTACTGGTACCTCATGCTGCGGGGCCTGATGTAAAATGCGCTCCGCGGTCAGGGAAGGAGGGATTTTCCTCCTTCTGCTCACCCTTCTCGCCCTCCTGATGCATCCGGACCTTCTGACGGAACCGTCACGAAGGTTTTCCCGGTTGTGGGAAGGCGGGAACTACCTCCATCCCTTCGCCTACGCTTTTGTCCTCTATCTGCTGCTGTGGATCTTCAGAGGAGCCTTCCGGTTCCTTCGCGGACTCCGGAAACGGAAAGGACGGCGGGCGGAATAACGCCCCTACCCTTCCAGAATCCTGCCGACCATTTCAAAAACGTTCTTTGACAGGCCTTCCGTCGCGGCAACGGTCTGCAGAACCTCTTTCATCAGCGCCCGGTTGTGCGGATTCATCCGGCTGTAGGTCTTGAACGCTCCGGTCAGACCCGCCGCGATCATCGGATTGATCCGGTCGAGCTCCACGATCTTTTCGGCGACGAATGCGTACCCGCTGCCGTCTTTGGCGTGAAAATGGCGGTGGTTGCGCGCGAACGTCCCGATCAGCGCCCGGACGAGATTGGGAACCTTCATGTCGAAAACAGGGTCCGACAACTGTGCCTTCACCCGTTCGAGCGTTCCCTCGTACCGGGAACCGGCGATCACGGCGAAATATTTCGTCATCACCAGCGTGTCGCTGCTGTACGCCGCGTAGAAATCTCTCAACAGCGGCGATGCAACGTCCGGCATATAGTTTTCCAGCAGATTCAGCGCCGCGATCCTGTCGGTCATCGTCAGGCTTTCACGGTACTGCGACAGCGCACATTCGATGCTCGTGGCATCCTCAAGCGTGACGAGATAGCCCAGCAGCCGGTTTTTCAGCGCACGTTCTCCCAGGCTTTCGGCGTCGAGGCCGCCGTGCTGCGGCCGGTGCAGCCGGCGGTAAAGCGCACGCATCCGCGTTTCGAAACGTTCCGCCAGCATTCGGCCCAGTTTCTCCTGCGCATCGACGATCGGATCGACGTCGATCACCCGCTGGCGCTGCATCATCCGTTCCACGCCCGGCAGTTCCAGCAGCAGGGCCTTGAACTGGAGATCGATGCTCCCATCTTCCAGCATCGCTTCGAACCCGTCGAGGAACTGCCCGGAAACCGGCTCGCCCCGCATCACCTCCAGCAGCGTCGTCTGCATGAAATTCTGCGCCGCTTCGTAACGGTTGAAGCCGTCGCCGTCGATGCGGGTCAGCGCCGTCACGTCCTCCTGTGGATATTTCAGGATGATCGGCGCGCTGAAACCGCGGTTGAGCGAAAGGACCGGCGCCTTTTCCAGGCCCGTGAACCGGAACGTCTCGTCGGCACGGCGGACCAGCAGGATGCCCCGTTCGAGCAGCGGCTGGTCCTCGCCTTCCGTTTTCAGGGGCATTTCGCCGCCGTCGGCGTCGAGCAGCGCCAGACGGAGAGGATAGCAGTAGGGTTTCTGCTCCCGTCCGTCGACCGCCGGCGGTACGATCTGTTCCAGCCGCAGCGTCAGGGTTCCCGTCGCGTGGTCAAACGAATGCTCCGCCGCCAGTTCCGGGGTCCGCTCCTGCGAGTACCAGAGGGAAAACTGCGTCAGGTCGACGGGGCTGTGTTCCTGCACCGCCCAGAGGAAATCCTCCGTGGTGACGGCCTGACCGTCGAAAGTTTCGAAATAGAGGTCCATCGCTTTGCGCCAGCGCTCTTCCCCGAGGATCGTATGCAGCATCCGGATGACCTCCGCCCCCTTCTCGTAGACGGTGGCGGTATAGAAGTTGTTGATCTCGATGTAATGGTCGGGTTTGATGGGATGCGCGGTCGGGCCGGCGTCCTCGGGAAACTGGCGTTCGCGCAGCGTCTTGACGTCGCGGATACGCTGCACCACCGGCGACTGCATGTCCGCGCTGAAGCACTGGTCCCGAAAGACCGTGAGCCCTTCTTTGAGCGTCAGCTGGAACCAGTCGCGGCAGGTGATGCGGTTGCCGGTCCAGTTGTGGAAATATTCATGCGCGATAACGCTCTCGATCCCCAGAAAATCCTGATCCGTCGCGGTCTCCTCGTCGGCGAGAACGTAATGGGAATTGAAGATGTTGAGCCCCTTGTTCTCCATCGCTCCCATGTTGAAACTGTCCACCGCCACGATGTTGTAGACTTCGAGATCGTAACAGCGTCCGTATTTCTCCTCGTCCCAGCGCATCGCCGCCTTGAGCGAGCGCATGGCATGGTGCGTCCGGGACTCGTTCCCCCGGTCGACATAGATGTTGAGGGTTACGCGCTTCCCTTCCGCCGTCGTGAAATGGTCGCTGATATGCCCCAGGTCTCCGGCCACCAGCGCGAAAAGGTACGACGGTTTCGGAAACGGATCGTGCCACAGGGCATAATGACGGCCGTCGGAAAAAGTACCCTCTTCCTCCAGATTGCCGTTGCCGAGCAGTACCGGATACTTCTCCCGCTCGGCGATGATCTTGGTCGTGAAGACCGTCATGTTGTCGGGCCGGTCGATGAAACAGGTGATGCGGCGGAAGCCGTGCGGCTCGTTCTGGGTACAGTAGATTCCCCCGGAGCGGTAGAGCCCTTCGAGTTCGGTGTTTCGGTCGGGATAAATCTTCGTGACGACCTGGACGACCGCCCGTTCTCCCGGATCGTGGATCGTCAGCTTCCCGTCCGTACGGGTGTACGACGTTTCCGGCAGTTTGCGGTCGTCCACTTTGAGGCAGATCAGTTCGAGGCCTTCGCCGTCGAGCTCGAGCGCCGCCGCCGTTTCGGTGCGGCGCTCCACCTGCATCCGGTTGATGACCAGCGTATGCTCGTCGAAAATCTCGAACGTCAGCTCCGCCGAGACGATGCGGTAGGCGGGAGGACGATAATCGCGGAGATAGACGGTGGAAGGTGTATTCATCATTTCAGGATCCGTTTTTGGGATGTATCTTACCGAAAAAGGTGCCCTTAAGAACATTAACGATTGATTTTCAGTATGATTGGCAAAAGAATTATTAATGGTATTCCGTAACGTTTTCCGGAACCGCGGAATACCCTGACGGATGGTGCCTATGGACAATGCGACACACTTTTTTGCACGCCAACCCCTCCTCGACAGAGAGGAACAGATTTTCGGGTACGAGTTTTTCTACCGCGACGCACAGGGCAACAACACCATGGAAGATCCCCGTTCGGCGACGGCGGCGGTCCTCGTCAACCTTCTCAACCAGATCGGACTGCACAAAAGCGCGGCGGACGCCCTTCTTTTCATCAACGTCGACGACAGCATCCTGCAGTCGGACATCCTTTTCACACTGCCGCCCGAACGTTTCGTTTTCGAAGTGCCGGCGACGACGTCCGTCACGGCCAAAATCCGGGAACGGCTGACCGATCTGCACCGCAAGGGCTACAGATTCGCCGTCGACAACGCCACGTGCGACCCGAAATTCATCGAAAAATTCACACCGCTGTTCCCCTTCGTCGACTACATCAAGTTCAACACGATGGCGACGGACATGGAAGAACTGACTCGGATACTTCCCTACCTCAAGGGGAAGAAACTGATCGCACAGCGGGTCGAGATACCGGAAGTTTTCGAAGCCTACCGCGAAATCGGGTTCGACTATTTCCAGGGGTATTTCTTCGCCAGACTCCACCTGATCCAGCATAACCGGATCGACCCCAAACACCTCGGAGTGATCCGCATCTACAACATGCTCCTTTCGGACATGCCTCTGCCGCAGATCGCCGACGAGTTCAAACGCCACAACGAGCTCTCCATGCAGTTTCTGCAGTACCTCACCTCCACCGGCCTCGTTTCCGACGCGCCGAGCCGTTCGCTCGAAGAACTGCTCGAAAAGGTCGGTCCCGCCCGCCTCGAACAGTGGCTGATGATGATCATCTATTCCAAATCCTCCCGCAAAGTCGAAACGGAAAAATCGCCGCTGTCGCTTCTGATCGAGCAGCGCATCGACATCATGACCACCGTCATCGGCGCGCTGGACCCTCTGGAAAAGGCACGGATGTGCGACCAGGCCCGCCTGTGCGCCTTCGTCTCCCTGATGGATACGGTGCTCAACGTTCCGATGAGTTCCGTTCTGCAGCAGGTCAAGGTCTCCGAAGAGGTGGAAGAGGCTCTGTTGTCGCATTCGGGAAAACTCGGGCGGATTTTCGCTCTGGCGCTGGCGGTCGAAAAAGACGATTACGCCGCCGCACAGGTTCTGCTCAAGGCCCTGAAGCTGCCCCCGGATCTGCTTCCGAAACTCCAGGAGCTCAAAAAAGTCTGACCCTTGCGCCTCTTTCTGGCCCAACGCGCTTTTATCGACGATTACGAAACCCTCAGGGCGGACTTCGCCCCCTGTCTCGAAGGACGCTGGCGCACGCCGGAATCCCTGCACGCCACCGCCTTGTTCCTCGGTGACCGTTTCGAACCGGAGCGGATCGTCCGGACCGTCGCCTCCCTCGCTCTCGACCTCGACGACGCCCCGATCGAAGGGACAGACCGCTTCACGCACAACCGCATTTTCTACGCGGGAGCGGACCACCCTTCCCTCGCATCGACCTCCCGCCGGCTCGCGGAAGCGTTCGGCCTCACACCCCGGCGCCGTTTCGTCACCCACGTCACGCTCATGCGTTACAAACAGATCGATCCCGACTGTTTCGAGCGGAAAAAAACGGCCTGGGAGCACCGGAAAATCGGAACGGTTTCCGGGCCGCTGATCCTGATGAAAAGCACGCTTCTGCCGACCGGAGCCGTCTACGAACCGCTGCATATTTTTTAAATAGGATAAAAATACTCCTTTTATTGATCTCAATCAAGAGTATTTTTGTCCTATTTATCTATACTTCCCCCGACAAATCAAAAATACGGAGAAAAAACCATGAAAAAAGCATTACTCATTATCCCGATTCTGGCCACACTGGCCATCGCGGAAAACACAGTTCACTACGATACGTCCGACCGTTCCAAAGCCTCGTCCGGCAACGACAAAGTGCATTATGACCGCCGCGGAACGGACACAAAACCGCTGAGCACGCCCAACCATCCTTCCGCCGGACTTTACGGCAAATAAGCCTGCGCGGGTCCTACCCGCGACACATCTCTTCGATTTCGTCAACGCTTTTGGCGATCGCCCCGCTCAGATTCTCACACCCCGTTTCCGTCACCAGAATGTCGTCTTCGATGCGAATGCCGATGCCGCGGTATTTTTCGGGGACGGTTTCATCCGACGCCGGCAGGTACAGTCCCGGTTCGACGGTGAGCACCATCCCCGCCGCCAGCGGAATCTCCTCTCCGTCTTCGCCGTAGTACGGCGCGGGGTCGTGCACGTCGATCCCCAGCCAGTGGCCGATGCCGTGGGGAAAATACTTTTTATGCGCCTTCTCTTCGACCAGTTTTTCGACCTCGCCTTTCAGGATCCCCAGAGACACCATCTTTTCGCACAGCATGGTTTCGGCCTTTTTCTGCAAATCGCTTTTGAGCACACCCGGCGCGATGTCGCCGATCACGGCGAGCTGCACTTCCAGCACCGCTTCGTACACTTCCCGCTGCGCCGGGGTGAAACGGCCGTTGACGGGAAAGGTCCGGGTGATGTCGGTGGCATAGAAACGGTATTCGCACCCCGCGTCGATCAGCACCAGGTCGCCGTCGTTCAGCGGCGCATCGTTGCGGACGTAGTGCAGGGTGTTGGCGTGATCGCCGCCGGCGACGATCGTCGTGTAGGCATCGCTGTACGCACCCCGCGAAGCGAAGACATACTCGTACTCCGCCTGCAGTTCGTACTCCATCATCCCCGGCCGGCACAGCCGCATGGCGCGGTGGTGCGCCTCCGCCGTGATCTGCAGCCCTTTCCGGATCAGCGCGATCTCCTCCGCGCTCTTGAGCAGCCGCATCCGCCGCACCGCCGCCGTGACGTCGAGCAGCTGCGTGACCGGGCGTTTCGTCTCCCGCTCGTGCCGCAGCGCTTCGGCGGCTTTCCGGGCCTCGGCGTACCACGGCTCGTCGCTGAACAGGTCCAGATAGAGCCGCGGCAGATTTTGCAGCAGTTCGGGCAGCTTCTGTGCATACTCCGTCACGGGGTGGACCTCGTCGACGTCGAAACGCGCCTTCGCCCGCTCCACCCCGAGACGTTCGCCCGTCCACAGCTCCAGCTTTTCGTCTCGCGGCTGCACGAACAGCACCGTTTTCGTCCCTTCCGCGTCCCTGCGCAGCACCAGCACGGCGTTGTCCTCGTCGAAGCCCGTCAGATAGAAAAAGTCGCTCTGCGGGCGGTAGGGGTACTCCGTGTCGTTGGAGCGCGTTTTCGGTACGCCGGCGCCGAGCACCGCGACGCCCTCTTCCATCGTCTCCAGCAGCGCGTTCCTGCGCGCTTTAAAGGTCGTTTCATTCATGCCGTAATTGTAGCCCGTTTCGCTATAATTGCACAACTTTTTCGCCGGAAGCCCGGCAGGGGACGACACCGATGACAAACCTCGAACCGCTTTTGAACCATTTCGATGCCGTTGTCGCGGCACTGCGGCAGCGGCACTTCGATCCGGAGATGATCGACGACCTGAAAGCGGTTCACAAAACCTTCACCCGCACGGGCGAAGAACTGAAAGAAGCGCTGGACTACCAGCACCAGATGGAAAACCTGTTGCGCATTTACAAAAAAGCGGACAAGGACATCGAAACACTGTCCGCGAAGATGGCGACCAACCGGACCCGCATCGCCCGTCTCGAAGAAAAACGCAGCCAGGCGGCGGATGCACTCCGGGCACTCGCCCGCCGGCTGCCCGACAACCTGTTAAAGGAGAACAGAGCATGATCGACCTCAAACTGCTTCAGAAGGATTTCGAAAACGTCCGCGCCGCGCTGACGCGCAAAGGCGTCGCCGCCGAAACGCTCGAAAAGCTCCGCGAACTCAACGAATCGCTCAAAAAGGCCAAAGCCGCCTTCGAAGAGGCCCAGGCGGAACAAAACCGCATGAGCAAACTCTTCGGGCAGTACAAAAAAGAGGGGAAGGATATCGCCGAACTCAAGGCGAAAGTCGACGCGAACAAGGCGAAGATCGCCGAGTTGAGCGAAGCCCAGCGCGAGGCCGAAGCGGCGCTCGACGCGCTGGCGATGGGCGTGCCGAACCTCCCGGACGCCGACGTGCCCGACGGTGAGGACGAAAACGACAACGTCGAGATCCGCCGCGTCCTCGAACCGCGCACCTTCGACTTCACCCCCAAAGAGCACTGGGAACTGGCGGAAGCCAACGGCTGGATCGATTTCGAACGCGGCGTCAAGCTCGCCCACAGCCGCTTCTCGGTTCTCGGCGGCACGGGGGCGCGGCTGGAGCGCGCGCTCATCAACTTCATGCTCGATTTCAACCGCGAACGCGGCTTCGACGAAATGAGCGTCCCGCAGCTGGTCAACGGCCGCGCCCTCGAAGGCACGGGGCAGCTGCCGAAGTTCGCCGAAGACCTCTACAAGATCGAGGGCGAGGACCTCTACCTGATCCCGACGGCGGAAGTGCCGCTGACAAACCTCTTCCAGGACGAGATCGTTCCCGCCGACGCCCTGCCGATCAAAATGACCGCCCACACCGCCTGCTTCCGCAAAGAGGCCGGCAGCGCCGGGCGCGACACCCGCGGCATCATTCGCCAGCACCAGTTCCACAAGGTCGAGATGGTCTGCATCACCAAGGCCGACGAGAGCGACCGGGTCTTCGAGGAGATGGTCGCCTGCGCGTCGGACATGCTGACGGCGCTGGGCCTGCCGCACCGCCTCGTCGACCTCTGCACCGGCGACCTCGGCTTCGGGGCCGCGAAAACGGTCGACCTCGAAGTGTGGCTGCCG
>Ga0256843_1001336_pt1 | contig 19550 bp, 19 predicted proteins | sample AlvinellametaG_FD_191572 | JGI IMG/M metagenome (GOLD analysis project Ga0256843, IMG submission 191572) | Pompeii worm associated microbial communities from hydrothermal vent at the East Pacific Rise, Pacific Ocean - Alvinella | ecosystem: Host-associated > Annelida > Integument > Unclassified ... | reverse complement strand
CTTTGTTGTAAGTGATTGCATAATAGGTTCGTGCATATTGAATCCCATAAAAAATACAATAACACCAACAACAAAAAGAGTATAATCATCACTTACAATTTTTGCATCAATAGAAGCAGAACTTAGTGAAATAATATAATAAGATATACCAAAAAAAGCAATACCTAACATAAGTACTTGTTTAAACATTCCTCTTTTTTCTGCAAGCATTGCTGCAGGTCCCATTGCAAATATACCAGCTACCATTGCAGGAAGATAAACTTTCCACAATTCAGATACTTGCCAACCATATGCTTTTGTTAAAACAATAGGAATAATCATAAATGCAAATGTCATAAGACCTTTTTGTAAAAAGTTTGTTATATTCATTTTAAGTAATGATGGATTTACAAGAAATGAGTATTTATCACTTCCATTGTATGTATGTGTTATTTTTGGTGCATTTGGTACATATTTTATAAGTATAAATATAGATACAATAGCCATAACAGCAACAATATAAAATAGTGTAGATACACCAGCTGCAGCTCCTATTAATGGACCAGCAACCATTGCAATTGCAAATGCTAAAGCAATACTACCACCCATAAGTGCCATAGCTTTTGGTCTTTGTTCTTCTTTTACAATATCACTAATCATAGCAGTTACAACAGCACCAATAGCTCCTGCACCTTGTAAAAATCTACCAAATAATAATGTAATCATATTATCAGCTTGTGCTGCTATTAATGAACCTATTGCAAATATAATAAGCCCCATCACTATAGTACTTTTTCTTCCTATTTTATCACTTATTATTCCAAAAGGTACTTGAAATATCATTTGAGTGATTGCATAACCACCAATAACAATACCTACAGTTGTAGGAGTAGCACCTGGTAAGCTTAGTGCATATACAGAGATTACTGGTAATACTATAAAAAGCCCTAAAAATCTCATAGCGATGATTATATTTAAAGGCATAATTGTCTTAAGCATATTCGCTTCCTTTTTATTTTTTTGCCATTATATCTAAAAAAAATTATTATTAATATCATAAATTAGTATAGTATTAATAATTAATATTAAACAAAGTTTTTATTTTATTATCAATTAGAAGTAAATCTTAATATAAACATAAGTAAATTATATAATATTAAGTAAAATTTCTATAATATATAAAATAATTAACTAGAAAAGGGAAAATTTGGAACATAAATATACTGAATATAAAGATATTGATCAAGCACAACTTCAAAAAGATATTGACGATATAAAGGAAACATTAGGACCAGTAACTCAAGATGACTTTGATCATTTACTTAAACTTGAAAGATGGGGAAGAACATTTACATTTTCAGGATTTGCTATAATATTATTATTAAATATTTTTACAGTAACTGGAATATTATTTTGGATAAGTGCAATTATAGCAGGTGCACTAATTGCTGTTGGTAATACTGGAAGATGGGCAAATGTTACTCATCCTATTTTACATGGTGCATACGATAAAGTACCTGGTATTCCATATAGATATACAAAAGCTGGTTTTGCAACTGGATGGAGAAGATATGTAGATTGGTTAGATTGGATAAAACCAGATGCTTGGACATTTGAACATAATGTTATGCACCATTATCATTTAGGTGAAGATGATGATCCAGATAATGTAGAAAAAAATCTAAAATGGCTTCATGAAGCAAAAATTCCTAATTTCTTTAAATATGCTATAGTTTATGCATTTGCTACAGGATGGAAATTACTTTATTATGCACCAAATACACTTAGAATTTTAGAAAATAAAGAAAGAAAAAAGAAAAAACTACCAGAAACTAGAGATTATGAGATTAATCCTTTAACTAAAAATGGAAAAGAGTTGTGGCTTCAATATATCTTACCTTATGGTATTTTTCAATTTGTATTTTTACCATTTTTATTTTATCCTATAGGTGGTATGGATGCTGTTACTAATGCATTTATTATAATCGTATTAGCTGAAGTATTTGCAAATATGCACTCATTTTTAGTTATTGTTCCAAATCATAGTGCTGAAGATATTTATCAATTTTCAACTCCTCATAAAACACAAGGTGAGTATTACCTAAGACAAATTATGGGAAGTGTAAATTATAATACGGGTAGTGATTTTATTGATTTCTTACATGGTTTTTTAAATTATCAAATAGAACATCATATTTTCCCTGATAGATCTCACTACTTCTATCAACAAAGTCAACCTATTATTAAAGAAATATGTAAAAAGCATAATCTTGAATATAGACAAGAAAGTGTATTTAAAAGAATTTTAATGACATTTGATCTTATGATTGGTAAAACAAAAGTATTAAGAATTGATGGAATTTAATCATTGATATATTAAAATTTAAAGGCTAGATATTTTTATCTAGCCTTTTTTAATTTAAAAATATTACAAAATGTCATATTTTTAAATTAAAAGAAAAAATTACACTATAATATTATTATGAAACTTACAAAAGAACAAGAAGAAATATTATCAAGTGTAAAGATACATAAAAATATAAAAATAAATGCCTTTGCAGGTACAGGAAAAACTTCTACATTAAAACTTATATCAAATAGCTTTTCAAATAAAAGAATATTATATCTTGCATTTAATAGTGCAATTAAAAATGAAGCTAGTCAAATATTTCCTTCTAATACTTTTGTAAAAACAACTCATGGATTAGCATATAGTGCTATTAAAAAATACACTAAAATTGATTTATCAAAACTTACTAATTATAGAGCAATAGATATATCTAAAAAATTTGATATAACTTATAATCAAGCATTAATAACACTTAAAATATTTGATGCATTTTGTAATTCAAATAATGATGAAATAAAAAAAGATGATTTAGAACATAAAACTGCAAAACAAATGTTTAATTATATGCTTATAAACAAAATGGATCCTACTCATAATTTTTATTTAAAATATTATCAATTATTATTAAAAAATAATCAAATACAACAATACTCTTACGATATTATTATGCTCGATGAAGCACAAGACACCAATGATGTAACACTAGATATATTTGATAATTTAAAATCAAATACAAAAATTTGTGTAGGAGATAATCACCAACAAATATATTCATTTAGAGGCAGTAAAAATGCTTTGGATAAAATCAATTTTGATAAAATATTATATCTTTCTTGCTCTTTTAGATTTAACAATCAAATAGCATCTTATGCAAATATATTATTAAGCAACTTTAAAAATGAAAAAGTAAAAATAAGTGTTTCAAAAGATATAAATAAACCTATTGATACACATGGATTTATTTCAAGAACAAATGCAACACTAATTGCACAAATAGCACTTAGAATAAAAGAAAAAAAGCCATTTGTTACAATAAGAGAACCAAATGAAATATTTAATTTAAGTATTGAAGTATATTATTTACTAAACAATAACAAATCTAAAATAATAAGAAATAAGTTTCTAAAAGACTTCAAGGATGAAGATGAATTAATGCAATATGCCCAAGAAGTTGATGATTATGAATTAAAATCATCAATTAAACTAATAAAAGAATATCAACATGAAATATTTTTATTTAAAGATATTAGTGATAAATTTTATAAAGCATGGTTAAATAAAGCAAATATTTTATTTCATAAAAGAATTAATGAAATTCTTTTTTTAACTACTGCTCATACATCAAAAGGTTTAGAATGGGATAGTGTAGTTATTGCTGATGATTTTAGTGATTTTGCTGATTTAATACTTGATAGTGGCTATGATAATTTTAAAGATTTTAAAAAAAATATAAACAATATCTCAAATCAAGAAATAATAGATGAATTTAATCTATTTTATGTAGCTATTACAAGAGCAAAAAAAACAATCATAAAAGATAGTGAAAATTTTCATTATTTACTAAATAAAAATATTGCAAAATTAATAGATGCAAGAATAAAAGAATCTAAACAAGATTTAAAATTAAATAAAAATGTAAAAAAAGTATCAAAAATACAAAAAGAAGAAAAATCAATACTTAGAATACAAAGAAATAAAAATGAAGGTAAATTAAAAAATCAAGGTTTAAAATGGAAATTAGAAGACAAAATAAAAGTTAAAAGTTTATATAATAAAAACTACACAATATTACAATTATCAAATAAACTTCAAAGAACAACAAGTGCGATACTTGCAGAACTTTACAAAAGTGAAATAATCACTAAAACTGAGCAAAATAAACTTTCTTTACTTTTAAAACAAAATATTTACAATACTTCAAAACTAATGTTATAAATTTACTAAATTTTAGATATAATTATAGCAATAAATTAAAAATAGGATACAAAATTGTCTAAACAATTATTACAAAAACAAGCAAATACAATTAGATTTTTAGCAGCAGATATGGTTCAAAAAGCTAACTCAGGACACCCAGGTGCACCTATGGGTATGGCTGATATAGTTACAGTATTATCAAATCACTTAAAACTAGACCCAACAAACTCTTCATGGTTAAATAGAGATAGATTAGTATTCTCTGGTGGTCATGCATCTTCTATGGTATATTCTTTATTACATTTATGGGGATATGATTTAAGTATTGAAGACTTAAAACAATTTAGACAACTAGATTCTTTAACACCAGGACATCCAGAAAATGGACATACTCATGGAGTTGAAATCACAACAGGACCATTAGGTCAAGGTATTGCAAATGCAGTTGGTTTTGCTATGGCTTCAAAATATGCAGCACATTGTCTAAACTCTGAAACAGCAGAAATTATAGATCATCATGTTTATTGTTTATGTGGAGATGGAGATTTACAAGAAGGTATATCTTATGAAGCATGTGCAACAGCAGGTCATCAACAAACATCGAACTTAACAATTATTTATGATTCAAATGATATTACAATTGAAGGTGATATTTCAATTGCATGGAGTGAAGATGTAGCAAAAAGATTTGAAGCTATTAACTTTGATGTAGTAACTATTGATGGTCATGATTTTGATGCTATTGATAAAGCACTTACAGATTCAAGAAATTCAGATAAACCAACACTAATTATTGCAAAAACTGCAATTGGAAAAGGTGCAGCAACTCTTGAAGGTTCTCATCATACTCATGGTGCTCCTTTAGGTAATGATGAAATTGCAGCTTCAAAAACAAAAGCTGGATTTGATCCAAAAGAGACTTTTGTAGTTCCAACTGATGTAAAAGAGGCATTTGATAAAACTAAATCGGGAGCAATGTTAAGTAAGGCATGGGATAAATTAGTAAAAAAAGATTTACCTTTAAGTGAACAAAATGAAACATTAAATGCTCTACTTAATCCTGATTTTAGTAAAGTAATATATCCTGAATTTGAAGCAGATTCTATGATTGCAACAAGAGATTCAAATCATAAAATACTAAATGCAATTGCAAAGGCAGTACCTAGCTTTATTGGTGGTAGTGCAGATTTAGCACCATCTAATAAAACAGAATTAATTGGTCTTGGAGATTTTCCAAAAGGTAGAAATATTCACTTTGGAATAAAAGAACACTCAATGGCAGCTATTGCAAATGCTATGAATTTATATGGATTATTTAGAGTTTATTCTGCTACATTCTTTATATTTTCTGATTATTTAAAACCAAGTGCAAGAGTAGCTGCACTTTCTAATATCCCTCAACATTTTATATGGACACATGATAGTATTGGTGTAGGAGAAGATGGTGCAACACACCAACCAATTGAACAACTTGCACAATTTAGAGCATTACCAAACTTCTATACATTTAGACCTGCAGATGCTAGTGAAAATGTAAAATGTTGGCAAAAAGCACTTACTATGAATGCACCTACAGCTTTTGTATGTTCAAGACAAAAGCTTATGACTTTAAAAGATAAAAGAGTACATGGAGATGTACAAAATGGTGGATATTTATTAACACAAAGAGAAAATGCAACAGTAACATTAATTGCAAGTGGTTCTGAAGTAATGGAAGCATTACAAACAGCATGTGCATTAGAAGTTGATGGAATTAGCTGTAATATTGTATCTGTTCCTTGTTTTGATTTATTATGTGAGCAAGATAAAGAGTATATAAATACTATTATTAAACCAGATACTATTAAAATTGCTATTGAGATGAGTTCATCTATGGAATGGTATAAATTTGCTGATGAAGTAATAGGTATGAATAGCTTTGGTGCTTCTGCTCCAGCAAATGATTTATTTGAAAAATTTGGATTTACTCAAAAACAATTAAAAACAAAAATAGAAAAAATAGTAGCAGATTATAAATAATATAAAGAGAAATAATGACAGAAATTACAATAAACTCACCATTTGATATGCATCTTCATCTAAGAGATGATGATATGCTAAAACTTGTAGCACCTCTAAGTAGCAAAACTTTTGCAGGAGCAATAATTATGCCAAATCTTGTACTACCTGTTGATACAAAACAAGCTGTAATTGAATATAAAAATAGAATTTTAGATGCTATAGGTGATGATGATTTTAAACCATTTATGACATTATTTTTCAAACCATATACAAAAGAGTTTTTAAGTGATGTAAAAGATGAAATTTCTGCTATTAAATTATATCCAGCAGGAATTACAACTAATAGTGAAGGTGGAGTTGAAACAATTGATACAATAGCTTTAGCACCTACTCTTAATGCAATGGCTGAACTTAATATTCCACTTTGTATTCATGGAGAAACAAATGGTTTTGTTATGGATAGAGAATCTGAATTTATGAATGTATATGAAGAACTAGCTATTGCATTTCCTAAATTAAAAATAATTATGGAACATATCACTACAAAAGATGCTGTAAAACTTGTACAAAAATATGATAATTTATATGCAACTATTACTATTCAACATTTACTTATAACACTTGATGATGTTGCAGGTGGTATGCTTCAACCTCATTTATTTTGTAAACCTATTGCAAAAACACCAAAAGATCAAGAAGCTTTATTAAATATTGCACTTAGTGGAAATGATAAAATTATGTTTGGTAGTGATAGTGCACCACATCCAAAACATGCAAAAGAAGCTTGTGGTTGTGCAGCTGGAGTATTTACATCTCCTATTGCACTTCAAATATTAGTAGAATTATTTGAAAAGCATAATGCACTTGACAATTTACATAAATTTGTATCACTTAATGCTTGTAAAATATATGATATGCAACCATCATCAAAGCAAGTACATCTAATCAAAAAAGATTTTACAGTTCCAAGCTCATATGATGCTCATGGAGAAACAGTAGTACCTATGAAATTTAATCAAACTATCTCTTGGTCTATTAAAAACTAATCTAAAATTAAATCAAAATAAAAAAGCCAGATTAGTATCTGGCTTTTTTTGTATATTTTATTATATAATTACAGATTATATTGATTATAAGATTTAATTAATATACTTTGGTATATACTTCGCTAAATTACAAAAAAAGGATCTAAACATGTCAAATGAAACACATGAAGAAGAAAAAAATAGATTAAAATATTTTCCTATTACAATGTTTGCTACAACAATGGGATTAGGTGGATTTACTATTATGTATCAAAAAGCTGCAGAAGTTTTAGGTTTTCCACATATAATAGGAAATTCACTTTTATATATAGTAACTGCAATATTTTTAGCTATAGTTGGATTTTATTTAATAAAATTTATGTCATATCCAGAAGAAGCAAAAAAAGAATGGAATCATCCAATAAGAATAAATTTCTTTGCTGCCATTTCAATATCTATGCTTATATTAGCCATAGTTCATAAGCCAGAATTTCATGCAACTGCCCAATTCTTTTGGACAGTAGGGACTATTATTCACTTCTTTTTAACATTACATACAATTAAATTTTGGATTAACCATAACCAAGAATTAACTCATTCTAATCCAGCATGGTTTATCCCTATAGTTGGTAATGTACTTGTTCCTGTAGGTGGAGTTGGTTTTGCTAGTACTGGATTACTTATGTACTTCTTCTCTGTTGGTGTTTTCTTTTGGATAGTATTATTTGCTATTTTATTTAATAGAATTATTTTTCACCACCAATTACCAGCTAAATTTATGCCAACATTATTTATTTTTATAGCTCCACCATCTATTGCATTTATTGCTTATTTTAAAATGTTTGGACACTATGATGATGCATTTGCACTTATTTTATATAACCTTGCACTATTCTTTACTATTTTAGTTGCATTTATGTATAAAAACTTTATTAAAATTAAATTCTTTATTTCATGGTGGGCATTTACATTCCCATTAACAGCTATGACAATTGCAACAACACTTATGTATGCAAAAACAAAAGATGTTATATTAATGTATTTATCATATGGTATGGTTGCTGTAAGTACTTTAGTTATTGCTATAGTTACATATCAAACAATTATTCATATGTTTAAACATGAAGTTTGTATAGACGAATAATATTTATTTATTATTTACTAATCAAAGGAGCTAAGAGATTAGCTCCTTTTTTTATATTTAAAAAATATTACAAATTGTCATATAATTAAATTTAAACAATTTTTTTTGCTAATATTATATATCTAAATTAAAAGGATATAAATATGTCTATTATAGGGAAATGTCCATATTGTAAAGATGGGAATATAGTATTATCAAAAAAAGAAGTTCTAGGTAAAAATACAAAAATATATACTTGTTCAAATGCTTCATGGACAAGTGAAGATGGTGAGATGTTTGAGCTTACTAAAGATTCTACTTGTTCATTTCGTATATGGGGAAACTCACTTTTAAAATGGGGTAAAAGAGGTATTGGGGTATATGAAGTTAAAAAACTTCTTCAAGGTAAAGAAGTACCTGTAAGAATGTATAGTTTTACTGCAAAAAAAGAATATTATAAATATATCACTATAGATTATGAATATGGTGTTTCTGTTATATGGGATATAGATATCAAGGAAGAAGATTTAAATAAAAGTGCATAATTATTATTTTTAATAATTATTTATAATTGCTTGGTTATAATCATAAAAAATATATAAAAAGGCAAATTATGCTTAAAAAAGAAAATAAAGAAGAAGTACTAAATTCTTCAAAACATACATTATTTAAAACAAAAGTTGATGTAAAAGAGATAAAATTATCAAATAATACATATAAAAAAGAACCTGCTCATACTAGTTTTAGATTATTTGTTGATGCCTTTATGGAAAAAGATAGAGGATTACATGAAATATTTAATGAACTTTGGAATGCAAGTGAACATGATAAACTAGAACTAAGAATAAATTCAAGAGGTGGCCTTGTAAATGAAGGTAGTCAATTTTATTCAATTATAAAAAATAAGTTTAATGGAAGAACTACAACTATACTTGATTCTTGTGGATATTCTATGGGTGCATTGACATTTTGTATGGGAGATAAAAGAGTTGTAACTTTACGAAGCGATTTGATGTTTCATGATTATTCTGGTGGTATTGCAGGAAAAGGTGGAGAAATAAAATCAAGATTTAAGCATAGCACTAAGCATTTAAGAGAATTCTTTAAAGATGTTATACTAAAAAATAACTTCTTAAGTAAAAAAGAATTTGAAGATATGTTAATAGGAAAAGATTTTTGGATGGATACAAAAGAGCTTTGTAAAAGAGGTATTGCTACACATGTACTTATAAATGGCAAAGAAATAACAGCAAAAAAATATCTAAAATCTATTAAAAAAAATAAATCAAAAAAGTAAAACTATTAGTTTTACTTATCTTGTCTATGTAACACATAAGGATTTCGTTGAGCAGTTGGCATTATAAGTGTATGTTGGATATTAACATGTTCTGGTGCATTTAACACATAAATAATCAAATCTGCAATATCTTTAGCACTTAGTGGTTCAAAACCATCATAAACACTACTTGCTTTTTGATCATCACCTTTAAATCTTACATTAGAAAATTCAGTTTCAACTGCTCCTGGAGCAATATTTGATACTCTAACTTTTGTACCAACTAGATCAATATTCATAGCTTCACTTATAGAATGAACAGCACTTTTTGTGGCACTATATACATTTCCACCTGGATAGTTCATAATACCAGCAATACTTCCTAGGTTAATAACATGACCTTTATTTTTTTCTCTCATTTGAGATAATATTATTTTACTTACATATAATAAACCTTTAATATTAGTATCTATCATATTATCCCAATTTTCTATATTACCTTGATCAATTTTTTCAATACCCAATGCTAAACCAGCATTATTGATTAAAATATCTATTTCATATTCAGTAAGTAATTGAGTAAGTATCTCTTCTACTTCTATTTTATTGCTCACATCAAAACAAAGTATTTTTACTTCTATATCGTATTTTTCTTCTAATTTTTCTTTTAATGTTAATAATCTTGATTTTCTTCTGCCTGTTAATACTAAATCAACCCCAAGTTTTGCAAGAGATTTTGCACAAGCCTTTCCTATGCCTGATGTAGCTCCAGTAATTAATGCTGTTTTATCAAGTAAATTATTCAAGATTTATCCTTTTTTATTTTATATTTTAATTATAGGTTATATATACTTTATTATTCTTTATATGCTTTATTTTGGTAAACCAAATTTTTGTATAATTAAATCACCATCTTCATCATAGTAGATATAATTTAAAAAATCTTTTTTTATATTTAATCCTATTAAATATCTAATAGCTAAATTAGCTTGAGTTGATGCTATTTGCATAACTATAGGACAAGCAATACCTTGTGGTATTCTATCTTTTATAGAAAAAACACTATCAAATTTACTATCTTGAAAAAAACAAACTTGTCCATGAAACTCTTCTACACTGCCATAAATCCAAGGTATATTTTTGCTTTTTGAATATTCATCTATAGTTTTTCTTACCATTAGGTTATCTGTAGCATCTAATATCAAATCTATATTGGAGTCATCCTGCTTTACAAAATCATCAAAACTACCATCTATAGTATTTACTTTTACAAAATTATTTTTTGATAATATTACATCTTTTAGTACTTCACACTTTTTTTTATTTTCATCATCAAGTGTAAATGCTATTTGTCTATGTATATTATGAATACCTACTTCATCAAAATCAATTAGCGTTATTTGCCCTATTCCACTCGTACCTAATGCATAAGCTATACTACATCCAAGTCCACCACAACCAACTATTACTATATGCTTATCTTCTAAGCTTTTTTGAGTATCTAAACCCCAAAGTTTTATTTGTCTATTAAAATAATTTTCCATAAGGTATTATAATAGAATTTTGTTATAATTACAAAAAATCAAAAGGCATTTTATGAATCTTGTAGGATTTGACTATATAAATCAAAAAGAAAAAGAACTCACATATAAGTATATAAATGACACTTCAATAAAAAAATATATCTTAGGTATAAATGCTCTTACAAAATCTGTTTTAAAACATATAAAAGTAGATGGTATAATTGATGATTTTACAAGAGTACAAAGTAGTAGAAAAAAAGATATTTTAAATATAAAAGATATACCAAAAGATAGTATAATTTTATGTACAGCACAAGGTAGTCCACTTGAAGTACAAAATACACTAAATGATATGGGATATACAAACTTTTCTTATCTTAGTTTTTATAGATATAGTGGGTTTAACTTAAGACCTACAGACTTTATACTTGATTTCAAAGATAACTTTATAAATAATATAGAAAAATATCAATGGATTTATGAAAAGTTAAATGATAATAAATCAAAAGAAGTATTTACTAAAATATTAAACTTTAAACAAACTTTTGATTTAAGCTTTATGGATGGCTTTACAAATAACTTTGAAGAGCAATACTTTGATAAAAAATTAATTTCAAAAAAAAATAATATAGTTTTTGTAGATGGTGGAGCTTATGTAGGAGATACAATTCCTAGTATTATTAAATATTTTCCTAAATATAAAAAAATATATGCAATTGAACCAAATACTTTACATATAAATATAGCAAAAAGAGATTTTAAAAATACTAAAAATATTGAATTTATAAACTGTGGACTAGGAAAAGAAGAAATTAATATACAAGATAATAATGAGCTACAAAATAACTGCAACCATAACTATCAAGCACTAAAAATAAACACTATAGATAATCTAATAAATGAAAAATTTGACTTTTTAAAACTAGATATTGAAGGTGCAGAAGTAGATACTATAATAGGAGCATCAAATAGTATAAAAAAACATCATCCTATTTTAGCAATTTGTATTTATCATAAAGCATCACATTGGTATGAAGTACCAAAAGAAGTTTTAAAAATAAGAGATGATTACAATATTTATATTCGTCATTACATGGAAGGTATTTACGAAACTGTTATGTATTTTATTCCTAAAATTAACTAAAAATTTGATACTATATGAACTACAATTTAAATGGAGTATTTTTATGCAAAAAATAGCAATAGTAGATGATGAACAAGATATTTTAAATATTTTGGAAAAGTTTTTTTCTAGAAAAAAATTATTTGAAGTAAAAACATTCGTAAAACCACAAGAAGCCATTGATGATATTAAGTTAAATCATTATGATTTAGTACTTACAGATATAATGATGCCTCAAGTAGATGGTATTGAACTTTTAAAGCAAATAAAAGAACACAATGAAAACATCAAAGTTATTATGATGACTGCATATTCTACTCTTGAAAAAACTCTTGAATCTGAAAAACTTGGTGCTAGTGATTATATTACAAAGCCATTTGTTAGTTTAAAAGATGTTGAAAATAAAATACTGGAGATACTAGAATAATGATATTTGATAATATAACAGCACTATATGTAGAAGATGAACTTGATGTAAGAGAAACTATGTCATCAATGATTGGTGATATTTTTAAAGAATTTTTAACTGCAGAAAATGGAAGAGTTGGTTTAGAAACATTTACAGCAAATCAAGATAAAATTGATATTGTTATTACTGATATAAATATGCCAGAACTTGATGGACTTCAAATGATTGAAGAGATTAATAAAATAAAAAAAGTTCCAGTTGTAATTACATCTGCATATAATGATAATGAATTTTTACACAAAGCTATATCTTTAGGGGTATCATCATATGTAAATAAACCTATTAATGTAAAAGAATTATTTGAAGAGTTAAAATTAGCTTGTGAACCATTGTTGTTAAAACAAGAATTACACACTCAAGAAGAAAGACATATTCAACAACAATTAGATGCAGCAAAGTTTACAGCAATTGGTCAATTAAGTGCTGGTATTACTCATGAAATAAATACTCCACTTACATTTATAAAAGCTACTTTTGAAATGATGCAATATGATTTAGAAGACTTAGAAGATGGAGAACTAAAAACAAGCTTATTAAATGATGCAAAAACAATAAACGATGGTATAGTTCGTATGGAAAATATAATATCATCTATGAAAGAGATGGCTCAAAAAAGTAATGAAAAAAGAGAAACTGCAAATGTTTATTCTACTCTTATTACAGCTTTGATTTTAACTTACAATAAATCTAAACATATCTCAAATGTATATATAAATAATGAACAATTCACACCATCTACATCTAAAGATAAATTAACATTTATGGCAAATATCCAAATTCAAAGAATTGAACAAGTTTGGATTATTATTATAAATAATGCTATGGATGAATTAAAAAAATATAAAGATTTTAATGATAGAAGATTAGATATCACTATAGAAAAAACACAAGATGATAAGATTAGAATATTATTTAAAGATAATGCTGGTGGAATAGATGAAAAAATAATTGATCATATATTTGAAGCTTTTAAATCTACAAAAGAATCATCAGGAATGGGAGTAGGACTTAATATCGCTCAAAAAATAATTCATGAAAATAACTCAATAATCAAAGCATACAATGAAAATAATTGTGCTGTATTTGAAATAATATTATAAAGGAATATAATGTTTGAAAATGTAAAAATGCCAGATAATATGAATCCAGAAGTATTAACACACCTTATGAATCCACAAAACTATGGAAAACTTGATAATCCAAGCTGTATTGGTGTAAATCTTGATGAAAAAACAGGTGAATATGTAATATTTTATTTAGAACTAGATGGTGATATTATCAAAGATGTAAGCTATGCAACAAATGGCTGTCAAGATACAGTAGTAATAGGCTCTATGTTTACTTCTATGATAAAGGGTGAAACAGTTGAATTTGCTAATAATTCACTTGGTAGAATTACTGAAAAACTAGGTGATATGTCAAGACAACAAGAACTTTGTGCAGAACTTGTACTAAATTCATTTGTAGCTGCACTTATAAATCTAAAAAACCTAGAAGATGGAAAAACAGAAGAGATGCATGTAATCAAAACTAAAGAATCTTGTGAAATAGAACAAGACACTCAAGAAGAAACAAATGAATAATCTATATAAACAAAAACATCAATTATGGTTAAAAATTGTATTTGCTTCATTTGCTATAAATGATGAAGAGATAAAATCAAGACTATATGACTTTTCACAAATAGCATTTAGACATCTAAAATGGTTAGGTGAAGATATACTAAGTAAAGGTGAAGATTATAATTATGATAGAGATTATAAAGCTTTAGATAAATTTACTTCAAATCATCCTCTACTTCAAAATTTAAAATCAGATATAGAAAAAATTCAAGAGCTTTATGATAATAGTGTATTGTCAAATAGAATTAAAACAGATGAATTTTATTTACTTGATTATATTGACAATATCTTACAACAAGATGATCAAGAAATAACAGCATTTAATATGAAAATGAAATGGCGAGATGATTTAGATGAAGAACAAACAAAGTCTTTAATACTATTTTTATTTGAAGAGTCTTATAAAGAGTATGAATTGATTATGATTTATGCTTATATGCAAGCAAGAACTAATAATACTTTACAGTTTAATGTATATCAAGATTTAGTAGATGAATCACACTTCCACCTTAAATCATTTGGTAATATGATGGCAAAACTAGGAATACTTACACTTCCTAGAGAACTTCATGAGATGACATATAAAATCAAAGATCTAAATAAGTTTATAATTGCAGGAATAGCTGAAGAAGAAGCAGCAAAAGAGATGTGTAAACAACTAAGCGAATCTATAAATGATGATGAACTTTCAAAGTTTTTTGACTTTATAAACTACCAAGAAAACTACCATATCGAGCTTATGAAGAAGTTGTTATAGACTTCTTTACATTTTTAAATACAAATTCTTCAAAGCTTTGTATTTGAATGTCATCTAACTTTTTAGTTGTATTGTAGGTAATAAGTTTGCAATTATTATTTTCTTTACAAAAATATTTAAAACTATTTATCTCCCTTTTTAATGTTTTTTCATCTTCAATATTATAAGAAACTTGATATAATGTGTCATTAGTTTTAAAATCAATTTCATATTTATCATTTATATAAGTTAATTTATCATTTTTTTGAAATAATACATTAAATACAAAATTTTCCAAAATATTTCCTATGTTAGCACTTCTATTTATACCTAGATTTAAAAATCCATTATCTGTAAGATATAGTTTTTTTGCTGATTTTATTTGTTGAGTTAATTTTGTATGATAGTTTGGTATAGTTGATACTAAAAAATTATCTTCAAAATATTCTATATATTCTTTTATCATTTTTGCATCTATGTTTAATTTTTTTGCTAAACTAGAATAGTTTAAAGTTGTAGTAGCATTTGATACTACATAATAAAACAAGTCCTTTATAATCGCTGAACTTTTAATCTTATATCTTGGTACTATATCTTTTAGGATTATATCTTCTGCTATATTTTTGAGTTGTTCTTTTTTTATCATCTCATTTTCATTTGAAATAACACTATAGTATCCACCCCATTTTAGATATTCGTCTTTTGCTCTTGCTATTTTAATTTTATTTGATACTTGCTCTAGTACCGTACTATGTTTTATATTTTTAAAAGTTAAAAATTCAGTAAAATTAAAACTATAAACTTGAAGTTTTAAAACTCTCCCTGTTAATACTGTTGCATAGTTTGAAGTAAGAAGTGATGAGTTAGAACCTGTAATTATAAACTTTATATTACAATTTTCATATTTTGATTTTACAAATACTTCCCAGTTGCTAAATATCTGAACTTCATCTATAAAAAAGTATATTTTTTCATCAAGATTTGGATTTGCTATTTTTAAATACTCATCAAAAATATCACTTAAATAACTTGCATCATTTTTATATGGTATAAATTCTGGCTTTTCAAGATTTATAAAAAAAATATTATTTGTATTTGTTGTTTTAAGTAATTCTTTTATAAGTAGCTTTGCAATTGTACTTTTACCAACTCTTCTTGCACCTATAAGTGCTAATATCTCTTTGGTTTGCAAAAATTCTATAGCATCAGCTAGTATTTCTCTTAATATAAAGTTATCATAAGAATTTTTATTTATCCAATGGGGATTGTCTTCAAGTAGAATAGATTTCATTTTTAAATTCCTTTTTAAGAGTGTATTCCTTATAATACAGTATTATTTGTATATATTTACTTAAAATCTTCTTTTAAATACTCTTTTAAATCGTCTTTTACTATATCTTTTATCCATTTTGGTTCTAATACATGAAGATAAGGTATCCAGTATTTTATTATTGGAAGTATCTCCATTTCATGAGTTATTTTGACTACAAATTCCATAGTATCATCTTCATTTAGTGATGTTATAGTTTGTGTGGGAAGTGGTCTTCTAAAAAAGTATTTTTTAGCCATAGGCTTAGCAAAAAGTTTAACTTCAAATGGTTCTTTATCTTGATTAAACCATATAGATATAGAGTTATTTAATAATTCATCAATAGCACTATCTATAGTAAAGTTTGTATCTAAAATATTTATATTTGATAATTCATTCAAATAATATTTTTTAATACTTCCTTTTCTCAAAGCCACAAGATACCAAAATCCTTCAAAGTTTACTATTTTTAAAGGTTGTACTGTAGTATCATATCTGTTTTTTTCATAAATATATTGACATCTTATTTCATTTTTTGATTTTATTGCTTTTTCTAGTAAATCAATCTCTTTTATTTTACCACTTATATCTTCAATATTGAGTTTTGCATATATTGGATTATGTTCTTCATTCTTTATTTTTGTTAATAACTTTTTTGACTTAGATGCAAAATTTCCACCAATACCATCTGTAATTTTTTCTATAATATCAAGAACAATTTTATCTTCAATATCTCTAATTTTTTCTATTTTAAAACCATCTTGCATTTTCCATTTTTTATTTTCTTGATAAATAGGATAAGAAGAAACTAGCTTTTCATTAAAATCACGCTGTATTGTTCTAGTACTAACACCAAAGTCAACTGCCAGTTCTTTAACACTTAAACTTTCTCCATCATTTAGCCTTTGAAGTATAATTCTTAGTCTTGTAAGTGCTTTATCATAGTCGTGTTTGTATGCCATTTTATACCTTTGTATTATAGACTCTATTTTGTCTTAGTATATCATATCTAGTTTAAAAACTTCTCTATATCTTGGACTATTTCTTCAATAGCATCTGTAGCTTTTTTATATAATACCTTAGAATACATTTTATCATTGATAGCGTCACTTTTTTCTAAGTTATTCAATATACTATATTGTATTCCTTTACCTTTTCGTTTTTGATTATATGATGGTAAAAACATATCAAGATTTATTACATTACCACTTGTTCCTATAACAATTAGCATTTTACAATTAGATATTTCATTGTACAGTTTTTCATACTTAGGTGCTTGTTCACCAAAAAATACTATATCTGGTCTTAGTTTATTTTTACACTTAGGACAACTATCCCATTTATCTTTTAGTTTACTATATCCTATATCTTCAGTATAATTACACTTCATACATCTTATTTGAGTTAAAAATCCATGTAGATGAAGTACATCATTGCAACCTGCTTTTTCAAAAAGGTCATCTACATTTTGAGAGATAACAGCTATATCATCTGGATATTTTTCTTTTAATTTTGATATTTGTTTATGAGCTTTATTTGGTAATTTATCTTTTATATCAAATCGTCTTTTATCATAAAATTCTACAGTTTGTTCATAGTTCCAATCTAAACAACCAGCACTACAAATATCTTGTATATCATACTCTTCCCAAAGTCCACCACTATCTCTAAAAGTGCTAATTCCTGACTCTGCACTTATACCTGCCCCACTAAATATTATTACTTTTGCCATTATTTACCTCTTATTATATTTCAATTATACTGCAATTTGGTATATCTGAATTTTTATCTACACCTGGATTATATATCTTTGTATTTTTAAATATATCAATATTATCTATTGGATAATGCATATGACCACATAGTATAATCTTTGGACTTATAAGATTATTTTTTATCATTCTTGTTAATTCTTTATCACCCCAATCTTCATCTATTTTTTTACTTATTGATGTTTTTGTGTTTGATGGAGGAAGATGAGTAACCAATATATCACAATCATAAAAATCTAAATATGATGGATCTAAATATTCACAACAAGCTATTGTTGTATTGTTAATAGTTCTTTTACTAGTATCACTATAATAATTTGAACTACTAATTTTCTTTAACCAATCATTATTATTAAAATCTTCTATATCATGATTCCCACTACATATAAAAAGTGGTTTTTTAAACTCTTTAATCCAAGATGTTAACCATTTTATTTGTTCTTGTATTGATTGCTCCTTACTACTTTCTAGTAAGTCTCCACTAATACAAAATATATCAAAATCATTTTGTTGCTTAGCTATAAAATCAAACCAATTTTTATTAAAATGTAAATCTGTAGTATGTAATAGTTTCATAATTTATCCTATATTTTCTATTATATTTTCTATTTTCATTATAAATTTTTTATCATCAATATTAAATAAAACTTTATGTAAAATATTTTCAATATCTACATTTTCTTTTATATACCATTGTATTGTTTTATTTATATCATTAGATGTAAAAATATCATTTATAATATTTTTTAAAATATTTTCATTAGATAGCTTTTCTTCTTGCCATAATTTAAAAGTATCTTGATAAGTATTTTTATATACTAAAAATAACATTGAGATTAATAACCTATCTTCTAAATTTTTATAATACTTATCATCTGCATTTTTATTTATTTTTTCTAATACATTATGAGATATTGCTATACATTTATTTTCTTCTTTCATTTTTTGTGCCATTAATTCATTATCAACTTTATAAACAAATTTATCACAATATTTACAATGTCTTTTATCTATTGAATCAAAATCAATATCTAAATCCTCCCACTGCATAGGACAAATAGTAGGACTTACTTCACAATCAATAAAGTGTGAAAATTCATTTATAGGAGTTATCTCAAAATATGTATATGGACTAATTCCTGCAGTTCTTCTTTTTTTGTAAGTATGATTATGTGGATTTGGCTTTTTGGCTTTCTTTTCTTCTAAATATAGTTTATTAAAATATTCTTTTACTTTTTGATTTATTTTCATTTCAATCCTTTTATTTACTAATAAAGGATTATACATTCATACTTTGACATCTTTATGTCTGGTTTATATCTACT
>Ga0256843_1001334_pt1 | contig 19561 bp, 12 predicted proteins | sample AlvinellametaG_FD_191572 | JGI IMG/M metagenome (GOLD analysis project Ga0256843, IMG submission 191572) | Pompeii worm associated microbial communities from hydrothermal vent at the East Pacific Rise, Pacific Ocean - Alvinella | ecosystem: Host-associated > Annelida > Integument > Unclassified ... | reverse complement strand
TTAAAAATGAAAAATATAATTTATGGATTTTTAGGCCTTGTTATTTTAGCCTTTAGTCTGAATTCTTGTGTGAAAGACACAGATTATTCAACCCCGCAAATTAAATGTGAAGAACCCCAAATTGACGCTAGTCAACTTACCAGTATTGAAGCTGTTTTAGCCAACTGGCATGCTTTAAATCCCGGCCCTTATGATAAAAACGTATTAAAATTTGCCGATGAAACAGCCGAACCGGTTTATCTTACCGGATATGTGGTTTCAAAAGATGATACAGGAAACTTTTATAAAGAAATATTCATTCAAGATGATCCTGTTGATCCTCAACATGCTCTTAAAGTAGCTGTTGATATGCGTAGTTTGTTTACCAAATATGACGTAGGACGAAAATTGTATGTGCAATTAAACGGATTAGGATTAAACAAAGTGCACGGAGAATATGTAATAGGAGAATTAGACGGTGAAGATGTAATCAATATACGTGAAAATAAAGCCAAAGAGTTGATTAAAAGATCATGTCAAGTTGAAGCTATAGTTCCCAAAACGGTAACGGTTGGTGAAATCAATGAAGACATGTTAGGTATGTATGTGCAGTTGAACAATATGCAATTTGATCGTTCTGAAATCGGTAAAACTTTTGTCGATGCAGCGGATAGTTATGATTCACACAGAAAAATGGTAAGCTGTGAAGATGAAGAAGAATTACAATTGGAAACCAGCACTTTTGCCTCTTTTAAAGACAATTTATTACCCGAAGGACAAGGAAGCGTTAAAGGTATTTTGTCACGTGATTATCGCGATGATTATTATGTATTACGAGTATTGGGGGCCGATGAATTCAGCTTTGACGGTGAACGCTGTGATCCGCCATTATTAGAATGTGACGGCGACAATGTAGGTGGTAACAACGTTGTTTTCTTTGACGATTTTGAGTCTTATTCCGCTTATTCTACCGATATTCCGGGTTGGACCAATGTTAATGTTAACGGAGGAAGTACTTTATATCAAGTAAGAAGTTACGATGGCAACCAATATATCCAATGTTCTGCTTATCGTTCTGGAGAAAATCCTTTGGAAGTTTGGGCGATAACTCCGGCAATTAATTTGGATAATACCGATGGCGAATTGTTGAGTTTCAAAACTAAAACGGGATATAATAACGGCCCGGCCTTAACCGTATATGTATCTACCGATTATGATGGAGATATCGAAGCGGCCACATGGCTTTTAGTTGATACTGACATTGCCAATGGCCCTAGTTCAGGTTACATGACTGATTGGGTGGAAGGAACAGCTGATATTTCTTGTTTGTCAGGTAATGTGTATGTTGCTTTCCAATACAAAGGTGGTGACGGTGAGGTAACTACGACTTTCCAAATAGACGATGTAAAAGTTACATCAAATTAAGAATAAAAAATACTACTGATAAAAAAACCGCTTGCCAAGGCAAGCGGTTTTTTTATCAATCGATTTTTTCGCCGAATAAAGTGGCCGATGTGCAATCGTTGATTGTAACTCGAACCAAATCACCGGGTTTTTCATTTCCGGTTTTTTTAAAAATAACCACAGCGTTTTGTGAATTGCGCCCCATCCAATGTTGATCAGATTTTTTTGAATTTCCTTCAATCAATACTTCCACTTCTTTACCAATAAATTGTTGCATACGGTATAAACTGTGGGCTTGTTGTTTATCAATAATTTCTCTTAAACGCCGTAGTTTTACCTCTTTTGGAACATCATCGGGTAATTTTTTTGAGCCCATAGTGCCGGGACGAACCGAATAAGCAAACATAAACCCGAAATCATATTTTACGTAATCCATTAAGTCGAGAGTAGCCCGATGATCTTCTTCGGTTTCCGTGCTGAATCCGGCAATCATATCTTGTGAAATAGCTACATCCGGAATGTGTTTTCTGATGGCGTCTATTTTGGCTTTATATTCGGCTACACTGTGCTTGCGGTTCATCAGTTGCAGTATACGATCGCTTCCCGATTGCACCGGCAAATGAATGTGTTTGGCTATATTGTCATGCCGGGCCATGGTTTTGATCACATCAATATCAAAATCTTGCGGATTGGACGTAGAAAAACGAATGCGAATACCGGGAAATTCCGTAGCAACCAAGTCGAGCAATTGTGCAAAATTTACCGCTTTTTGCTTGACTTCTTCCGGTTGTTTATAAAAATCTTTTTTTAGTCCGCCTCCATACCACAGGTAACTATCAACGTTTTGTCCTAATAAAGTAACTTCTTTAAAGCCTTTTCGGGCCAAATCTTTAATCTCGTTGATGATACTTTCCGGATCCCGGCTTCTTTCTCTACCTCTGGTAAAAGGAACTACGCAAAAACTACACATATTGTCACATCCGCGGGTAATGGAAACAAAAGCCGAAACACCGTTGGAATTGATTCGGACAGGATTGATATCGGCATAAGTTTCTTCTTTGCTCAATAATACATTGACAGCCTTGCGCCCATCATCCAATTCTTCTATTAATTGAGGCAAATCACGGTAGGCATCGGGGCCGACTACTAAATCGACGAGTTTTTCTTCTTCCAAAATTTTTTCTTTCAGGCGTTCGGCCATACAACCCATTAATCCGATTTTGGCATCCGGATTATTTTGTTTGAGTTTGTTAAAATGTTTTAAACGGTTCCAAATCGTATTTTCGGCTTTTTCACGTATCGCACATGTATTTATGAGTATTAAATCGGCTTCGTCTATATGGCTTGTCGTGTTAAATCCTTGCTTTAGTAAAATAGAAGCTACAATCTCCGAATCGTTCATATTCATCTGACAACCATAGCTTTCGATATAAACTTTTCGGTTATTGCCGGATTTTTTAAGGAAATTTAAAGATTTTCCTTGCAATTTTTCGTCTATATGTTTCGTTATCTTTTTATCTTTGCTCATAATTTGCAAAGATAAAATTTATTCTTAATCAAAAAAGGCAATGTTATAAGAGTAACTTTTATTTCAAAAAAATTACCTATTTTTGCCACACAAACAATGACAACACAATGAAACAAATAATAAACTTATTTGCAGTAATCTTATTGCTTCTTTCCTGTACGAGCGAATTGGACACAGAGCAAATTGAACACTTTGATTTTCAACCGGTTTTTGATGTTGATATTTTATATTTTGACTTGAATAACAATAACTTAACAGATCAAAACGGACTTTTTAGACAAGTTGTTCGTGATACGGTTGATTTGGATATTTTTGATGACGGAAATATACGGGACGCTTTTGTTAAAGCGGAAATCAAAGTTTATTATCAAAACACATTTTATAGACAATTTGACACCAATTTTTATTTTGTCGATGAAGATAATCATCCGGTAGATACCGGAAATTTCATCATCGAAGCGGCCGATCCTTCACATTCGGAAGTTACGGGCGAAGTCGTTTTTGTTTATGACAAAGATAGCAATCCGGCATTTGTCAATTTTCGTAAGATAATTGTGGAAGTTACGGTGACTCCCGATGATTTACCGGTAGAGGACGCTACTCTTCATGTCCAATCAAAAGGAACTTTTTATACGAATATCACTGTAGAATGATGGTGAGGTAAAATTTGAGTATCGATGAAAGTTATGAAAAAAGTAATAGTACTGTACGTTTTGATTTTTGGGTTTCAATTGCAAGCCCAATTTAATGCCCTTACTTATGATTTTTCGGGCCATGCCATGGTGTTAAATACCAATCCGGGGGCCCGCACCGAATATCAATCGGTTTTTGGTATTCCGGCTATGAGCAATTTTAGATTTTTTGCAGGAAATTCGGGTTTTTCGGCTTATGATCTCTTGGCTCCGGATACTTCTTTTAATACCAAATTGGAGCAGATTTTAGAAAATTTGGATAATACGGACAATCTTTTGATAAATTACCGGCAAGATTTGATAAATGTCGTTTGGCCGGATTTGGACGGAAATTTATATCAAGCAGGCATGTATTGGGAGTTGGATTATTTTAACAATTTTCCGGCCGATTTATTGCGATTGGCCTATGATGGGAATGCCTCACATCTTTATGAGGTTTACGATATGAAGTATTTGGCCGCTAAAGCAGAATTTGTTCAAACCATGTATTTTGGGATTCAAAAAAACATCAGTAGAGAATTGAAGTTGGGCTACCGTTTTAAATTATATTCGGGTTTGGCCAATGCCCAATCTACAGGCAACAGCGGAACATATTATACAACCGACGGAACCCATAATTATTACACCCATCACTTGGATGATATAAATGTTGATGTAAAAACTTCCGGGTATAGTGAAAACGGTGATCGAAATTATTATTTAAACAAGTTTTTGTTAAGTGGCAATTTAGGATGGGGAGCCGATTTAGGTTTTACTTATCATCCTAATGAAAAAACATATTTTACCGCTTCGTTATTAGATTTGGGCTTCATTTATTATTCCAAAGATATTCAAACTTACTCTTTACGCGGCAATTATCAGTATGAAGGAGTACCCATGGAATTTCCCGATGAGGGCACGCAAGATTATTGGCAAATTTTAAAAGATGATTTTGAAGCAAATGTTTATGAAGAAGACGGCGACGATGCTTATGTTTCATTTAGGCCCTTGACTTTATATACTTCTGTTAAGTTCGGCACGGATAATTTGCGCAAAGTCTCTTGTGAAGATTTTGTCAACCCCAAAACCACTTATGACAATTTTGTCGGTTTTACGGGTTTTGCGCAGCTACGTCCCGTTAAAATGCACCTGGGCATCAGTGCTTTTTATGAAAAAAAATGGAATAAACATTTATATACGAAATTTAATTTAACAGCCGATAATTATTCGTATTATTCTTTGGGTGCGGGAGCGGTTCTCAATCTGGGACGTTTGCAGGTTTTTATGATGGTGGATAATTTGGCCGGTTTGTCTGACTTGGCAAAATCTAAAAAGCAAGCAATTCAATTTGGCTTTAATTGGATTAAATTTTAATTAATTTGTGATATTTATCATTTTTATCGAATTAAAATGCTTGTGAAGGTAATTTATGTAGCAATAAATCAGCACAATATAACTTATATTTGAAAAAAAATAAGTTATGTTGAAAAAATCTATTTCCAAATTATTAATGGGAGACATCGTTAGCAAGTATGTTGTTGACGCTCCTTTTGACGATGTAATTACCGCACTTGAAAAAGCGGCTGCCAATAACCAGTTTGGTATTCAAGCTGTTCATGATCTAAAAGCTACTTATGAGAAAAAACAATTGCCATTACCGGATGATTTTGCTTACAAAATCGTGCAAATTTGTAATGCTCCCAAATCTCATAAAGCTTTGACGGGCATGAGTTATGATATGGGTTTAATGATGCCCAAAAGTATAGTCGTTGCCAGCGAAAACGGAAAAACCGTCTTGCGTTTTATGAGAATGAAACCTTGGATGGTATCTATGATGTTCCCCGATTTGGACGTCGCTCCTCTTTCTAAACATGTGGCTGATATTTTAGAAAAAATTATTCTGGAAACCATCGAAATTGTAACGGCTTAAGACGCAGTCTTTGTTGAGTTGAAAAATAGTTGTTTTTTAACGATATTTTATTAAATTAGCAATCAATAAATTAAATTTAAATTGTTGATATGCTAACAAAAGTTTTTGCTGCCGCTATTTTTGGTATAGAGGCCCATCCCGTGACGGTTGAAGTAAATGTCGATAAAGGAATCGGTTATCATTTGGTAGGATTACCTGACAAAGCGGTAAGCGAAAGCAATTACCGGATTTCAGCAGCCTTGCAAAACGTCGGATACCGTATCCCCGGAAAAAAATATATCATCAATATGGCACCGGCCGATCTTCGTAAAGAAGGATCGGCCTATGATTTAACGATCGCCATAGGTATCTTACATGCTACCGGACAAATTGTAACCGAAGACTTGCCCCGTTACATGATTATGGGAGAGTTGTCTCTGGATGGCGGACTCCAACCCATTAAAGGAACTTTGCCGATTGCTTTACAAGCCAAAGAATTGGGTTTTGACGGAATTATTTTACCGAAACAAAATGCCAAGGAGGCAGCCATAGTTGAAGGCTTAAAGGTATATGGCGTAGAAAATATTTTGGAAGTGATTCATTTTTTTGAAGGAAAAAATCCTTTAAAAGCCGAAGAAATAGACATGCAAGAGCTTTTTTACAAGCAATTGGACACGCCCGAATTTGATTTTGCCGATGTCAAGGGACAAGAAACCGTTAAACGTTGTTTAGAAATAGCGGCGGCCGGAGGACATAATATCATCATGATTGGCCCGCCCGGAAGCGGAAAAACCATGTTAGCCAAACGTATATCGGGTATTTTACCGCCTATGGAGCTACAAGAAGCTTTGGAAACAACCAAGATACATTCGGTGGCCGGAAAACTTAAAAATGAAAACGGTATTATTACCCAACGTCCTTTTAGAAGTCCGCATCATACCATTTCCGATGTAGCTTTGGTAGGCGGAGGCAGTTATCCGCAACCCGGTGAAATTTCGTTGGCTCACAACGGTGTTTTATTTTTAGACGAATTGCCCGAATTTAAAAGGACAGTGCTAGAAGTAATGCGCCAACCTTTGGAAGATCGCGAAGTGAATATTTCGCGGGCGCGTTTTTCGGTAACTTATCCGGCCAGTTTTATGTTGGTAGCCAGTATGAATCCCAGCCCTTCGGGCTATTTTAACGACGGCGACAGCCGTATGACTTCCAGTCCGGCCGAAATGCAACGTTATTTGAATAAAATTTCAGGGCCTTTGCTGGACAGAATAGATATTCATGTAGAAGTCAATCCGGTTCCGTTTGATAAATTGTCCGACGAGAGAAGGGGAGAGCCCAGCAAAGTCATCAGAGAGCGGGTAATGAAAGCCCGTCAAATACAAACCCGCCGTTTTGCCGGCAACGAAAAAATACACTATAATGCCCAGATGAATTCCAAAGAAATACGAAAGTATTGCCGCCCCGGTGAAGCCTCATTGCAACTTTTAAAAAATGCCATGGAAAAACTCAACCTGTCGGCTCGTGCTTATGACAGAATTTTAAAAGTGGCTCGAACCATTGCCGATTTAGACAATGAACCCGGTATTCAAAGCAAACATATAGCCGAAGCCATACAATACAGAAGTTTGGATCGTGACGGCTGGATTTAACAGTATTTTTTAGTCGTATTTCAGCACTTTTACCGGAGAGATCTTGCCAATAACCAAAACAGGTAATAACAACATGAGTAAGATGCTGATTAGCACACCGGCATTGAGTAGCAGAATATATTTTAAACTGATAAATACAGGAGCGGTTTTTACGTAATATGTTTCCGGATCGAGGTGGATAAAACCGAAACGTTGTTGTAAAAATAATAATCCCAAACCGATTAAATTTCCGAAGAATAAACCGGTAGCTATGATATAAGCCGCTTGAATAAGAAAGATCTTTTGCAACCTGCGGTTGTTACTTCCCAAGACTTTCATAATGGCTATAAATTGACGCTTTTCCAAGATCATTACCAGCAGGGTGGTAATCATATTGAGCCCGGCAATAAATATGATAATAACCAAAATCAACAGAATGTTGAAATCAAACATTTGTAACCAGTTGAAAATCAACGGATATTTTTCAATAATGGATTGGGTGTTAAGGGTGGAAGGAATGTTTTCGTAAATTTCGGCGGTTTTTTCATTGATTTGATCAAAATCGTTTAAAATTACTTCAAAACCACCGGTTAAACTGTCTTTCCATTTATAGAGTTTTTGTATCATTCGCAAATCGCCCAAAAGATACATTTTGTCAAAATCGTCAAAACCGGAGTCGTAAATACCGGCAATTTTAAAAACTCGCAGTTGGGGTTTGTCCGAATCTTTGCGCAGAAAAAAAGTATTGAATTTGTCGTGGAGTTTCAGGTTTAAACGATTGGCCACGGTTTGTGATATCAATACGCTGTCATTGACTTTGCGGGTATTGAAAGCAGGTATTTTTCCCGCTACAATATAAGGTTTGAATAATGTCCAATCATATAAACTGTCAACGCCTTTTAAAACAATGCCTTCAAAATCTTTTTCTGTTCTTATAATACCTCCGATAGTGGCAAATGCTTGAATGTTTTTGATGCCTTCCACTTGTTTAAAGTCCGGATAAAACGCTTGTTTTAAAGGAATAGGCTCTAAGGTTAAACCCGATTTGTTGGTGTCGTAATTGCTGATGATGATATGTCCCGAAAAAGCCGAAATTTTTTCTCTTATTTTATGCTGTAATCCCATACCGGTAGCGATGGAAATAAGCATGATGATCACTCCGATGGCAATTGACACAATGGCAATTTTTATTATCGGCGAAGAAATCTTATTTTTGTTGTCACGCGAGCCGGTGAGCCGTTTAGCTATAAAATAATTAACATTCAAAATCAAACAGTTTTTATGCAAGTCAAAAATACATATTTATTCACGATTCTCCTATTTTTATCTTTTTTTTCGTGTAAAAGTTCCGGAAAACCCGATCTTCAGCGTTCAAAAACGGAACCGGCAAAAAAATATATCTTACCCGGCGCTTATCAAACAGATGCATATTTGCCTTTGTTAAAAGATAAGAGCGTAGCGGTGATTGGCAACCAAACCAGCGAGATCAACGGCAAGCATTTGGTAGATACGCTTTTGTCGTTAAATGTTAACCTGGTAAAAGTTTTTGCGCCGGAACACGGTTTCAGAGGACGGGCATCTGCAGGTGAACACGTTAAAAATTCGGTGGATATCAAAACCGGTTTACCGATTATTTCGTTGTATGGCAAACATAAAAAACCTACCGAAGACGATTTAAAAGATATAGATGTATTGCTTTTTGATATTCAAGATGTAGGAGCGCGTTTTTATACTTATTTGTCTACTTTACACTATGTGATGGAAGCTGCCGCCGAACAAAATTTGCCGGTGATTGTGTTGGATCGTCCCAATCCGAACAGCGATTATATTGACGGTCCGGTGATGAAAGAAAAAAATATGTCGTTTGTAGGATTGCATCCGGTGCCTGTTGTATATGCCATGACGATAGGCGAATACGCCCGAATGATTAACGGTGAAAAATGGTTAAAAAACGGTGTGCAGGCCGATTTAACCGTAATTCCCGTAAAAAATTACAAGCACGGTGATGTGTATCAATTGCCGGTAAAACCTTCACCTAACTTGCCTAATTATCAAGCAGTGCGTTTGTATCCGTCGTTGTGTTTGTTTGAAGGAACGGATATCAGCGTAGGGCGGGGGACAGATTTTCCTTTTCAGGTTTACGGTTCGCCTTTGTTGCCCCCGTCGGACTTTAGTTTTGTGCCACAACCCAACGAAGGGAGCAAATGGCCCAAGCATCAAGGTGCAGTATGTTACGGTGAAGATTTGAGAAAGATGACCCCTCCGGTTGAAATGCATTTGCAATGGTTGATAAATACTTATCGTCAATATCCTGACAAATCGAAATATTTCAATTCGTTTTTTGACAAATTGGCCGGTGACGGCCGGTTAAAAGAGATGATTATAGACGGACAAACCATAGCCGAAATTAAAAAGTCTTGGCAACCGGATTTGGATGCGTTTAAAAAAATAAGACAAAAATATCTGATTTACAAATAGTTACAACCAACCTAAACTACCAAAAACAAGTAAGCTCAGAATGACTATACTGTAAATACCTCCTACCACTTTGAGTTTGCTTTTTATATCCGGTAAGTCATACACCCAAAAAGCTACGATAAAAAATGTCAGGTAACCGAAAACGATAATCAGGCAAGGACATGAAGCGCTCCACCATGGATATTCCCAGATGAGCAAGTCTGCTTTATTGAGTAAAATTTCGGTAAAAACCGAAAAAACAGAACCGGCAATGGCCACCAACCAACGGTTATTGATTCCGAAATATTTGGTTTTTTTATCTTCGGCGAGAAATTTACTCCAAACAATTCCGGCAATGGCAAACATAAACATAATTTCAATGTTCAGTCCGATTAAAATGATAAATGCCGATTTGCCGGGAGTAATCCATAAGGGAGCATATCCCGAAAAATGCATGATCAAGGCATTGATAATTTCGTTGATCCAATCCATTCCCCAAAATGCCAATCCTGCTAAAATCAGGTTCCAATTTTTCTTTTGAAATTCGGATGCATAAACATAAAATACAAGAGCCAGAAAAGGAATCACATACCAGCTGAGGTGTTCCGGATTCCGGAGATTTTTTAGGGCTAACTCCGTATAAGGCGAGTAAGTCATGTTGAGAAAATTAGTGCCCGAAACAGGATTCGAACCTGCACGTCCTTGCGGACACATGACCCTGAATCATGCGCGTCTACCGGTTTCGCCATTCGGGCTTTAGGCACCCCAAAGATACAAAAAATAATAAAAAAAGTAGTCTGCATTGCAGACTACTTTTTTATAAATGAATAATTGATTTTCAGTTATTATTTACAGTTTGGAAAGCAATTCCAATCTTTCCCAACGGGCATTGATTTCGTTTTGAAGCATTTCGGCCAGCATTTTAGCTCTTTCCGGATTGGCTTTTTTCACTCGTGCAAAACGAGCTTCTTTATCGATCAATTCCGATACGGGAATTTCAGGTGCTTTGCTGTCCAATTGGAAGCGTTTTCCGGCCGGTTTGCGCGGATCGTATCTGAACAACGGCCAGTAACCTGATTTAACGGCCAGTTCTTGGTGTGTAGCTCCGTCGCCCAAATCATAACCGTGCTCAATACAGTGTGAGTAGGCAATGATGATAGAAGGGCCGTCATATTCGGCAGCTTCTTTAATGGCTTTCAAAGCTTGTTGATCTTTGGCACCACTGGCTATTTGAGCTACGTAAACGTTTCCGTAAGCTACCGCTTGTAAAGCGATGTCTTTTTTCGGAATTTCTTTACCGGCTACTTGGAATTTGGCACTGGCTCCGGTAGGAGTTGCTTTAGAAGCTTGTCCTCCGGTGTTGGAGTAAACCTCGGTATCCATTACCAAAATATTGATATTTTCACCGCTGGCTATAGCGTGATCCAATCCGCCGTAACCAATGTCATAAGCCCATCCGTCACCACCGAAGATCCAGATGTATTTTCTGCGTAAGTCATCGGCCAATACCATCAAGCGACGAGCCTCGTCACTATCGATGTCTTTAATGGCTTCTCTGACTTGTTTGATATAATCCAATTGTTGTTCTTTTTGGGTTTCGTCGGCTTCGGGATTGTTCAAAATGGCTTCTACCAAGTCGCTACCGATAACATCTTCGAATTTTTTGAGGAGTGTACGGGCGGTTTTTTGTTTTTCGGTGAGTGCCAATCGCATTCCCAATCCGTATTCGGCGTTGTCTTCAAACAATGAGTTGGCCCATGCCGGCCCTTGTCCTCTGTCGTTTTGAGCATAAGGAGTTGTAGGCAGGTTACCTCCGTAAATGGAAGAACAACCGGTGGCATTGGCAATCAATGAGCTATCACCGTATAATTGGGTGATTTCTTTGATATAAGGTGTTTCACCACAACCCGGGCAAGCGCCTGAATATTCAAACAATGGTTGTAAGAATTGAACGTTTTTAACCGTTGTGGTTTTGAGTTTCTTGCGATCATACCAAGGTAATTCTACAAAGAAATCCCAGTATTTTTGTTCAACGGGTTGTACGTCCATACGCGGGTGCATATTGATGGATTTAAAGCCGGGTTCGGTTTTGCTTTCGGCCGGACAAACGTTTACACAAAGCGTACAACCGGTACAGTGTTCTGGATCGACAGATAACACGTATGTATCCACACCTTCGTAACGTCCTTTGAGTTTGGCCGATTTGAATCCTTCAGGGGCATCGGCTAGAGCATCAACGTCGATGATTTTAGCTCTGATGGCAGCGTGAGGACAAATGTGCACACATTTATTACATTGGGTACACAATTCCGGATCGTCCCAAGTAGGAACGAAGTCGGCTATATTTGATTTTTCATATTTGGCAGTTCCGGTAGGGAAGGTTCCGTCGGCTTCAAAAGCACTAACCGGAAGGCTGTCGCCCTCACCGGCATATATTTTACCCAATACGTTTAAAACATAATCGGGGGCATTGCTGTGCATAACGGTTTCCAAACCTCTGTTGCTGGTAACTTGTTTCGGATATTTTACTTCTTCCAAATATTCCAAAGCTTTGTCTACCGCATTGAAGTTCATTTGAACGATGGCATCGCCTTTGTGCGAGTATGATTTAACAATCGCATCTTTAATTTTTTGAATGGCTTCATCTTGCGGTAAAATGCCCGAGATGGCAAAGAAACAAGTTTGTAAAACCGTATTGGTTCTACGTCCCAATTTGGCTTCAAAAGCTACACGTGAAGCATCTACTACGTAGAATTTCAATTCGCGATCGATGATTTCCTGTTGGATTTCTTTGGGTAAGTGTTCCCAAATTTCATCGGCGGTAAAAGGAGAGTTTAATAATAAAGTTCCTCCTTTTTTGATGTTTTTGACGAAATTGAATTTTTGAACGAAATCAAATTGGTGAATGGCGGCAAAATCCGCTTGATCGATCAAGTAAGTCGATTGAATGGGATCGGGGCCGAAACGCAAGTGTGATACGGTACGGGCACCGGCTTTTTTACTGTCGTAAACAAAATATCCTTGCACAAAATTATCGGTGGTTTGTCCGATGATTTTGATAGAGTTTTTGTTGGCCGATACGGTTCCGTCCGAACCCAATCCGTAGAACAAGAAACTTTTGTTGTTATTTTCAACTTTAAAGTTCTCGTCTTTGTCTATACTGGTAAAGGTAACATCATCGACGATACCTACGGTAAAGTGGTTTTTGGGTTGCTCTTTGGCCAATTCGTCAAAAATACCTTTTACGTGGGTAGGATTGAATTCTTTAGATGACAATCCGTAACGTCCGCCTACGATTTTAGGCATTTCACGATCAGATTCTACAAAAGCGTTTACGGTATCCATGTATAACGGTTCACCGATACTTCCCGATTCTTTGGTACGATCGAGAACCGCAATTTTTTTCACGCTTTGCGGAATGGCATCGATAAAGTCTTTGATAGAGAATGGACGGTATAAACGAACTACCAATACACCGACTTTTTCACCGTTTTTGTTCATTTGTTCAACTGTTTCCAAAGCGGCTCCCATACCCGAACCCATGATGATAATCATACGGTCGGCATCGGGGGCGCCGTAGTATTGGAACAATTCGTAACGGCGTCCGGTTAATTCGTAAAACTTGTCAAAAGCTTCTTTAACCGCTTGCGGAACGCGTTGGTAATAAGGATTGGAACGTTCTCTGTTTTGGAAGAAAACGTCCGGGTTTTGAGAAGAACCTCTCAATTTGGGACGATCGGGATCCAAAGCACGTACTTTGTGTTCCATTACTTTGTCTTCCGGAATCATTTCTTTTAAAATATCGTCGGTTAAGGCGTCGATTTTTTGAATTTCGTGAGAAGTTCTAAAACCGTCAAATACATTTAAGAAAGGTACGCGTGTATTTAGTGACGATACTTGAGCCAATAGTGCCATATCTTGTGCTTCTTGAACCGATCCGCCGAATAACATGGCAAATCCGGTTTGACGGGTTGCCATTACGTCGGAGTGATCACCGAAGATAGATAAGGCGTGCGTGGCTACCGTACGGGCGGCAATATGAAAAACCGTCGGGAGTAATTCACCGGCAATTTTATACATATTCGGAATCATCAACAACAAACCTTGCGATGCCGTAAAAGTAGTGGTTAAGGCTCCTCCTTGTAAAGAACCGTGAACGGCTCCCGAGGCACCTCCTTCACTTTGCATTTCTATAACGCGGGGCACTTCACCCCAAATATTGGTTTCGCCTTTGGCACTGAGTGCATCGGCGTGTTCACCCATAGGTGAGGACGGAGTAATCGGATAAATAGCACATACTTCATTGATTTTATGCGCTACTCTGGCTACCGCTTCGTTTCCGTCGCCTATAAATTTTGGAAATTTTTTTGCCATAATATGATGTTTTTTTGTTTTGATTAGACAATTTTCTCTTAAACACACAAAGGTATAAAACTATTTTTCTAAAAAAATGATTTTAGGCTTTATTTGGGAAAATTTACTTTAAATTAATTTTCTCGGCTCAAGGCATAAACGGCAAAACTTCCCAGCCAATGTCCGCCTTCGTAAGAGTCGCCGGTGAGATTGGGGAGCGAGTGATTTACATGCTCATTGGCTAAAGGAATCAGGTGTTGAAATGCAGGATATTGCCGTGCCAATCCGTAAAAAACCCAAGCTCTGCTGAAGTTAAGCCCGTCGAGATGCACCAAATGCCCGTCTTTTCTATCGGCTACGATACCGGGAGAAAGATAAAAGTCCGGTTTTTTGAGTTCCGGCAAGAATTGTTGAATCCATTGCATAAACTCGTCTTGGGGTAGTATGCGGCGCATCAAGTCCACTTCTTCCAGACATGGTGAGAGAAAATCGTGTCCGCTTGGTTCCCAATTGATGGGGCAATTTTTATCTTTTAAGAAAAAATCACGACTGCGTTTTTCAATGATATTTTTCAGTTGTGTATCGTTTACCGCTTGGGCGTAATCATAAGCAAAAGACAAAGCAAAAGCAGTGTTGCCATGGGTGCCTACGCGGATGGGATATTGCAGTTTGTTTAAATAAACACCGAGTTTTTGAGCAATCATTTGGCTCAACGGTTGTAAATTTTGCTCCAATTCACGAGCCAGAGGATCATCCCATGTGTGGAGTTCTTCACTTAGTTTGAGCAGCCATGCCCATCCGTAAGTGCGCTCATAATTGTGGTTGTTGTCCAAATCGAAATAGGCTGTTTCTTGTTGAATTTTTTCGGCGGTTATCCGGTTTTTTAACAAGTGGCGGATGCTGTCCGATTGGGGTAAAGTGGGAAATTCTTTCAGAAGTTTGACCAACGTCCAATGTCCGTGAACGGCCGAGTGCCAGTCGAAACAGCCGTAAAAAACCGGATGTAGTTCGGCGGGTGATTTAAGTTCTTGATCGTTATTGAGAACTTGCCCGAGCTTATTGGGATATTCCTGATCAATACATTTTAAGGGAAGTTGTGCCAATTTTTGAGCAGTTTCCGGCGTGAGTGGTATTGGTTTTTCTTCTTGAACGGGAGTTGGTTTTTGGGCGTTTTGACAAGATGAAAAAAGAAAAAGTGTTATTAAAATGGCGGAAATATAAGGTTTCATAGTTGTGTTTTTTAGTCTGAAAATAGTTTTTAAGTCAAAAGTATGGATTTTTCCGTTTAATGAGGGAAAGGAGAATTTGTCTATCAGCCGACTTTTATTATAACAAGGATTTAAAAAAGAGGCTAAAATGAAATAGCCTCTTTTTATTAAACAAAAATTATTTTTTCAAATTATTTACCGTAGGTAAAAGAAACATAATAAATGCTTCCAACTTTACCGGTTCCGGGGGCGGGCAGATATTCATCGCCTAAAATATTGGAACCTCCGATTTTAATTTTTGAGTTATATTTTTTCAAATTATAGCTGATTTGAGCATCTAAAACGCTTCTTTCAGGTACTATTCCGTCGGCAAATGACGATTGCCATAAGAATTCGGTTTGGTATTTATAATCGATTTTAAAGCCTAAATCACCAAATAGTTTTTCATTGGACAATGAAGCTTTAACACGATGTTCGGGTGTATTAAAACCGGCTCTGAAATCGGGATCTTTTTCTTGATCGAAATCAAATCCTGCATAATCGTAAATCAAGCCCAATTGATAATCACCTATTTTATAATTAAAGCCTACATCTACACCGTAAGAAGTGACTTCTTGATCGGTATTGGTATATAATTGGAAAGGTTTATAAGAATATGTTCCGATAGCCGTTACGGCACTGGCATCATGAACATTTCCTACCTCACTGGCGAGAGCCATAACACGTGTGCTGGCGCCAAAATTGTTGTATTGGTTGTAGTAAACCGAAAAGTCAATACCTAATTTTTTGATAATTTCTCCTCTATAACCAAATTCAACAGTGGTAACTTGTTCGGGTTCTATGGGTTTTACTTCGGCAATTTCGAGCAGTTGTGCGGCTTGAGGAAGTGGTGTGCCGGCTTGAACGGCAGCTCCGAAAGCCATAAATGATTGCAATGTGTAGGCATTGTCATAAGCGTCTTGTCCGGAAATGGTGGCACCTCCCGGATAGGTAGAACCCAAAATTTCTTCAGAATATCTTTCGGGGTTGTCAGGTGCAGCTCCCAATAAGGTGATGGGGCCTAGATTAAGTCCGATATATAAATCTTGGGTGGAAGGATTTCTAAATCCGGTTTGAAACGAAACTCTAAAATTGTGTTGTTTGTTTTCTCCGGCTGAATAAACGGCAGAAAATCGAGGTGAAAAATTACCGTCAAAATTCTTTTGTTTATCATAACGCAATGAGGTAGCTAATTTTAAACGGTTATCCATCATTTTTTTACTCAATTGCATATATGCTCCTACTTCATCTATATATATAGGATCCAAATCAGGGTAATCGGTAAAAATGGTTCCTTCGGAATGCAATGAATATCTACGGGTGGAAGCTCCTACTTGAAGTTCGGCAAATTTTATTAAATCGTGAAAATTATAGTTGGCTTCTACGTGTTTTAGACTGGTTTCGTCAATAAATTTTCCACCGGTTTTAAAATTAGGATCGTTGGTAACTTCTTCAAATGCTTGCTCGTATTCGGGAGTTCCCGGCAAGAATCTAGGGGTTTTTGGTTGTCCGAACGAGTCAAAAGGACTGTTGTCGGCAAAATCTCTGGCCATGGCATGAGCCGATGCGTCGTCTAATCCGTTGAGTTTGGCATTGACATATACACGTGCATAATCGGTAAACCAATCGACATCGCTACGCCATTTGCGGTTGATATTCCATGCGGTAAATTTGGTATCGTAAGCATCTCCGGCATCTTCTCCGGTATAGTATGCTCTGACAAACCAATTTTTATTTTTCACTTCCAATTTATGTTGGTGGATAAAAATACCGTCTAACACATAGCGGTTGGCACCTTGATAAATAGTAGTTCCTGTTCCGAATCTGGAATTCCAAATAAATTCAAGTTTTCCGGGTTGTCCGCTGGGACGATAATGAAAACCTACATCCGCTTTGACACTTTTGGCTTCATAATCGGTTAAATCAACTTCGGCATAACCGGTTCTGGATACGCGTATATCGTTTAACATTCCGCCTGTTGCGGCACTGATGGGCAGGGTTGTGGCAATTTCATCTCCGTAAATATTCATACCGTCATAAGACGGGTTGCTTTCACGACTACCTCTGACGGCTTGGTTGATATCGCTGGTGTCTATATCGGTATAATCAACGGCATACCAATCGGTTCCTTGTAAGTAAGAAAAGTTTATTTTAGCAGCGGCATAATCACCTCCCCAAGCATAACGAACGCCTACATCGGAATAGGGATTGGTGCCGGCGGCATCTTGTTGGGTTTGTCCGTATTTGACATAAGTGCTTAAACCTTTATAGGTAAACGGACTTTTGCTGCGCATGTTTAAAACTCCGTTAAAAGCATTGGCACCATATAGAGCGGAAGCGGCTCCCGGTAAAATTTCAACACTCTGCACATCTAATTCGTTCATTCCCACCAAGTTTCCCAACGGAAAATTTAAAGCCGGAGATGAATTGTCAACTCCGTCTATCAATTGTAAAAAACGGTTATTGGCAAAGGTGGCAAATCCGCGGGTATTTACCGATTGAAAAGTCAGTGAATTGGTATTTAAATCCACTCCTTTTAAGTTGGATAATCCATCATAAAAAGATGGAGCGGTATTACGTTTAATCTCTTTCAGACTTAAACGTTCAATACTTACCGGAGATTCTTTTATTTTTTCACTTCCTCTGGAAGCAGTTACAACGACATCATCTAAAAATTCATTATTTTCTTCTAGTGTAACATTGATTTTATTTTCATTATCCACTTTTATTTCGACAGGTTTATATCCAATATATGAAACTTTGATTGTAACAGGAAATTCATTTACATTAATAATGAAAACACCATCAAAATTAGTAGTGCTTCCCTGTCCGGTTTCTTTTACGATTACATTGGCTCCCGGAATGGGCTCTTGGTCTGTACCGGTTACTACTCCTGTTATTTTTTTGGTTTGTCCAAAGGTGGTTAAACTAAAAAAAAGGAACATTAAAATAATTTTTTTCATAGTTAAGTTTGTTTTTATAGTTAATGGACGCTAATATATGTAAAAAAAACAGAGACAAATGATTAAAATCAGCAGAAATGATTTGGAGGGTTTAGATTTTTATATTTTTTTCATCAAAATCCTCTTTTTAATATTTTTTTAATAAGTAGAATTGTTGTTTGGTGTTTTTTTTGTTGTATTTTTGACTGAATTTTTATTTTTTGTTAAAAGTATTTTTCTATTAAAAAATTAGTATGTTTTTTTATTTTATCAGTAAATATTTTTGAAGAAATATTTATTTATTTTTGCCGGACATAATCTAAACGAATATTTTATAACAGACTTATAATCAATAAATTGCTATTTTATTCAAATGAAATTTTCAACGACTTCGCTACGTTCAAAAATATTTTTATCGATGATTGCGCTGACTTTTGTGGCGTCTATCATGATTATGATTGTTACGATTTTGCAGTATAGAGAAGAGGCTGAAGATTATCATAAAAAACGTTTGTTGCGTAAAGAGAAAGCCGTAACGGCACATATTAACAGTATTTTGGAAAACACTTCTTATGAAGTAAAAACCGAAAAACTGAAGTATATTTTCAAAGTAAACGGCAATGTGAGAGGCTTGTCCAGTATCAGTGAATTGTCGCGGATTCATAAAATGCCTATTAACATATATGATTTAAAGGGAAATTTGATTGTGAGTTCGTTGTGGCATTTTAAAAATTATCACGATACCATCAGGCATTTAAATAAAGAGATTCTAAGAAAAATTGATTTAAGTCCGGACAAACGTTATGTGATTAAACACGACGGAAAAGAAGGCGAATACCAATCCTCTTATACCTATATTTATGATAAAAAATTTAAACCCATAGCTATATTAAATTTACCGTATTTGGCCGACAGCACTTTTTATAAAAAAGAATTGGAAGAGTTTTTGGGCAATTTGGCTACGATTTATTTGATTATGTTTATTCTGGCCATTTTTATTTCCTATTTGCTTTCCCGTTACATTACCAAATCGTTAAATACGGTTAATCAAATGTTGGTTCAGACTTCTTTTTCAAAGCAAAATCAAAAGATTATTTTAAAAAATCCGAATGATGAAATCAATAAATTGATTGAGTCTTATAATAAAATGGTTGATAAACTGGAAGAAAGTGCAAAAAAATTAGCTCAAACCGAGCGGGAAGAGGCATGGCGGAATATGGCTCGTCAAGTAGCTCACGAGATCAAAAATCCGTTGACTCCCATGCGTTTGAATATCCAAAGTTTTCAAATGACTTTTGATCCGGAGGATCCCGAAATCAAACAAAAATTTGATGATTTTAGCAATATGCTCATTGAACAGATCGATTTGATGAGCAAAATAGCTTCGGCTTTTTCTGATTTTGCTAAAATGCCTCAAGCGCAACTCTCTGAAAATGATTTGGTTGA
>Ga0256843_1001333_pt1 | contig 19574 bp, 17 predicted proteins | sample AlvinellametaG_FD_191572 | JGI IMG/M metagenome (GOLD analysis project Ga0256843, IMG submission 191572) | Pompeii worm associated microbial communities from hydrothermal vent at the East Pacific Rise, Pacific Ocean - Alvinella | ecosystem: Host-associated > Annelida > Integument > Unclassified ... | reverse complement strand
TCCAAAACCGAAGTCTTCCCACTCCCATTCTTCCCGGTCAAAATTAGATGCTTCTTCTCACTTCCTAAAACAATATTAATATTCTCTAAATGTCTAACTTTTTTTATCTTTATCTCTGTAATAAAATTGCTCATATTCCCTCTTTTCAAAGCTTTTTGGAATCGGAGGCTTTAGCCCCGAACAAGACGAGGCTAAAGCCATCGTTTCCTATTTTATTTAAAATGTTATAACAAACCCTCTATCAAATTTGGCTAAATCCTTATAGAAGCGATATGATTCTACCCCAATTTCATTAAAAAACTCTATCATGGGCTTCTTTTGGTCATATCCCATCTCACAAGCCAAATATTTTATATTTTTAGCCCTTACATCTAAAACTATCTGTTTTAAAAGCTCATCTCCGACCACACCACCAAAGAGAGCCTCTTTGGGTTCATATTCGCCTACATTTTTCTCTAGTTTAAAATCATTGGCAATATAGGGAGGATTTGAGACTACCAGTTCAATAGGCTCTTTAACCTCATCTAGAATACTGGATTTAATTACTGTTACTCTATCTTCTACTTGATACTTTTGAATATTAAAGCGTGATACTTTTATAGGGGTATCACAAATATCTGTAGCAATAATCTTTAAATTGGGGGATTTCCGTGCCAAAACCACCGAGATAGCCCCCGAACCAACACCAATTTCAGCAATAGAGGTTATCTTCTCTTTTTCAATAATTTCAGCCACCAAATCTATTAAAATCTCTGTTTCAGGTCGGGGGATAAGTACCCCTTGCTCTACATTGAGTTCAATGTCATAAAAACTGGCTTCTCCTACAATATATTCGTAGGGTTCGTAGTTGGCTCTTCTCTTTATTAAGGCTTGAAAGGCTTCTATATCTCCTACCTCCTTATCATCAAAAGCGTGTAGATAGGTTCTATCTTTTTTTAGATAATAGGATAAAAGTAGTTCGGCTTCAAATTGTGGGCGTTCACAGCTCTCTTTTAATTGTAGGGTTGCCCACTCTAAGGCTTGTTTAATTGTTGACACAAGAATCCATTTTTCTGTAATTATATAGTTTTTACATAAATTTAATGTAATCTTTTTGACATTAAATAGTTATAATCTAATCTATAATTCACTACAAACGAAAAAGGTAAACAATGGAAATCATCCCCAATATATCGCTTAATGGCACAACAGTAGAGGCAAAAAGAGAAGAGATAAAAGCTTATTTTAATAACACCTATGATGTGTATGAGTCTCTCTTTGAGACGCTTGTTAATGACCAAGCATTTTATGCAGAGGCAAACGCTTTGCGTCATCCAATCATCTTTTATTTTGGTCATACAGCTACCTTTTTTATTAATAAACTGATTATAGATAAAACTATTAATGAGAGAGTAAACCCAAAATTTGAATCGATGTTTGCCGTAGGTGTAGACGAAATGAGTTGGGATGACTTGAATAAGCAACATTATAAATGGGCATCGGTGGAAGAGGTTAAAGCCTATCGTGATGATGTTAGAGTACTGGTTAATAACCTTATAGATACCCTGCCCCTTACCCTACCTATCGATTGGAAATCACCATTTTGGGCAATATTGATGGGATGTGAACATGAACGAATTCATATTGAGACCTCATCAGTACTGATTCGACAGCTTGATTTAACATATATAAAGCCAACTGAGGGGTGGGAGGTCTGTTATGATAGTGGTTCTGCTCCTAAAAATGAACTCTTGGAGGTGCGAGGTAGAACCATTATACGCAATAGAGACAATAACTATTACGGATGGGACAATGAGTATGGATTTCATCAAGCCACCATCCCCTCTTTTAAGGCATCAAAATTTTTAGTTACTAATCAAGAGTTTTTAGACTTTGTTCACGACAATGGCTATAAGAATGATATTTACTGGGAAGAAGAGGGAGTAGAGTGGCGTAACTTTGTAAAAGCCAATCATCCTAGCTTCTGGTATAAAAAAGAGGATGGCTACCAACTGCGTATGATGCTAGAAGTTGTTGATTTACCACTGAACCATCCTGCTGAAGTCAATTACCATGAAGCCAAAGCCTACTGCAACTGGCTTTCACAAAAAGAGGGGAAAAAACTACGCCTACCTACCGAAGATGAATGGTATTGCTTAGTAGAGAATGTGGAATTAACAGAGAGTTCTGATGCAAATATCAATCTAAAATATTACGCCTCAACCATGCCTGTAGACAGCTTTGAACATAAAGGTTTTTATGATGTCAGAGGAAATGTTTGGCAGTGGTTAGAGACAACAATGTACCCTTTTGATGGATTTAAAGTACATCCAATATATGATGATTTTACCGTTCCAACCTTTGATAACGAACACCATCTTATAAAAGGAGGGTCATGGATTTCAACAGGAAATGAAGCCCTACTCTCGGCTCGGTTTGCATTTAGAAAGCACTTTTTTCAACATGCAGGATTTAGATATGTCCAGAGTAGCTACCAAGAGCAGATTAAAACAAACAGCTACGAGTCAGATGATTTGGTTAATCAATATATAGAGTTTGGTTGGGGGTCTAGCCATTTGGGTGTTGAAAATTATGCTGTAGCATGTGCTAAAATTGCTATTGAAGCGATGGGAAATAGAGCAAAAAGTAGAGCCTTAGATGTGGGATGTGCCATAGGAAGAAGCTCTTTTGAACTGGCTAGAGCCTTCGATGAAGTGACAGGTATTGATTATACAGCACGTTTTATTCAATCTGCCACACAGATGAAAGAGCAAGGTTCATTAAACTTTACCACACCTACCGAAGGAGAGCTTTTTGAGTACAAACAGGTTACTCTAGAGAATCTAAATTTAACAAAGGAGGCTTCAAAAGTAACCTTTTGGCAGGGAGATGCTTGTAATTTAAAAAGTCTCTACCAAGGGTATGATTTAATCTTTGCAGGAAACCTTATTGATAGACTTTATAACCCTAAAAAATTCTTAAAAAGTATGGCAGAGCGACTTAATCCCAATGGATTACTTATTTTAAGCTCTCCCTATACATGGTTAGAGGAGTACACTCCAAAAGAGCAGTGGATTGGTGGCTATAGAAAAGATGGAGAGAACTTCTCTACACTTGATGGATTGCATAAGATTTTAGACCAAGAGTTTAAACTTATAAGCACAAAAGACATCCCTTTTGTTATTGCAGAGACAGCACGAAAACATCAATATACCATTGCACAAATGAGTATTTGGGAAAAACAGTAATGAAAGATTTTAGTTTTGATAATATTATTTTACGAGAAGATACCCACGCAGAGAAATATGATGCAAGGGCAGAGAAGTTTGGAAGAGAAGATATTACCCCCATGTGGGTAGCCGATATGGATTTGACTGTCTCTCCTGCCATTCAACAAGCCCTTTTAGAACGAATTAAACACCCTATTTATGGATATACTGATTACTACAATGAGTACTATTTGGCAATTCAAAGATGGATGAAAAAAGCCCACAATTGGGAGATAGAAAAGAAGTGGATAAACCCTATAAATTCTACTCTTACAGGGTTAAATATAGCCATAGAGAGCTTTTCTAAAAAAGGAGATGGCATTATTATTCAACCTCCCATCTATCCCCCTTTCTATAGTATGGTTAAACACCATAAACGAAAACTCCTTGAGAATGAGTTGTTAATAGAAGATGGAGTCTATAAGATAAACTTTGAAGAGTTTGAAAAACAGGCAAAAGAGGCAAAAATATTTTTTTTATGCTCTCCTCACAATCCAACAGGTAGAGTTTGGAACCAAGAGGAGCTAACAGAAATTGTAACCATCTGTAAAAAGTATAATGTGCTTATTGTCTCGGATGAAGTTCATGCCGATTTGGTCTACAGCAAAAGACATCTGCCTATAGGAGCTATAGAAGAAGCAAAAAATATAACCATTACCATAAATGCCCCCTCTAAAAGCTTTAATATTGCAGGAGTTGCTTCGGCGTATGCTATTATAAAAAATGATTCACTACGAAGAAAGTTCTATGAAGCTTTTCAACGTTACTCTCTGCTCAATCCCAACCCATTAACACTTATAGCAACTATCTCTGCCTATACAAAAAGTGATGTATGGTTAAAAGAGTTATTAATCTATCTAAAGAAAAATTTAACCTATATTCAACAACGTCTAAAAAAAATGCCAAAAATAAAAGCGATGCCTACTGAAGCTACTTTTCTGCTTTGGCTTGACTGTTCTAAACTTAATCTATCGGATAATGAACTTAAAGATTTTTTTGTTAACAAAGCAAAAATGGGATTAAATCAAGGACATGGGTTTGGAAAAGGAGGCTCAGGCTTTATGCGTCTAAATTTTGCTCTGCCATTTAAGGTTTTAGAGGAAGTTATGGATAGATTAGAAGAGGCATATATATAAAAATTTTAACTTGTTCCAATGCTTAGCATTGGAACAAGAATATTATGTGACCATGCCACACCTACGAATCTTTTTTGTCATCTTCTAAGAAAGTAAAGATTCCCTCTTTTTTCAAAGGCTGAATCATCTCATTCACGGCACTTGCATCATAGCCAAGCTCTTTTAGTCTCTCTAAAACAGGTGGATGGGTGTAGTAGAAAAATATTACTAAAGGGTGCGATTTTGGAAAAGCTTTGTTCTCTTGAATCAATTTAATCAATGCTGAAACCAGATTCTCTTTTCCTCCCATTTTTGAACCAAACTCATCGGCTGAATATTCGTTGTGTCTGCTTACAGCTGACATAATTGGTGTAAAGACAAAAGAGATAAGAGGAAGAAGCATCATCATCATAGCAATCTCTACCCCTGCACTGGGTTCAATACGCATCTCAAAAAAGAGACTCTCTGGTAGATTGCCCAATAAGAAAAATGCAGAAAAGAGTAATAGACCCATCATTCCAATATTTTTCCAAATATCTCCATGACTAAAGTGTCCAAGCTCATGACCCAATACAGCTAAAAGCTCTTTATTGGTTAACTTTTCAATAAGTGTATCAAAAAGAACAACCCGTTTAGATTTACCTAAACCACCAAAATAGGCATTTAATCTGCTATCTCGCTTTGAGGCATCTAAAACAAAAACACCATCACTCTTCAGACCAACACTCTGCATCATCTTCTCGATGGCATCACGTAGTTCACCTTCCTCTAGAGGAGTAAATTTATTAAAGATAGGAGCAATAATAGTAGGATAGATAATATTTACCAACAGTGCAATAGAGAAGAGTAGAGTAAATCCCCATATCCACCAATTTTCAACATTGATAATAATCCAAGATAGAAGATAAAAAATTGCTCCACCAAAAACAAGAAAGAGTCCTGCTGATTTTAACTGGTCTATAATATAGAGTTTAGGAGTTGTTTTTGTAAATCCATACTCTTTATCCAATTTAAATGTCTGATAGAGTTCAAAAGGAAGCCCTACCAAATAACCAATGGCTATAAAACCAAAGAGAAATATAACCGAGTTCACAATTGAGTTATCACTACCAAGAAGCGTAGTTAACCATGCAAAACCACCCAAAATCCACCAAACAAACATACCATAATCAACCAAGGTTGATAAGATATTGAGACGCTCTTTTTTAATGGCGTACTCTCCTGCTATAAGGTATTTTGATTGACTCATAAGGATAGGTTCGCCATGTCTTTCTGAAGCGATATAACCTATCTGCATCACCGATATATAAATTTTTATTAGGGTATAAACGGTAAAAAGTACCATTATAATTTCTAACATTTTTGACCTTTTAGATGAAATATAAAGAAATATATCTAAAAAGTCTTAAGAGTATCTATTTACTTCTCTATCTTATTTACTTTTATATAGATAGAGAGTCCTATCATCAGTGCTGTAACCCCTAAAATAAGATAAACAGCTGAAACCAATTTTTCTGGTTGTGTAATAGCAAATTTAAAGACCAGCATCAACGCTTCAATAGAGAGGGCAATAATAATAGAACCCAAAAAGCGTATCATCGTCTGGTGACCATCTCCAGAACCCTCTTTTTTCTCTTTCCCCAAAACCTCCTCTTCGAATATCGCTTTAACCAAATCAAAGATTGCCAAAGATAGAGTTAAAAGAATGGTCGATTTAAACATCTCATTTATATCTATCGACTTTACATCCCACCCCAAGCCTAAGAAACCACTAATTCCTTTAACAAAAAGAAGCAATGCCACCAACATAAGTGCTAACGAAAAAGAGGCATAAACCAGTTTAGAGAAGCGTCCAAATGTAGAATCAACTGAACTTGGTAGTACCATTCTTAAAATATCTTTTAACTTAATATCAACACAGATAATAAACAGAAGATAGTTATCTTCATCATAAATAGGAAAAGAGGCAGTAACCACCATATGATTACTCTCTAACGAAGGATAGGGATCGGTAAGCACACAACGATGCTCTTTAAAAGTACGATAGTAGTAGGCTCTATCACTTCTATCATAGCCTTTTCTTTTGGCACTCAATTTTTTATGTTTAGAGACATTATCTACAATCTGAATACCATGTGCATCAATGGCATAAAGTACTTCAGCTTGAGGAAGTGATTGTTGTAATTTCTTTAACTGCTGTTCTACAGCGTTTTCTATACCATCCTCATCTAAATTAAGTGTTGAGATATTTCGACTCATAATGTAGCACAAGTAAGCACGTGCTTTTGTTCGAATATTTGCATACTCTTGGATTTCTTGGATAACCATTTTTATATTCCTATTGTTATTTGTAGATTCGATTTCATCGAACATTGGTTCAAATATTACAACATAAAGTGTTCGATAAAATCGAACCTACAAAATTTTTGATTGTTCTATTAAAAGAAAGGGAGTAATTAATCTGCTCCATCTTTCAAAGATAGAGCAAGAGTTAGATTATTATTTTATAAGATTAAAGTTTTGGACCAGCAGACGCATAATCAAACTCTGAACCATTATCATCATAACGCTCAAAGTTTTTAATAAATGCTTCAGCCAAATGCTCAATCGTCTCATGGAACTTCTCTTCATCTTCCCATGTTGCTTTTGGGTCTAAGATGGCATTATCATGAATTCCCTCTAGTTTTTTAGGAAAATGAAGGTCAAATACAGGAAGTGTTCCAAACTCGGCATCTAAAATAGAACCATTTAAAATACCATTGATACAAGCTCTTGTATCTTTAATACTCATTCTTTTTCCTTCACCATTAAGACCTGTGTTGACCAAATATACATTTACATTATGCTCATCAATCTTATCTCCAAGAAGTTTGGCATAAGCTGTTGGATGTAGAGGTAAGAATGCCTCTCCAAAACAAGCAGAAAATGCAGTTACAGGTTCAGTAATACCACGCTCTGTTCCTGCAACTTTTGCTGTATATCCACTAAGGAAATAGTACATCGCTTGTTCTTTGTTCAACTTAGAGACAGGAGGCAATACACCAAATGCATCATAACTTAAGAAGATAATATTTTTTGGATGACCAGCTTGTAAATCCTCTTTATGATTCAAGATATGCTCAATAGGATAAGAGACTCTGGTATTTTCTGTTTTTGAAACATCATCATAATCTACATTACCCACTTCATCATGAACCACATTCTCTAAAAGTGCATCTTTCTTGATTGCTCCAAAAATTTCAGGTTCTGATTTCTCATCAAGATTAATTACTTTTGCGTAACATCCCCCCTCGAAGTTAAAGACACCATTCTCATCCCAACCATGCTCATCATCTCCGATTAAAGCTCGATGAGGGTCAGTGGAAAGTGTTGTTTTACCTGTTCCAGAGAGTCCAAAGAAGAGTGCAACATCACCCTCTTCTCCAACATTTGCAGAACAGTGCATCGAGAGTTTACCCTCTAATGGCAACCAGTAGTTCATCATAGAGAAGATACCTTTTTTCATCTCTCCACCATACCATGTTCCACCAATAATAGAGATATTCTCTTCCACATTAAAACATACATAAACATCTGAGTTTAAACCCATCTCTTTATAATCTTCGTTAACCGTTTTACACGCATTATAAACAACAAAATCAGGTTCAAATGTCTCTAGCTCTTCAGCTGTAGGACGGATAAACATATTTTTCACAAAGTGAGCCTGCCATGCAACTTGAGAGATAAATCGAATAGAACGTCTGCTTGTTTTACTTGCTCCTGCATAGACATCCATAATATAAATATCAGAATCAGAGAGCTGTTTTTTAGTCAAATCGTAAAGTTTATCAAACTTCTCTTTATCAATCTTTTTATTGATGTCTCCCCAAAAAATATTCTCATTTGATGGTGCTTGATCTACAAAGTATTTATCTTTAGGGCTTCGACCTGTAAACTCCCCTGTATCACACATTGCTGTTCCAGTAGATGAGATTTTACACTCACTCTTATTAACTTCATGTGCTTGAAGTTCATCGTAGCTCAAGTTGTAGTAAACTTTGCCAATGTTTTCAAGTCCTAGTTTATCTAGACCATTTGGTGTAGGGGTGCTCATCTTGTGTACCTTTTTGTTTATATATGTTTTATTTTGCTATTTATTAAGATTAAAACTGCATAATCATCTATAGCAAATAAAAGGAGACCAAAAAATCTCATTTTATTTACCATATGTAGTGATAACCAATCTCTAAAACGCATCTATTCAAAAAGTATAATTTCGCAAAATTATACTATTGAATAGATTTTAATAAACTTACTTATAAATAGAAATTAAAATAAATATTTAAAAGAGTTACTTTTCTAACCTACTCTCTATTTAAAGATAGAGAGTAGAACACCTGCTGCAACAGCTGAACCGATAACACCTGCAACATTTGGTCCCATTGCGTGCATCAACAAGACATTTCCAGGTTTCTCTTCTGAACCAACTTTACTTACAACCCGTGCTGACATCGGTACAGCAGAGACTCCAGCTGCTCCAATTAGTGGGTTGATAGGCTCTTTAGAGAACTTATTCATTAACTTAGCCATAAGAACACCCATTGCAGTACCAGCAGAAAATGCCAAAAGACCAATAATCATAATACCTAAACTCTCTAATACCAAGAACTTATCAGCTGCTAGTTTTGAACCAACACCCAATCCAAGGAAGATAGTAACAGTATTAATCAATGAGTTTTGCATAGTATCACTCAATCTATCAACAACACCTGACTCTTTTGCAAAGTTACCAAATGCGAATGCACCAATCAGTGGAGTTGATTCAGGAAGAACCATAATAGACAACATAAGAACAATAATAGGGAAGATTAACTTCTCTAATCTATGTACTCTACGTTGAACACCCATCTTAATTTGACGCTCCTCTTTGGTTGTTAATGCTCTCATAATTGGAGGCTGAATAACAGGAACCAGTGCCATATATGAGTAAGCAGCAACAGCAATTGCACCCAACATATCAGGAGCAAGTCGGTTGGCAATAAAGATTGATGTTGGACCATCAGCCCCACCAATAATACTAATAGCAGAAGCATCTTGAATATCAAAACCAAGAGCAACAGCACCAACTAATGAACCAAAGATACCAAACTGTGCTGCTCCACCAAGAAGTGCTGTCTTAGGATTTGCCAAAAGAGGACCAAAATCGGTCATTGCACCAACACCCATAAAGATAAGCAGTGGGAAGAACTCATTGGCAATACCCATATTATAGATAACACCCAACATTCCCTCTGGTCCTGCCATATGTGCCAGTGGGATATTTGCCAACAATCCACCAAATGCAATAGGAATCAATAATAGAGGTTCAAACCCTTTGGCAATTGCCAAATAGAAGAGTACAAATACAATTAAAATCATAATTATACGCCCAAAAGAGGACTCAAAGGCACTCATAACATGCTCTTTTGATTCTCCTGCTGGGTCTGCTGACATCTCACCATCATTGGTATCAATAATTGCATTAATACCTGTTGTCTCCCAAAAGCTACCTGCCAACTCAGAGAGAGATTTTGGCTCATAAGCCTTCTTCTCTTCTGTTTGTGCTGTAGGTGCTGTTTCGTGTTCACTCGCTTGAACCACATTTGTCAAAGCAAACAGGGCAAAAAAGAGTGAAATTAAGATATGTTTTAATTTCATGGATTACTCCATTGTCGCAAGAAGCTGTCCATCAACTACAGCGTCATTTGTCTTAACTTCAATAGATTTAATCACACCTGCTTTCTCAGCAACAATATCAATCTCCATTTTCATCGCCTCTAAAATCATAATCTGCTCACCTTCATTTACTGAATCACCTGCTGATTTTAAGATTTTCCAAACGTTACCTGGAGTTTGAGAGTTAATCTCAACTGAACCTTTTCCACCTGCTACTGGTGCTGGTGTTGCTTTTGCCTCTGTTGCTGGTGCTGATGTTGGTGCTACTGTAATCTCTGCATCACCCTCTGCCACTTGAACACTATAACTCTTACCATCTACTACTACTGTATAACTTCCACTCATCTCTTCTCCTCCACTTGATTGATTATTCTCTTTACCTTTTCTTACCATTAAAGGACCTTCACCCTTTAAGAACGCAATACCTTTTTGGTCACATGATGCAGCAATAAAGATATTCTCTTCTGTTGTCTCTAAACCTTCATCCTCTAGAACTTTTGTCCAGTAAGCGATTGACTTTGTCACCTCTTTATCTGATAAATCTAAAGGATTCTCTTTTGTTGGCTCTAGTTTTAACTTTTCTGAAGCCAATTTAACAATTTCGGCATCTGGTTCAACTGGTGTTTTACCAAAGTAACCAAGAACCATTCGACCATAACCTGGTGCAATCTGCTTCCATTTACCAAACATAACATTTGCATAAGCTTGTTGCCAATAGAACTGACTTACTGGTGTTACAGATGTACCATAACCTCCACGCTCAACAACCTCTTTCATCTCTGCAATAACCTCATCAAACTTCTCTAGGTTACCAGAGTCTCTCATCATTTGAGTATTTGCTGTCAATGCACCACCTGGCATTGGCGAGAATGGAATAAGTGGAGATACTTGAGTTGCTTCTGGTGGAATCATATACTCTGCTAAACACTCTTTTAGTCTCTCTTCATATTTAAGAACTTTATCAAGTTTTAAATCTCCAAGATTGTAATCTGTACCTTTAGTTGCATGTAACATAGTCAAAATATCTGGCTGACTTGTTCCACCACTCACTGGCGAAGCTGCCATATCGATACCATTTGCACCAGCCTCTAATGCTGCCAAGTAAGAAGCTACAGAGACACCTGCTGTCTCATGTGTATGAAGTCTTAAATGCACCTCTTCACCAAGAAGATTTCTAGCCATAGCAATTGTTTCATAAACTTTTCTAGGGTTTGCTGTTCCTGACGCATCTTTAAAACATACTGAATCAAATTCAACACCTGAATCAAGAATATTTCTTAATGTCTTTTCGTAAAACTGTACATCATGTGCACCTTTACACCCTGGAGGTAAATCCATCATTGTTACAACCACTTCATGATTAAGACCATGACGCTTGATACACTCTGCTGAGTATGCCAAGTTGTTTACATCATTCAACGCATCAAAGTTTCTGATTGTTGTTGTACCATGTTTCTTAAACATTTTTGCATGTAAATCGATAAGCTCTCGACTACCTGTATCAAGCATTACGGTATTAATACCACGTGAAAGTGTTTGCAGATTCGCCTCTGGTCCTACAATCTCTCTAAACTTATCCATCATATCAAATGCATTCTCTTGTAAATAGAAGAAAAGGCTCTGAAATCTCGCCCCTCCACCAAATTCAAAGTGATTAATACCTGCATTTTTTGCAGCCTCTACAGCGGGGAAAAAATCCTCCATAAGAACACGACCACCAAAGACAGATTGAAATCCATCTCTAAAGGTTGTGTCCATCACATCAATATACTTTTTTGCCATTTTATACCCTCATTGTTATGATTTATTGTTACGAAATTCGGTTACAGCAGCGATAATTGCAGCAACTCTGCGACTCTCATCTTCTGTGTCAACTGCTGGAGTAGCAGGTGCTTTAGTTGGAGTATTTTCAGGAAAATACTTTGCGATAAGTTTAGCTTGAAGTTCAACTACTTTAACGAGGATAAAGAGAAATAGGAATACAACTCCCATACCCAATACCATGAACTTCAATGCTTCCATTACATAATTGACTTCAGCCATTTAAAAACCTTCTGTACTAAATTTATGCAATATTCTAACGATTTATAGTTAAAAAAGCTTAATTTATCGCTTCTTTCTCTTTCGATTATTTTGCCGTGCTACTTTTTGTTCATCTTGATAGCTCTCTAACATAGCGTTTACGGCATCTAGGTCATACCCTATCTGTCCCGAAGTGGTTTTCTTCCCTTCTAATAGCAGTGAAACCACACGTTCTACGAACTCATGATAGTCCATATCTTCCATACTATCAATAAAGTTTACAGCCTCATCATGAATCGAAACATCACGAACCATACCCTCTAAAGAGTCAAAATCAATATCCACCTCTTCCACACTATCTTTTAGCTCAATGGTTGCCAACTGCATCTCTGCACCCACCTCTTTTTGAATACGTTGAAGCTCTCTAAACTCTTCTGTTGATACCAGAGTAATTGCCTTACCTGCCTTACCTGCTCTACCTGTTCTTCCGATACGGTGAACATAAGATTGGGGGTCAAAAGGGATATGAAAATTAAAAACATGAGTTACATTTTTTACATCAAGTCCACGTGCTGCAACATCGGTTGCAACCATGATTTGTGTTGTTCCACGACGATACTCTTTTACAATCGCCTCTCTATCACTCTGCTCTAAATCTCCATGTAACCCAGAGGCATTAAAACCCATTGCCTGAAGATGCTCAGTTAATCTATCAACTTCACGTTTCATACGACAGAAGACTATAGATTTTTTAGTCTTTTCAGTCTCTAAAAGCTTCACAATCGCCTCGTCACGCTGTGATTCATTAATCACATAATAACGCTGTTTAATAACATTATTGGTCGTACTCTCATCTTGTCCCACCACCGATATAAACTGAGGTGTTGTCAAAATATCGTTTGCCAACTCTTTAATTGGTTCAGGTATGGTTGCAGAGAAGAGTAGTGTTTGACGATTCTGAGGAATGTATTCAAATATCTCTTTAATCTCTTCTAAAAAGCCCATATCCAACATCTCATCTGCTTCATCTAAAATAACCATCTCAGGGTTAAAAGAGTCAATCTTACCCTTTTTATAGAGGTCTTTTAATCGTCCAGGAGTGGCTACAACTACTTGAACACCTTTATTAATGAGTGCTATCTGTCGTCCATAACCAACCCCACCATAAACAGTAATGGTTCGTATACCACAGAAACGCCCCAAGTGGTAGAGTTCATCACTTACCTGTGTTGCCAACTCACGTGTTGGTGTAATTACCAAGGCTCTCTCTATCTCTTTTTTGGCTATTTTATCCATCATGGGAAGCCCAAATGCAGCTGTTTTTCCTGTTCCTGTGTGGGCTTGAGCCACCAAATCTTCACCGTTGCTAATAATAGGAATTACTATCTCTTGAATCGGACTTGGTTCTTTAAATCCTGCTATTTTTACCCCTTTTAAGAGGTCTTTATGAAAATTAAATTCATTAAATGTCAAATTATTTACCTTGCAAAATAAGGGGACAACTGTTATTTAGTACAATAAATTGCACCCTACAATTGAAATTTATTATATAAAAGTTGAAAATGAAGGCTTTGGTCTCATCAGAAAAAGGTAGAGCCAAAGCACCACTTCCAAGTTATTAAACTCTTTTACAATCTTGTAGAATTGCCCCCAATAACATATGGTTTATATGTTACAACATCATCAATAGAATAACTCCAAAAACTATTCTATAGATACCAAATGCAACAAAAGTAAAGCGTTGCAAAAAAACAATAAACAATTTTATGGTAGCGTATGCCACAACAAATGCCACCACAAAACCGACCACAAATGCAGTCAAATCAGCACCAATAAAATCTTGATAGTGCTTTAACAAATCATAGCCACTCACAGCCATCATAACAGGAATTGCTAAGAGAAAAGAGAATTCTGTAGAGGCTTTTCTGCTCACTCCACCCAACATTCCTGCAATAATGGTTGAACCAGCTCTGCTTGTTCCTGGAATCAAAGAGAGTACTTGTCCAAATCCAATAATTAACGCCTGTCTCCATGAGACCTCTTCTACCTCTTTTACCTCTGTGGCTTCATCATTATGAAAATGCTCTACAACAATAAAGATAATTCCACCAACAATAAACATCCATGCTACAGTTGAGACAGTAAAAATCTCTTTTATCCAATCTTTAAGCAGAAAACCGACAATAGCTAAAGGGAGAAAGGCACTCATTATCTTCTGCCAGAGGGTAATCTCATTTAGATTAATCTTGTCTCTATACAGAAGCATCACAGCCAAAATTGCTGCAAACTGTATAATAACCTCATATGCCTTTACTACAGCACTCTGTTCTATACCTAAAAACTCACTAGCAACAATCATATGTCCTGTTGATGAAATGGGTAAAAATTCGGTAAATCCTTCTATAATTCCAATTATGATGGCTTGTAAAATGTCCATGTTCTATTATCCTATATTAAATTAATTAAAATTTCTTAATTATCTGTCCCAAAATCTATTCAATTCTTCTAAGCCGTAAGTTCGGTAACACCCAATCTAGACGATTTCTAATATTTTTCGTAAATCTTTAACATCTACACAGTGTGTCGCTTCGGCTTTTAAGACTGGCTTGGCACAAAATGCTACACGAGTATCGGCATGAGCAAACATACTTAAATCATTTGCCCCATCACCAACAACGAGTGTATCTTCTCTTGTAACGTTTAAAAGTTTTTGTAGACGTGTAATCATATCGCCTTTTGCATTAGAGTACATCATCTCTCCACCAACAGAACCTGTTAAAAGACCATTTTGGGCATGTAAAAAGTTAGAAAAGTCTGCATCTATCCCTAATTTAGCACAAGCTGGTTGCGTTGCATCTCTAAAACCACCTGAAAAACAGACCACAATGTAACCACGCTCTTTTAATCCAGCCACCACCTCGGTAGCACCATTCATCATTGGAAGTGTTGCACATATCTCGGTCACTCGACTCTGAGGCAACCCTTTTAAGAGTGCCACACGTTCTACCAAAGAGGCATAAAAATCCAATTCTCCTGCCATTGCTCTCTCTGTAATTGCCACAACCTGCTCTTTGAATCCCAACTCTTCAGCGAAAAAATCAATCGTCTCACCATCCATTAAAGTTGAATCAAAATCAAATACTGCTAATTTCATCTTAGTATATACCTCTTATTTTTTATCGAATTATATCAAATTATTAGAAAATGAAATATTAAATTGAGCAGTTAACCTTAATCTAAACTATATTAATAAATATGATTTAGTAATTTTTTATGTTACTAAGATAGGTTGCTCTATAATCTGTTTGAATTTACATAAGTTGCTAAATTCAAATTGACTTAAAAGGAGATTCAGTGGAACAGTATATTTTTGATACTCCTATGTTACTATCGGCTATTATTATGATTTTAACATTTATCGGTATTTTCACTGAAGGACTGCACGGTTTTCACCGTACAAAATTTGCAATGCTTGGTGCTGGAACAATGATTATTGTGGGACAGATTTACGGTTTTTATACACCAGACCAAGCGTTAGAGGCGATAGATTGGAATGTTGTATTTCTACTTGGGGCGATGATGACCATTGTCTCTATTATGCTTCCAACAGGAGGATTTGAGGCGATTGCCTATAAAATAGCACAATTAAGCAAGGGAAGGCTATTTATACTCATGACCCTTATGGGAACAGCAGTTGCTGTTATCTCTTTAATGCTAGACAATGTAACTACTGTTGTTATTTTTGGACCAATTATTGTTTTAATTGCCAGTGCATTAAAGGTTAATCCCATCCCCTATCTACTCGCAGCAGCCCTACTTTCAGATACAGGAGGCGTTGCAACTCTAGTTGGTGACCCACCAAATCTTATGATTGGTTCTGCCAAAGGGATAGATTTTAATACATTTTTTCTGCATATGGGAGGGATTGTCTTGGCTGCCTATATTGGAACTATTTTTACTCTAAAATTTCTTTTTAGAAAAGAGTTGGGCATTAAACCTGAAGCAGTAGAGTTTAAACAGAAAGATTATATCACCGATAGAAAAACATGGAATGCCTCTTTAATTGTCTTGGGTATTATGGTTTTCTTTTTTATCTTTCATCATGCATTGGGTTGGGATGCTTGGATGGTGGCAACCTTTGGATTAACACTGCTTCTTTTTCTTGCACCCAATACAGATATGGATGGGGCATTTGGTAAAATTGAGATTACACTGCTCAGCTTTTTTATGGCACTCTTTGTTATTATTGGAGGTGTAGAACATACCCATTTTCTAGAGTACATAGGAAGCCAAATAGAACCCTTTGTTCGCTCCGATTTACTTATGGCAAGTCTCATTTTAATGTGGGGTTCTGCTGTCCTATCAGCAATGATTGATAACATCCCATTTACAGCAGCAATGATTCCTATCTTAATGGGCTTTGAAGCACAAGGGATTCCTGCCACTCCATTATGGTGGGCATTAGCAATTGGTGTAGGAATGGGAGGAAACGGTTCACATCTTGGTTCTACAGCCAATGTCTTTATTGTAACCCTATCCGAACGACTTGCCAAAGAGAAAAATGACCCCTCTTTAGCAATCACTCCTGGTTTGTGGTTTAGAAAAGGGACACCTGCCATGATTGTTACACTTATCATCTCATCTATTATATTCTGGATGTTTTTTGATTTCTATGCTAAAGCGATTTAAATTTACATAGGTTCGGTATCACCGAACCTACCCTTTCCTTCACTTTATAACGACTCTCTATGTTAACTTTCGCTAAAATTCCATCAATTACTTATTAGGATTAAAAATAAATATATGTTTGAAAAATTTTGTAAAACCCTCCAAAGCAATAAACCCTTTATCACTGTAGAGATTACTCCTCCTCATGGTTCATCTATAAAACCAACCATTGAGAAGATAAAAGAGATAAAACTTCATGAAAAAGTTGCAGGGTTCTCTGTTACAGACAACCCTCTTGCCAAGCTTAAAATGTCTGGCGTACTCTCTGCTATTCAGGTACAACAAGCCTTTGGTAAGCCTGTTATTGCTACCATGAGTATGAGAGATAAAAATAAACTCTCGTTACAATCAACACTGTTGGGTGCAAATGATTTTGATTTACGTTGTATCCTTGCCCTTACAGGTGACCCAGCAAAATTCTCTGACCAACCAGAGGTCAAAGGAGTTTTAGAGCGTGACTCAACCCTACTTTTAAGTATTATATACAAACTTAACAACGGCTTTGACTACTCCAACAAAGAGCTTAACCCTGCACCCAAACCAATCTACCCTTTCGCTGTTGCCAACTCATATGCCAAAGATATGAGAAGAATTCAGAAAAAAATGATTAAAAAGCTTGATTATGGAGCAAGAGCCATCATTACTCAACCTGTTTATGATATAGATAATGCTAAAGAGCTTATTGAACTCTTTGAAGAAGCAAAAACATTAAGTGTACGCGATACAGCAAAAGATGCACAACTTATTTTAGGACAGTTCCCTGTTGTTCGTGCCAGAACGGCAAACTTTATATCCGATAAAGTTCCAGGCATCACTGTACCAAAAACAATTATTGATGAGATGAATCTTGCTGCAATGGACAGCACCCAAAAAGAGCAAGAGGTTGGATTTAATATCTCAAAAACACTTTTTGATGATATAATAAAACTTCATCCAAAAGTACACTTAATGACACACAACCGTTTTGATTTATGTTTAGAGTTAATTGGTGACAATTAATCCACAACATTAAACTATACTTATAATATTAAATAAAAAAACAGAGAAGGGAATAAAATGAACGAACACGAATCATTTCATGAATTAGGACAATTTCACTCAGAGACAGCAACCAGTAGTGGTGGAATGCCTACAACAGGAGACTCTGCATTTCCATTTTTAGAGATGGGAACAAGCTTTATAATTGGTCTGGCTATTGGTTATTTTTTAAAAAAGAGTTTTAAATTTCTTCTACTTATTTTAGGATTAGGGTTGGTACTCCTCTTTGTACTTGAATCCAATGGAGCATTTCATGTTGATGACCAAACCATTCAAAATGGTGTCTCTTCAGGTGTTGACACATTTCAAAACTTGGTAGGAATGTTAAAAGAACGACTCTCGAACATGGAGCTAACCACAGGAGCAGGAGCTGTTGCAGGATTCTTTGCAGGTCTAAAATTTGGCTAAGATTAAACTTTTAGTCTCTGCCCTTGAACCCTCTTCTAATCTTCACTTAAAAGAGGTCTTAAAACATACTCAAAATATTGAACTTTTGGGTATTTTCGATAAATCCCTAGGTAATCCCCTTTACGACATTTCAGAGATGGCAATTATGGGCGTGGTTGATGCCATAAAAAAACTACGATGGTTTTTTAAAGTCGCCGACCAGATGGTAGAGTTGGCAAAAGATGCCGATAAAATTCTGCTTATGGACTCTTCAGGTTTTAACCTTCCTCTGGCTAAAAAGCTAAAACAAGCCTATCCCAACAAAGAGATTATCTACTATATTCTGCCTCAAATATGGGCAAGTCGCCCCAAAAGAGCCAAAAAACTAGAGCTTTATTGTGACAGACTCTTAGGTATTTTACCATTTGAAATAGAGTATTATAACGCTAAAGCCGAGTATATTGGTCATCCATTATTAGATGAAATATCAATTAAACATCAACCCAATAGCAACACCATCGCCTTTATGCCAGGGAGTAGAAAGAGTGAAATTAGCAAACTTCTACCCATTTTCAAAAAGGTAAGAGCCAAACTATCAGATAAAAAAGCTATTTTAATCATTCCAAAAAGCTTTTCAGAGAAAAAGATAGAAACGCTTTATGGAGATATTTCAACATTTGAAATAGAAAAAGAGACACATCAAGCCCTAGCCCAATCTGAGTTCGCCTTTATCTGTTCAGGAACTGCCACCTTAGAATCGGCATTAATAGGAACACCCTTTACTCTTAGCTATATTGCAAAAAAAATAGACTTCTTTATAGGCACAAAGATATTAAAGATAAAACAGGTAGGTTTAGCCAATATCATCCTAACCCACCACAACAACACCACCCTGCACAACGAACTACTACAAGAGAGTGTAACCGTAGAGAATCTATTAAAAGAGTATTACCAAACAGACCGAACCATTTTTACCAACAAAGCCAAAGAGTTACAATCATATTTGGCTCATGGAAGCTCAAAGGGTGTGGCTAAGATTTTAAATAGAAGAGACAATTACATTCCCATTTAATGGTGTTGTGAGGCACAACACCCTACACGAATTTCATCTCTAAATATCTAATCATGAGCTTACCGACCATTAAATAGCCATTTGTCTCAATTCATGGTCGATAAATCGTAATGCCATTGAATTAAGGAATTAATGCTCAAAATTTGTAGGTTCGATTTTATCGAACGGATTGTTTTATGAGCTTTAATTCTCGTTCGATAAAATCGAACCTACAGGATTCAGGCTTATTTCATTGGCATTACGATAAATCAACCCTACAATTCAAAAACC
>Ga0256843_1001332_pt1 | contig 19583 bp, 22 predicted proteins | sample AlvinellametaG_FD_191572 | JGI IMG/M metagenome (GOLD analysis project Ga0256843, IMG submission 191572) | Pompeii worm associated microbial communities from hydrothermal vent at the East Pacific Rise, Pacific Ocean - Alvinella | ecosystem: Host-associated > Annelida > Integument > Unclassified ... | reverse complement strand
GTATTGCAGCTGTGGGTGTTGAGCGTATTGATGTAAGCCATATTGACTGTTTGATTGCTGGAAGTCAAAAAGCCTTAATGCTTCCTCCTGGGTTGGCTATTTTAGGGTTAAGCAACCGTGCCATTGAGAAGGTAGGTGAAGGAAAAGGGTACTACCTTAACCTCGCCTCAGAGATTAAAAAGCAAAAACAAAACACCACAGCTTACACGGCTGCTACGACACTTATTATTGGGCTTCGTGCTATTTTACAAGAGATAGATCAAAGAGGAGGTGTGGAGAAGCTTTATGCTGAAACTAAATTACGTGCAGAGGCAACAGGTAAAGCACTTGAAGCATTAGGATTACATATATACCCTTCCTCTTCAGCACCCTCTATGACTACTATTGATGATGAAGATGCCAAAGAGATTCGCGATTTATTGAAAACGGCATTTGAAGTAAATGTTGCAGGGGGGCAAGATCACTTAAAGGGTAAAATTTTCCGTATTAATCAAATGGGATTGATTGCACCTTATGAAATGGTAGCAGTTGTCAATGCAGTAGAGTTAGCAATGGCAAAATTAGGACGACGTGTATTTGACGGTACAGCTTCACGTGTTTTTAATGAAGTGTATTTTCAAGAAATTTTAATAAAAGAAGAGAAATAATGGTTTATGAACACGAAATCCCTTCGGGGTCTAAGCTCTATTTTGGTGAATCTGCCAAAATAAAGAGAGAAATTGAATTTGTATCCGCAGAGTTATTGGAAAATCTTGGATTTGCAGAGATAGTAACTCCACTTTTTTCATACCATCAACATGATAGCTTTGAAGATAAAAAACCATTGCTTAGATTAAATGATGAACAAAATCATGAAGTAACACTTCGTGCTGACTCTACTGCAGATGTAGTACGTATTGTGACCAAAAGGTTAGGACGCTCTACAGAGTCTAAAAAATGGTTTTATATACAACCAACAGTCACCTTTCCAACAAAAGAGCAGTATCAAATAGGTGCTGAAATTCTTGATGGTAAATTTGAAGAAATAGCAAAAACAACAATTATGCTTTTAGATGAAATGCAAATGAAACCTATCATGCAAATTGCAAATATCCGTATTCCTCATTTACTCAATGAAAAATATGGAGTCTCTTTAGATGCATTAAAATCAATGCATATTGAAAAAATTATGGCAATAGACTTACCATGGATAGAAAAGCTTGTACGTCTTAACAGTGTAGAAGATTTAAATGATTTATCGGCATTTCCTGAAGATATTAAAGTAGAATTAGAAAAAATAAAAATAGCAACAGAGAAAGTAACATATGACACAATAGTAATCTCACCACTTTTTTATGCAAAAATGCGTTATTATGACTCTTTGACATTTAGAATGTTTAAAGAAAATAGTCTTTTAGCGATGGGTGGTATCTATACCATAGAAGGTGTCGAAGCAGCAGGATTTGCACTCTATACAGATGAGTGTGTGATGAATAAAATGGATAAAGGGAACTAAATGAGTAGTAAAGCAGATTTAATTGTAGGACTCCAATGGGGAGATGAAGGTAAAGGGAAAATTGTTGACCATATGGCGCAAACACATGACTATGTATGTCGTTTTGCAGGGGGACACAATGCTGGGCATACCATCGTTATTGGTGAGAAGAAGTATGCGCTTCACCTCATTCCTTCGGGGGTACTCAACCCAAATGCCAAAAATATTGTTGGAAATGGTGTAGTTCTCTCTCCAGTTGATTTTATCAAAGAGATGGAGCAGTTTGACAACCTAGAGGGAAGACTCTTCCTCTCAGACAAAGCACACGTGTTACTTCCATACCACGCACAAATTGACCAAGCCAGAGAGCGAATGAAGGGTGACAAAGCCATTGGTACAACAGGAAAAGGTATTGGACCAGCCTATGGTGATAAGATTGCTAGAATTGGTCACAGACTAGGTGAACTTCTTAACCCAGAGAAGCTTACAGCGAAAATTGTAGCTTACTTTGCGATGAACAAGCCAGTTTTTGATGCGATGGGTGTAGAAGCACCCAATGAAGCAGCTCTTTTAGCAGAGCTTCAAGGCTACAAAGAGGCACTAGGAGGTTTCATTTGTGATACCACACAGATGATGTGGGAGATTATGGATGCTGATAAGAAAATACTTCTTGAAGGTGCGCAAGGAACCATGCTAGACATTGACCATGGAACGTACCCTTATGTAACCTCTTCTACTACTGTCAGTGCTGGAGCGTGTTCAGGACTAGGGATTAACCCTAAAGACCTTGGAAAAGTCACAGGGATTGCCAAAGCCTACTGTACTAGAGTTGGAAATGGACCTTTCCCAAGTGAAGATTTTGGAGAAGAGGGTGACAGACTTCGTAAAAATGGACATGAGTTTGGAACAACCACAGGTCGCCCAAGACGTTGTGGGTGGTTCGATGCTGTAGCGATGCGTCACGCTGTACGTGTTAATGGGGTAGATCAAGTAGCATTGATGAAGCTTGATGTACTTGATGGGTTTGATGAGATTAAAGTCTGTGTATCCTACGAAGTAGAGGGCAAAGAGATTAATTATGTTCCGTATGACTTAGAAGATGCTACACCTATCTATAAAACATTTGCCGGATGGGATAAAACAGAAGGTGTGAGAGCATTTGATGACTTGCCAGATACAGCAAAAGCCTATATTGAAGCACTTGAAGAGATGATTGGTACAAAAATGGGCATTATATCAACCAGTCCAGAGCGTGAAGATACAATTGTTAGATAAGAGAGTCTAGTTGCGATTTGTCGCTTTTAAAGAAAGAATGAGGAGTTTATAGGATGAGATTAAAACCACAGCAGACAGGGTATGTTGCAAGTAAAATTGCAATTGACTTAGCAAATGCTTCTTTTATTACCATGCCAAAAGGAAAAGAAGCTGTAGTTGAAGCATGTCGTAAAATTATAGATGAAAGCTTGGCACAAGAACATGCTCTTGATGAAAAAGTAAAGAAAATTTTAGATGAAAACTATGATGAAATAGAGTTTCAACATGCAGATGAAAGACAACTTTTCTTTATGATTAAGAAAAAGATGGCAGCAGAACATGGCGTAATTATGAATTATGATGACCGTTATAATAATTTAGCACACCTTATTTTAGATGAACTCTATGAAAATTATTTAGCAGAGTATGATGTCAATGAAAACCAAGTAAAAAATGTTATTTTTAAAGCATTCAAAGCATTCGCAGATGCGTATGATGAAATAGATGACATCGTGTATAAAAAAATCAGAGGTATGGAAAAAGAAGTCGTTCCAGGAAGTCAAGATTATGAACTACTATATGAACGATTTTACCAAGAAGAATTAGCCAAAAGAGGAATGCTATAATGAAAAAAGTTTCACTATATTTTGAAAATGGTTTACTACTTGAAGCAAAAAGCTTTGGAGCAACAGGTACGTCAGTAGGAGAAGTTGTTTTTAACACTTCTTTAACAGGCTATCAAGAGATCGTTACTGATCCATCGTATGCAGGTCAATTTGTTACATTTACCATGCCAGAGATTGGAAATGTTGGATGCAATACGCAAGATATGGAGAGTAAGGGAGCTTACTGTAAAGGTATTATCGTACGTACCTATCAAGATAGACCTTCTAACTTTAGATGCGAAGAGACATTGGCTTCACTTTTAGAAAAGCATGATGTTTTAGGTATTTGTGATATTGACACTCGTTTTATCACTAAAATGTTGAGAGAAGAAGGGGCTATGATGATGGTTGCTTCTACTGAGATTCATGATAAAGAAGCACTAAAAGAAGCACTTGAAAAGGCTCCACGTATTGAAGAAGTGAACTATATAGAACAGGTCAGTACAAAAGAAACATATGTTCATACAGAAGCACGTTTCAGTACAGATACATTTGAATATGAAAAACCAAAAACAACTAAAAAGATTATAGCACTTGATTTTGGGATTAAAAGAAATATTCTTAATGAACTTACCCATGCTGGAATGGAAGTGACTGTAGTACCTAACAATATGAGTGCAGAAGCTATTATTGCTAAAATAGAGAATAAAGAGATAGACGGAGTATTCCTTTCAAATGGACCAGGAGATCCTCTAATCTTAAAAGAAGAGCAAGAAAAAATCAAAAAACTTATTGACCATAAAGTACCACTTTTTGGTATTTGTTTAGGGCATCAATTGCTCTCTATCGCACATGGTTATGACACATATAAATTACAGTTTGGTCATCATGGTGGCAATCATCCAGTTTGGAATGCGATGAATGAAACAGTAGAAATTACTGCACAAAACCATAACTACAATGTACCAGATAATATTACAGAGGTAGCAACGGTGACACATACAAACTTATTTGATAACACTATTGAGGGGCTTAAGTACAATGACTCTCCATGTATGTCAGTACAGCACCACCCTGAAGCAAGTCCTGGACCTCATGAATCAGCATATATCTTTGGCGAATTTGCCAAGATGCTATAAAAGGTAGCATAATGAATATAGCGATACTCTTTGGAGGTTCTAGTTTTGAACATGAAATAAGCATTGTTTCTGCCATTACAATGAAAAAAGTGCTTAAAAATCATACACTTACCTATATCTTTGTAAGTCCAGATAGAAAATTTTACTTAATTGATAGTAATAAAATCAATTCAAAACTATTTTCATCGGGAGTCTATAAAAAATCTAAAGAACTTACTCTTAAGCAGGGTGGTTTTGTTATTGAGGGTATGTTCGGAGCTAAAAATGTAGCTGTTGAGGGTGTATTAAACCTTATTCACGGACGTGATGGTGAAGATGGAAAGCTTGCATCAATACTCACATTTTTCAAAATCCCCTTCATCTCTCCTCGTATGGAAGCATCGGCGCTCTCTTACAATAAACTTTATACTAAGTTTTTAGCTCAAAGTTTAGGTGTGAAAACCGTAGCATATGAAAACCTTTCTAAAGAGGGTGAGCGTAAAATTACCATGGATTATCCTGTTATTATTAAACCAGTACGTTTAGGGTCTAGTATTGGAGTAAGCATTGTAAAAGAAGCTTCAGAACTTGATTATGCACTTGATGTTGCCTTTGAATACGACACCGAAGTGATTGTAGAACCATTTATAGAAGGTGTGAAAGAGTACAACCAAGCAGGTTGCTACACAAATGATTGGGAACTTTCTATTGTAGAAGAGCCACATAAAGAAGAATTTTTAGATTTTGAAAAAAAATATATGGATTTTTCTCGTGATTCACAAGTACTTAGTGCAGATATTTCAGAAACTCTGAAAGATAAAATCCAAGAAAACTTTAAAAAGATCTATTCACCTTTATTTAATGGAAGTATTATTCGTTGTGACTTTTTTGTGGTTAACGATGAAGTCTTATTAAATGAAATTAATCCTATTCCTGGATCAATGGCAAATTATTTATTTAGTGATTTTGAAGCTATGGTAGAAAGACTTTTTAAACATCTTCCTAAAGAACAAAATATTGCTATTAATTATCAATATATTCACTCAATTCAAAGTGCAAAAGGTAAGGTATAATCCCCCTCATATCTTATATAATGAATTGCTTTTAAGAAGAGCAATATTCTCTTCTTAAAAGCCTTAAATAGCTTTATTAAATAAGAGTATATTTCTCTTATTAGTCCTTTCAATCGCCCTTCTAAGCTGTATATGTTACAAAATGTATCGAAAATAAAAACAAACAAAGATATTAAGCATTTTGGTTACCTAAAAATACTATAATCTAAGTTGAATGTTGTCGAATTATGTATGTGCATAATTTGAATATACAGCATAAAATCTTTCAAGGGGGTATGCATGCAATCAAATGCAGCATTAGAATATGATTATACCGTTGCAAAATTGTTTACTTATACAGCAATTTTATTCGGTTTCGTTGGTATGTTAATTGGTACGCTTATCGCGGCTCAACTAGCATTTCCTGAATTAAACTACCTAATTGGTGAATATGGAACTTTTTCTAGATTAAGACCATTACATACAAACGTAGTAGTTTATGGATTTACATTGAGTGGTATTTGGGCAACTTTTTATTATGCAGCACAAAGAGTACTTAAGGTTTCTATGGCTGAGTCTAAGTTCATTATGTTTATTAGTAAACTTCACTTTGGACTTTACCTTATAGCAGCAGTTTCAATGGTACTTACACTCTTAATGGGAATTAGTACAAGTAAAGAGTACGCTCAAATGGAGTGGCCACTAGATTTACTTATTGTTGTAATCTGGGTACTTTGGGGTGTAGCAATGTTCGCACTTATTGGTATTAGAAGAGAAAAGGCACTCTACATCTCTATGTGGTACTTTATCGCTTGTTTCCTAGGTGTGGCTATGCTTTATCTTTTCAACAACATGGAAGTTCCAACATACTTTACATCTGGTGGTGTAGGTAGTATGATGCACTCAGTATCTATGTACTCTGGTACAAATGATGCACTTGTTCAATGGTGGTGGGGACACAATGCGGTTGCATTCGTATTTACTGTGCCTATTGTTGGTATGATTTACTACTTCCTTCCAAAAGAGTCTGGTCAAGCAGTATACTCATACAAATTGTCACTTCTTTCTTTCTGGGGACTTATGTTCGTTTATCTTTGGGCTGGTTCACACCACCTTTTATGGTCAACAGTTCCAGATTGGATGCAGACTATGGGATCAATCTTCTCAGTAGTACTTATCTTACCATCTTGGGGATCAGCAATTAACATGCTTCTTACAATGAAGGGTGAGTGGAATCAACTTACAGATAACCCACTTATTAAGTTTATGGTACTAGCATCTACATTCTATATGCTTTCTACACTTGAAGGACCAATTCAAGCAATTAAATCAGTAAATGCAATTGCACACTTTACAGATTGGATTCCTGGACACGTTCATGATGGTGTACTTGGTTGGGTTGCATTTATGATTATGGCAGCACTTTTCCACATGGCACCAAGAATGTTTAAGAGAGAAATTTACTCTAAAAAATTACTTGAAGCACAATTTTGGCTTCAAACAACAGCAGTTGTACTTTACTTTACCTCTATGTGGATCGCAGGAATCACACAAGGTATGATGTGGAGAGCTGTAGACGAGTATGGTAACTTAATGTATTCATTTATTGATACAGTAACTGTACTTCACCCTTACTATGCGATTAGAGCACTTTCAGGAGTATTATTCTTGACAGGTTTCGTAATGTTCGCTTACAACATGGTTAAAACTATGACATCTTCTAAAAAGTTAACAGAAGAGCCACAGTTTAAAACACCTATGGCATAAGGAGGTTAGGTTATGTTTCATTGGTTAGAAAAACGTCCATTCTTCTTCGCAGTAGGAGTATTTTTAGTTATCGCATTCGCTGGTCTTATTGAGATCTTACCAAACTTTGCAGAAGCATCTCGTCCAGTAGTAGGGCTTAAACCTTACACTGTACTTGAGCTTGCAGGAAAAAATATTTATATGAAAGACAACTGTATTGCATGTCACTCACAGTTAATTCGTCCATTTAAAGCAGAAACTGACCGTTACGGTCAATATTCACTTTCAGGTGAGTACGCATATGATAGACCATTCTTATGGGGTTCAAAGAGAACTGGTCCAGACTTACACCGTGTAGGAAACTACCGTACAACAGACTGGCATGAAAACCACATGATGGATCCTACTTCTGTAGTACCAGGATCAATTATGCCAGCTTATAAACATATGTTTACTAACACTGCAGATATTGCAACAGCATATGCTGAAGCAGTCACTGTGAAAAATCTCTTTAAAACACCATATGGTGATGAGATTCAAGCAGGTGTAGAAGCATTTGAAGCACATAAACCAGCTATCTTAGCAGAAGCACAAAAGATTGCTGCCAATATGAAAAACCAAGATGTTAAAGATGCAGTTGCAGCAGGAAATGTTCCTGAAATTGTAGCACTTATTGCATACCTTAACAGATTGAAGTAGTGAAATAAAATGGACATTAGAAACCTTCAAGGCTATGCCAGTTTCTTTATGACCATTTTTTTAGTGGTGATGTTATATTGGTATATTATTTACCTCTATAGAAGTGAAAAAAAAGGTGAGAAAGATTACGAAAAACTAGGAAATATTGCACTCGATGATGAGATTGACAGTACGCCTATTAATACAAGTGATCCTATCTCTGATGAAAAAAAGGAGCAAAATAAATGAATGCATTAATGGCAAAAGGATTACTCTTTGCTGCAGTACTCATGGGAGCTACAATTTATGTAGTTAAATCTATGAATATTGACCTGAGTGACCCGATTAACTTAATAACGATGATAGGGGCATTAGCAATTGCAGGTTTATCTGCAGGTGTATCTATTAAGTATATCAACCAGATGAAAACTGATACAGCAGGTGGTGAGCTTGCTGAAGAAAACTGGGATGGAATTGGTGAGTATAAAAATGAACTTCCTAGTGGTTGGGCATACTCATTCTTAGGAACAATGATTTGGGCTATTTGGTACTGGACTATAGGGTATCCTGTAAATAGTTTCTCTCAAATTGGTATGTGGAATGAAGAAGTAAAAGCATATAATGAGAAATTTGAAGAGACAAATAAAAATGCAGATGAGACAACACTTACACAAATGGGTGAATCTATCTTTTTAGTACAGTGTGCTCCTTGTCATGGAACAACGGGTGATGGTCTTTCTGGTAAAGCACATGACTTTACAACAAGAATGAGTAAAGCGCAAGTACTTGATGTAATTGAAAAAGGTTCAAACCAACTTGGATACCCAATGGGTGCAATGCCTCCAATGATGGCTACAGGACAAGATGCTGAAGATATTGCTACATACGTTGCAAATGGTATGAAGGGTGAACAACCAGCATCATTTGGTGTGTGTGCAGGATGTCATGGTGCAGATGGTAAAGGTATGAATGGTATGGCTGCAAATATTGCAGAGTACGATACAGCACTTATTACGAATGTTGTTAAAAATGGTAAAAAAGGTGCCCTTGGTACAATGCCAGCATTTAATGATAGAATGACACCAGTACAAACAAAAGCACTTGCAACTTATATCAAAACACTAAAAGGAGAATAAGATGGCAGCAACTGAAAATACAAACAGAGCCGTATTTGGGCTTCACGGTGTAACTGGTATGTTAATTGCAACAGTACTTTTACTTTCAATACTTGTTTTCTTAACCGTATGGGGAATTGGTGTACAACAAGGAAGTGCAACAAACTTCTATGACCCAACACCAATTACAAGTAACTTGGACAATGTAAAAGCAGATAGTAAAGACAATGCAAATTTTGCATTTGTTGATGCTAAATAATTCATAAAAGGATAAAAAATGATTACAATTATGGATAAAGTACTTGGTATTGGCATGGCATTATGTGCAGCATTTACAGCTTGGGCTGTACTTACTGCAAATCATTTATATATAGGTTAACTATATGTACAAAGCACAAGTAAGGGCAACCTTGCTTGCTTTGTTTCTGCCACTTTTTCTCTCTGCAACCCCTATTCTTAAAAATGACTTACTTAAAACAGAAGCAACAGATCTTATTGTTAAAATGGGAGATGAACTCTCACAAAAAGTAGGTATTAATGCATATCTTATTGCCACAAATGAGCATTTTAAAGTAGGATTTAATTTAGTAGAGTACAGTAAAAAGTATGAGCAAAACATGAGCAAGCCTTATGTACTATTTATTTTTGCACCTTTTGCAGCCATTACACAAAAGAGTGAAGTACGAGGAAGAGTGGGTATTATTCCTTCTTCAAATGAAGTACGTAAGTTGTATAATTATGATGATGTAAGAGATGCTGCAATAGATATTGTTGCAGTTAAAGATAAAAATTCAGATGAAGATAAGTTTAATATTGGTGTATTGCAAGGATATTCTGAATTAGCAGATCAAATTGCACAAAAGAAAAATATTAAATTAGTACATACAATTCCAAATGATACGAAGGCAATTATTTTTTATGTAAAAATATTGGTCTATTTTGGTTCACTGTTTGTTCTTTGGATTTTTATCTTAAGACCAATTATTGTAAGGATAAAAAATGGCAAAAAATAGTAAAAAGACCTATTGGCCTCATATGATTATGGGTTTTTTGATGATAGGGATTACCTTAGGATATTGGACTGTTAAATCAGCAATTTCTATTCCTGTACAAGAGTCTAATAGTTATATGTTAAAGTATCAGCAAGCGGATATTCATATTAATGATATTATAAAATCAAAATTACGTTTTGATAAAGCATATAAAATTGCTTTAACAGATGTAACATTGAAAAAACAAGAGATTGAAAATGCAAAACGCGCAAAAGCAGAAAGTGTTGTGGTATTAAAAAAAGGTACAAATAGTTTTTCCTATATTGTTTCAACTCTAGGTAATCAAGTTGTGAATGATGCAAATGTAACTTTTTTATTGACACGTCCACATAGTGTGAAAGAAGATCTGGTTATTGCTAATGTCCCTTTTGTCAATGGTAAATACACTGTAAACTCTATTGATATTCAAAAAGCTGGTCGATATATATTACGCTTAAGAGTGCAAAAAGGTGATGCCATAGGCTATAATGAAGAACCTGCATATCTTCAACCAGAATAGTCTTTTAGACTATTTATTCATATAGGATTATGCTATAATCCTACTATGAATGAACTCCATATATATCCCACCTCAAGAGCATTAAGAACCATTAGTTTAAGCTATAAAACACAAGAAGGCTATGTTCCATCACTTATGCGTATGGATGAGTTTGAAAAAAGAGTGCTACTCCTCGAAAACCTTGTAGAGATTGATAGTTTACAGCGTATTTTATTGTTACAAAAAGCCGCAAAGTTTGATGCATTTGATACATTTAAAGTTGATACCTCATTATTAAAATTTTTTACAAAAAGTGAAACTTTTTTTAAGTTTTTTGAAGAACTTTCTGCTGAACATGTAAGCTTAGAGATGCTTACTCAAGCAGATGCCTATGCAGAATTTGATACTCACTTAGAAATATTAAACAGAGTACTTCACAATTATAAAAAACTGTTAGATGCACGAGGACTTACCGATAAAAGCTTCATCCCAAATACCTATAAATTAAATCAAGCATTTATTTATGCTTATGATAAAATTGAGATACATTTAGAAGGCTATCTAAGTCAATATGAGTTAAGACTTTTAGAAGAAGTTTCTAGTCATATTCCACTATATATTCATTACACTACAAGTGCTTTTAATATAAAAATGCAACATCGTTTTAAAGCATTAGATATCATTTTAGAAAATAATGCACATACTATTTTTTCGCTTAGTACAAAAGAAATTATAAGTTCTCTACCAAATGAAAGTAGCCTGCATGTAGATGTATATGCGCTAGAAGAGAGAGAAGAACAGATCGCAGTGGCTTTTGAAGAGATAGAAAAAATGGTTCATTCAGGGATTAAAGCAGAAAACATAGCACTTATCTTACCTGATGAGTCTGAAAAAGAGCACTTTAGCCTTTTTGACAAGTATCATAATTTAAACTTTGCTATGGGGTATGACTACAGCAATGGACGTATCTATAAGTCGTTAGATGCACTCTATAGATATTGGCAAACTTATGATAAAGAAAGCACAATACTTTTAGAACGTTATGGTTTTAATATAGTGGAGCTTCAAGAAATCACATCTTCTAAACAGGTACATGTAAAAGAGTTCTTTATGCTTATTGATGCTTTAGGGCTACACGAAGCTCTACTGGAAGAGGGTAGAGAAAAAGAGTCATATAATGAACGTGTACAAGAGCAAGCTCTCTTTTTTGCAAAGGTTTTAGCTGAAGAGAACTTAACACTCAAAGAGTGGCTTTTCTTATGGTTAAAACAGTTAAATAAAGTAACCACAGACGATGTACGTGGTGGATTGATTACTGTTATGGGAGTACTTGAAACAAGAGGTGTATCTTTTGAGGGGGTGGTGATTGTCGATTTTAATGAAGGAGTTGTACCCGCAAGCTCAAGCAAAGATCAATTTTTAAATTCACAAGTAAGAGCCTTTGCAAACCTCCCTACAAAAAATGATAGAGAATCATTACAAAAGCAGTATTATAAACGTTTACTTGAACAAGCCCAAAAGTCGGTGATACTCTATAGTACGTCTGATAACAAACTCCCTTCAAAATTTTTGTATGAACTAGGATTAGAAAAAGTAACACAAAGGCAAGCACAGTTTGATTTACTCTACTCTCAACCTTCACAACTCCAAGAGATGCTTGACCCTAAAGTAGAAAATTTTGATGCCACATCTATTGTTTGGTCGGCTTCACGTTTAAAGGTGTTTTTGGAGTGTAAACGTAAATATTATTATCAGTATGAAAGAAAGATAAAGGCTAAAAAAGAGGAGGAGTTAAATGAAGGCTCTCATTTGCATGAAGTGTTAAAAAATCTTTTTGAAAATAACTCCTCTTACAGCTCTAAGGAGGCATTAGAAAAAGCACTGTTTATTCTACTTGATGCAACACATCCTCATAATGATGTGAAAGCATCGTATCAAAAACTTTTATGGAAAGCCAAACTCAAATATTTTATTGAGACACAAATAGTGCATTTTAATGCCGATTGGCATGTGATATCAAGAGAAGAGAAGTTTAAAACTACCATTGGAGGATTGGCATTTGAAGGGCGTATTGACCGTATTGACCAAAATGCTACCGATACCCTAGTGGTAGATTACAAAAGTGGTAAAGTAGAGAAAGAACCAAGTAAACTAAACCCCGATAAAATAACCGATTTTCAGATGCCTATTTATGCACAGCTTTTACAAGGAAGATACCAAAATATACGTTTGGCGTATCTAAAAATATTTGAAAAAGAGCCGATGCAGGAGGTACTGCACTTAGAAGAGAGAAGTAAAAAACTTTTTGAACATATTGTCACACTAAAGCAGACTAACGCATTTGTTGCCACAAAGTGTGAAGATTTACAAAAGTGCAAGTGGTGTCCTTATGCACTCATGTGTGAAAGGGGAGAGTACCTTTAGTAGGTCTCCTTAATGTGACTTTTTGCCCATGCTTTTATCTCGTTACGTTGTTTTTGTGTGAGTTTTGCTTCTTCGTGTACCATTAGGTACATAGGCATTGGCATTCTAAAGTTAATAGTTTTTACAATACCTTTGTAGATTTTTTGTTGTTTTTTTTCTGTATAATTTCCCCATTCTTCAAAAGTCAATGCTTCTCTTCCGTTTTTAATATGGCTTTTTACTTCAAGTGAAATAGGTGAAATATGTCCATACCAAGGCATTTTACTTTGGTATGAGTGGCAGTCATAACATGCAGTTTTAAACATAGCTTCAATATTTTCAGGTGCTTTTAGGAGGTTTTTCTCTTCTATATTTTGAGGGGGATTTGGAATATCAATCTGTATGGCTTGTAGAACAATAAATGTACCAACACTCCAGAGTAAAAGTTGTTTAAACATGGGGGTTTCCTTGAGGTTTTTCTTGAGGTTTATTATAGTGATATAAAGTAAATAGTATATGAAGTCTATATATGTGTCATAAGAGTTATCTAAGTTTATTTTCATATAATAATTAAAACATATATGAAAAGGGATAATATGAATACTATATCCATCTCTGATATACAGAGAAATTTACATAAAATAGAGAACCTTGACATCGTAGAGATAGTAGATAAAAAACGACATCAAGTTAAAGGGTATTTTTTAGATAAAAAGTATCATGATTTTGTAGAAGAATTGTTTCATACCAAAGAGATTAAAAAACAGAAAATATTAGAAGAATTTCATCGGCTTAGTCAAAATGTATCTGTACTTGAAGACAAAACAATAGATATATGCAAAGCAGATGAGGAGATGTATAGTGATATTTTTTGATACAAATGTACTGGTATACTTTACCATTAATCAAGACCAAATTAAATGGGAACTTGCAAAAAAGTATATTTATAATGCATTAGATGAAGAGAAGTTCTTTATATCGCCTATGGTATTGAGTGAGTATATATTTATATTGGCTAAGTATAAAATCATCAAACAACATCAAGATAAAGTGATGTTCTTTTCAAAATATGTAGCAGGAGATATTGATATGAGTAGAGTAGTTGATGCGTATAGTACCTGTCAAGAGATAGACTTTTGTAAAAATATAAACGATGTGATACATTTGAAAATTGCAGAAGCGTATTGTACAAAGTTAGTGACTTTTGATAGTGACTTTAAAAAGTTACAAAAATATACAGAAATTGAGATAGAAATATTATAATGACAAATCATGAATTAGAAAAGTTAATCAAGCAATTCTCAGTATTTGAATGGCTTGTTTTTATTAAAGTAGTTGAAACTATGAGTGGAAAGTATATTGAAAAGCTTACTCTTGATGAAAGTAAATTGTTTAATTTAACAAATAGTAATTGGTATCCTATAATAATGGATCTGGCAATAAGGTTTTCTAGTTATGATACAACTGATATGATTGAAATTTATGATTTTAAAATGAATAATGCTTATCAACAATTTATACCTCTTTATGTGAATCATCATGATGATTTAGAAAAATATAAAAAAGATTTAAAAAATAATGTGAACTTAATGTTATCTCGGGCTATGAATGAACAACTGAGACATACTTCACCCTATATTAATAGTTTAGGTAGATTAATAAAGCTTTATGAAGGTAAAGATACATTGTTTAAACAAGAATTTGGTTTAACTAATAAACAGATGATAGTATTTTATTTTATGAGTAAGGAACTGTCTAAAATAGATAAATCTCCAAGTAATATTATATTATATGAAGTTATACAAAAAATAGATTCAAGCATAAAGAAAAAAGATTTTGAAAGATTTTTAAATAATTTTTCTATATCAATTAAAAATTATAGACTAAAAGCCAAAGAGTTAGGTATTACAAAACATACAATAAAATGTGAAAGGTTAATATATAAGTACCCCATTATTATACATAATGCTTCATATATGATTCCGTCAATGAATGTATTATTGGATGTTTTATCATATAAAATTTTTGATAAGTTAAATGAAAATAGTTCAGAATCATTTAAAAGAGATTTTGGAGATGAATTTGAAAACTATATAAGAGAGATGACGCAACATTTTCATGATGAAAATATGTATGAATGTGATGAATTAATTACTAAAGATTCAAAAAAACGTGCAGAATTTTATCTTCTAAAAAATAATATCTCTTTAGTTATTGAAGCAAAAGTATTGGCAATTGATGAAAAAATGATAATAGATAGTGATATAAAGGAATTAGAGAAAAAATTTAAAAATACTATAGGTAATGCTATCAAACAAATGAATTCATGTAGTGATAAATGTCCCAATATGTATGGGCTTATTGTCATTCATACACACATTCCTACGATAAATAACTTTTTTCAAAAATATAAATCATCGTTAGTACCTCAATTAAAAAATAAAGTGGTATTGATATCGGTTGTGGAATATGAAAATTTAATTTCCAAATCTTTTGAAAAAATAATTGAACAAATCAATTTATTAAGTCACAATTCTTTTAATATAATTGAAAGTACAGAGAATGAATATTTACGAACAAAATATAACGAATATATAACTCCAATAATAGAAACTATAGAAAAGGAAACTGTATGAGTTTCAAACCCTACCTAGCCTATTCAGCTTCAGCGGGGTCAGGAAAAACTTTTGCCCTTTCTGTGCGTTACATCTCGCTACTCTTTATGGGAGAGTCACCATCAAGTATATTGGCAGCAACCTTTACCAACAAAGCAGCAGCAGAGATGCGGCAAAGGGTGGTGGATTCATTACGTAACCTTGGGGATAACGATGCCTTTTTAGGTGCTGTATGTGTAGAGAGTGGATTGAGTAAAGAGGAGCTGTTTAGGAAGCAGCCAGAGGTATTGGCAACATTTCTTTCTCAGACTTCATACATTGTAACGCTTGATAGTTTTTTGCGACTATTTTACGTTCTTCTTCTTTAGAGTTGGGGTTAGAACCAGATTTTGTAACAAAAGAGCAAGATACTCAAGCGTTAGAGAAGCATTTTTTAGGTGAAGTAGAGGCAGCAGGATTGTTGTCAAACTTAGCGAAATTGGCAATAACTATAGAGGATAAGCGTTTTGGTAAAATTTTTGATTTGATGCAAAATTTTTATAAAGTTGATCCCCTCTTACCCTCACAAAGTACTGAAAGTCTCGATCTTTATGCACAAGAGGAAGTTTGTGAAGATTTACGTCTGAAAATGTTAAAAGCCTTAAAAGATGCAGGTGCAGCAGCGCGATGTTTAAAACAGTTTGATACTGCAAATATAAAAATACTTTTTGGGAAAGGACTTTTTGAAAAAGAGAGACTAGGAGACCATAGCTGGTTTAAAAAGGTAGCCAATGATGAGATAGAAGGACTCTACGCTTATTTGAAAATAGCACTTGCACGCTGGGCAGAGATAAGAGAAGCTGTTGTTTTGGAAAATCTTTTTTCTATGTATGCATACTACCGTAATGCCAATATTGCTACTGCAAAATCAACAGGTATTTTAAGTTTTGATGACTTGACCTATTTTACCTATAGGCTTTTACATGAGAGTATTAGCAAAGAGTTTTTATATTTTAAGATAGATTCAAAGTTTAAGCATATTTTATTAGATGAGTTTCAAGATACATCTACGTTACAATTTTTACTCCTTCAGCCACTAATAGATGAAATTTTTGCAGGAGTAGGGCAGAGTGAGTTTAAGAGCTTTTTCTATGTGGGTGATACCAAGCAGTCACTCTACCGATTTCGTGGAGGGGTAGAAGAACTTTTTGATAAGGTAGCCCAAAATTATGGGGTACAAATAGAGCAGATGGATACAAATTATCGAAGCTCTAAAAATGTGGTAGCAGAAGTAAATCACTGGTTTGAACCAACAATGAAGGGCTATGTACCTCAAAAAAGTAGAGAGGATGCTTCTCAAGGGTACGTAAGTGTAGTTGAGTCAGAAGATCCCATAAATACAGCAGTAGAAGAAGCTAAAAAACTTCTGAAATTGGGTATAAATATAGATGATATTGCTTTTTTGGTGAGTACCAATAAAGAGGGGCAGCAGTTACAAGAAGTATGCCAAAAAGAGCAAATTGCTACGCTTCTAAAAACCTCTAGTTCTTTAAAACATATGCCAAAAATAGCGGCATTAGTAAGCATGACAGCCTACCTTTTTTATGGGGAGAAAATTGATGCCCAAGCCATGCTTTTACGTGTAGGAAAAGAGCTTAAGGATGTAGATGTCACATGGTTTTCTGCCTTTATGTCACCACTGCAAGTGGTAGATAGATTGGTACGAGAGTTTGGCTATTTTAATAAAGATCTAAACATCTTCAAACTTTTAGAGTTTGCTTCTTTATATAAAGATATTCCGACCTTTATAGAGGAGTTTGCATCTTCTAGTATTTCTGTAGCATCCAACACTATTCATGGGGCTAAAATAATGACAATTCATGGCTCCAAGGGGCTAGAGTTTGAGTATGTGATTCTTTTAGACAAACTGACACGAAAAAATGCTGATAAATCGCTACTCTTGTATGATTACAATGAAAACCTTAGGATAGAAAAAATACTCTACCGTACTCAGGGTAGAGAGCATTTTGATACAAATTATGCCCGTGTGATGGATGCAAGAAAAATATCTTCTGCAAAAGATAGTATGAATGTGTTGTATGTAGCATTGACCCGTGCAGTTGAAGGGTTAATTGTGATACGTAAGCCTAAAGATTCTTTGTTTGATATTCTTGGTATGGAAAAAATAACCGTAGGTAGTTTAATACCAGTAGAGAAAAAAGAGAATCAAATAAGGGCTAAAGAGGATACGGGAAAAACAGTACTTAGTCATTATGGAACACAACGTGTGGAAGTAAAGGAAGAAAAAGAAGAGAAAGATCATGAAGCAATTTTATTTGGAACAGCCTTGCATTATACCCTAGAAATGTTAGGAGACTTTACACAAAGTAGTCTAGGGGTTGCTATGACTGCATTACGCAATAGGTATGCACAGCAACTATCTTCTTTACAGCTTATAGAGATTAAAAAGCGTATAGTTTTACTCTTAGAGCATAGAGAATTTCAAATACTTTTAAAAGAAGCTAAGATACGAAAAGAGCAATCCCTCTCTTTTGAAGGTGAACTTAAGCAGATTGATTTACTATTAGAGTATGATGCATATAATGTGGTTATAGATTATAAAAGTTCTAAAAAATATGCGTTAAAGCATCAAAGCCAAGTGAGGTATTATCAAAAAGCAATTCATAAAATAACAGGGAAAAATACAAAAGGAATGATAATTTATCTCTTAGATGATGGAATTGAATTTATAACCTTAAGTTAAACTGAATTTAAATAAAACTTAAGATTAAGTGGGTATGATTCGTGCACTAAAGAGCTAAAGCTCTGATTTAATAAGGAAATTCATATGAAAATGACAACAGTTTTAAAACCTGCTGACGTAACTCGTGACTGGGTTTTGATTGATGCTGATGGTAAAACATTTGGTCGTATCTTAACTGAAGTAGCAACACTTCTTAGAGGTAAACACAAGCCATCATTTACTCCAAATGTTGACTGTGGAGATTACGTAGTAATCATTAATGCAGAAAAAGCAAAATTCTCAGGTACAAAACTAGAGAGTAAAGAGTACTTTACTCACTCTGGTTACTTTGGTTCTACTAAAAGTAAAAAACTTGACGATATGTTAGAAAACCATACTGAAAAGCTTTTCAGATTGGCAGTAAGAGGTATGCTTCCTAAGACTACTCTTGGTAGAGCAATGCTTAAAAAACTTAAAGTGTATGCAGGTGCAGAACACCCACATACAGCACAAATCAATAAGGAAGCGTAATCATGGCAACTATTTATGCAACAGGAAAAAGAAAAGCGGCTATCGCTAAAGTTTGGATGACTCCAGGTAATGGTGAAATGCTTATCAATGGTAAAACACTTGACCAATGGTTAGGTGGACATGAAACACTTAAAATGAAAGTAAGACTTCCTCTTGAGCTTACAAAGCAACTAGATTCTATGAACATTAAAGCGACTACACTTGGTGGTGGTTATGCTGCACAAGCAGATGCTTTGAAGCATGGGATTACTAAAGCGTTGGTAGCATATGAGCCAACATTTAGAGCAATTCTTAAACCAGAAGGTCTTCTTACTCGTGACTCTAGAGTTGTTGAGCGTAAGAAACCAGGTAAGAAAAAAGCGAGAAGATCTCCGCAATTCTCAAAAAGATAGTCAGTACTTTATTACTATCTTTTGGAAAGTCTCTTTGGAGACTTTTACCTACTACAAGGGGTTTCCTCTTGTAAAACTTTATATTTCATCTTCCCATTTTCCCACCTTTAATTTAATAGTTATCTTATTTTTATCCATAGAGCATGTAACCAATAAAAGTTTATGATTTAGTAAGTAAAATAATATGGAAAGAGAAGAGAGGAAGAGAGCTTGTTTAAGCTCTCTTCTGTAGAAGATAAAAGCTTAACAAGCAGGGATGTTACCACTACCTTTACCAAACTCATACATAAAGTCATGAAGGTGTTTGTTTAGTTTTTTAAATTTAGCACCTTCTAAAAATTCTTTAGA
>Ga0256843_1001331_pt1 | contig 19599 bp, 18 predicted proteins | sample AlvinellametaG_FD_191572 | JGI IMG/M metagenome (GOLD analysis project Ga0256843, IMG submission 191572) | Pompeii worm associated microbial communities from hydrothermal vent at the East Pacific Rise, Pacific Ocean - Alvinella | ecosystem: Host-associated > Annelida > Integument > Unclassified ... | reverse complement strand
TAATACAACCCGAAAAAGCACAAAGATTGACAAACATAAAGAAGAAACCATCATAGAACATTGGACGTGTTCCATGCACCCGCAAATTGACATGCCCGAACCGGGACAATGCCCCATTTGTGGAATGGATCTAATCCCCAAAGAAAATGCTGAAACCGGTAAACTATCCGAAAAGGCATTTACCTTAACCAAACGTGCAATGCAATTGGTAGAAGTGGAAACAATGAAAATAGGAGAGAAAAGAAGAAAGGCAGTCGGAAATATAACCCTTACGGGTTCTGTTACCGAAAACAAAGAAAATACCGCCACTCAAACAACTCATATAGCAGGAAGAATAGAAAAAATGTATGTGCAATCCGAAGGGGATTTTGTAAGGAAGGGACAAAAAATTGCCTTGATTTACTCTCCTGATTTGGTAACTGCTCAAAACGAATTATTACAAGCCATGTATATTAAAGATGCACAACCCGAATTGTACCGTGCTGTGAGACAAAAATTAAAATATTGGAAATTAACCGACCGTCAAATCAACCAAATTGAAAACTCCCAAAAAGTCATTCCCAATATGCCAGTTTATGCTGATTATGCAGGCTATATTAGCGAAATTAAAGCCAATGAAGGCACCCATTTAAAAGAAGGGGGAGCTTTATACAAAATTACTGATTTATCCACTGTTTGGATTGTGGCGGATATTTATGAAAAAGATTTAGAGAATATCATAAACGGACAGGCAGTCGAAATACGTTTGAATGTTTTTCCCGGAAAAGTATTAAAAGGGAAAATAGATTATATAGAACCTACCGTTAATACCAAAACTCGAACTGCAGAAGCCCGAATAGTTTTATCTAATAACCTAAAGAGATTGAAACCCGGTATGCTGGCACAAATTGATGTAAAAATTAAATCACCGGAAATGCGGGAAAAAGGGATGCGAATTCTTTTGCCTAAAACAGCCGTTTTATGGACCGGAAAACGCTCGGTGGTTTATATAAAATTGTCCGGAGAAGTACCTGCTTTTGAAATGAAAGAAATAAAAACAGGTAAAACTTATGGTGATCAACTGGAAGTTTTATCAGGTTTAATACCCGGAGATGAAGTGGTTATAAACGGAGTGTTTACGATTGATGCCTCTGCACAGTTACAAGGAAAACCAAGTATGATGAATCCAAAAGGAAACAATGCAAAAACAACAAATACCCATGCGGGAATGGATATGTAAAAAGGTTTTAATTTATAAAACCACTTGTTTTATCTATCTAAAAATATACCGGTGGTATTTTGATGGAAATTTGTCAGGAAAAAGATAGTTAAATATGAGTTGCAACCGGCGGAAGTGCCAAGAACAAAGTGATTCGGGATTAAAAAAATAATAAAGTTAAAAGTTATAAAGTTGAAAGTTTATAAAGTTAGGTCACTGAGTGCCCCGAACTTGCTTCAGGGTGTATCGAAGTGACCGGATTAAAGTTATGATTTATGCGTTTTGAGTTTTGCCTTTATAATTCTGTTAAATTGCCACCACAAACTGCCGGCTCTAAACGCCATCCAAAACCAAAAAGCCGCCCAGACAGCATACAGTTTTAACCCCAAATAATCCAATAAATACAATAGTGGAACAAAAACAAGGAAAGTTGCTATCAATTGCATATTTCGCAAAAATTTGACCCACCCCAAGCCTTTAAAAATTCCATCAAAAATAAATGCTACGGCACCAATAGGCTGCATAAGAATAACCAACCAAAATACTTGATGAAATATGCGTAATACAGCTTGCTCGTTGGTAAATATCAACCCGATTTTATCATAAAACACGACAAAAAACAAAGACAAACCTAGTGCTACCCAAAGGCTGTATTTAATCAATTTTTTAGCCAGTAATCTCAAATGAAAAAAATCTTTTTCGCCTATTAATTTGCCTGATAAAGAATTGCCGGCATCGGCATAACCGTCTAAGAAAAAGGTGGTAAACAACCAAATATTGGTCAAAATAACATGAACGGCAATATAATTTTTACCATAAGATGTGGCTTGCCTGTTTGATAAAAATATAGCCACATTTAAAGCAATGGTTCGGATAATCAAATTGCCGGTCATGGATAAAAAACGTTTAATCTCCGGATGAATGCTAAAAGAAAGTTTAAAATCAAACGGTGTTTTGCGCATAAACACCCCTATTGCCAAAAGCATCATGACCAATTGCGCCGTTAGACTGGCCCAGGCAGCACCTTGTATATACATAGGTGATATGTAGCCTGATATGCCGTAAACCAAAATATAATCTAAGACGATATTAATTAGCCCTCCGGTGATACTGATCAACATAGCCCAATAGGTATTTTGCAATCCCCTGAAAATACCAAAAAGCGTAAATGTAACCAAAGTAAAAACCAACCCGAATACCCTTATTTTGTAGTAAGTAACACTATAATCCAAAACCAAGCTTTTGGCGGCATACAGCCGGAAAATATCCGCTGCGTAAAATCGGGTAATCAAAACCAATACAATGCCTAATGTGATATTCATAACCAAAACTTGCGGTATCAAAGATTTGATTTTATCAATTTTTTTCGCCCCTAATTTCTGACTGACGATACTGGAAATGGCATTCTTGGTTTGCGCCAAAATCCAAAACAAAGCCGACATAAAAGAGCCTACCAAACCAACGGCTGCCAAACTTTCGGTTGCATGTTGCGGGACATGTCCGATAATTGCCGTATCCGTTATAGAAATAACCGGTTCTATAATTCCGGCTAAAATGGAAGGAAGTGCCAATTTGTTAATAACCTTAAACGAAACTTTATCCTGCATGCTTTATAATTATCAAAGACAAAAGTAAGATAAAAAATAAACCTGTCATCTCTAAAAAAGTAGTAATTTTACCATTTAAAATTCCTTAATATGACACAAAAACCTTTGATATTTGTAACCAATGACGATGGTATAACCGCCCCGGGCATCCGGGCATTAATAGAAGTGATGAATGAATTAGGCGAGGTAATCGTTGTTGCGCCGGATCGGGTGCATTCGGGAAAAGGACATGCCGTAACCATTCACAATCCGCTGCATTTAGACCCGATAAAAATAGATGAAGGTCCGCAAAAGGAATTTAAAACCAACGGCATGCCGGTTGATGCCGTCAAGTTGGGGTTGGCACATGCCACAGACCGAAAACCCGATTTGTTGGTTTCGGGACTCAATCATGGAGTTAACAACTCTATCAATGTGTTATACAGCGGCACCATGGGTGCTGCTATCGAAGGTGCCATTGAAGGCATTCCTTCCATTGGTTTTTCACTGGACAATTATGATTGGAATGCCGATTTGGAACCGGCAAAACATTATATGAAAAAAATTGCCCGCCAAGTATTGGAAAAGGGCATGCCGCAAGGGGTTGCCCTCAATGTGAATATTCCCAATCTTCCTTTATCCGAAATTAAAGGTGTTAAAGTGGCCCGTCAAGCAATGGATAAATGGCACGAGACTTATGACAAGCGCACCAATCCTTTTGGCCGTGACTATTATTGGCTCAATGGAAATTTTTCGTATGAAGACAAAGGAAAAGACACTGATGTTTACGCACTCAAAAACGGCTATGTGTCTGTGGTTCCGGTGCAATTTGATTTAACGGCACACCGGTTAATCAAAGATTTAAAGGATTTGGAATCGTAATTATTCATTGTTTCCTGTATTATGTAGCATTTTGTAAGCTTCATCGAGATAGAGATAAAAATCGTTGCGGTGTGGTTTGCCGTTGGGTGTAAAATCGAGTTTTTTACCCAAGCGAACAATAATGATATGATCTTCGGGAATAATGATTACATACTGACCTAAAACACCGCGCATATAAGCGACTTTCTTTCCTTTATAATCCGCCAGCCACCAAGAGTATCCATAATAGGGCGAAGATTGTAATACCGGCGAAATGGATTTTTTGACATAAGCCGTGTCTAAAATCTGATTGTCTTCCCAGTTGCCAAAATGTTCATATAGTTTGCCAAAACGGGCAAAATCACGTGCATTGGCATTGATACAGCAAAAAGCTTTTTCGGTTTTGCCGGCATCGTCTAAGGTCCAAAGGGCATATTTGCGGGCGCCCATGGGTTTCCAAAAACTTTGAGACATATAATCGGATAAAGTCATGCCGGTGGCTTTGGCTATAATCATGCCCATCAATTGGGTATCACCGCTTAAATAATGAAATTTTTCGCCGGGTTTGTCATCAATACGGACTTTTTCCAGCATCAATTTATCCAAATCGTCACAAAAATAGGCTTCGGTCGTGATATGAAACGGATTGTAATAATCTTCAATCCAGTTAGAACCGCTACTCATAGAAGCCACATCACCTACGGTGACTTCACCGGCGTATTTTCCTTGCAATCCGGGAATGTATTTTTGCACTTTATCATCCATAGAAACCAAACCGTCTTTTATGGCTTTGCCTAACAAGGCTTCGGTCATGCTTTTAGCCATGGAAAACGAATTGGACAAACTGTCTTTATGGTAACCTTGATAATAATGTTCACTAAAAATACTGTCGTTTTTGATGATTAAAAATGCGACGGTTTTCATTTTTTGGTGTTCATCGATCAAGCGTTTGGTAGGTTTTACTTTATTATAATTTTTAGCCAGTGGCCAATGCCAAATATGTTGCGGGTCATTGGCTATTTTACGGGTAGGAAAAAAACGAAAATCATCAATAAACGATGTAATGTGACCGTTGCCGTAAACAGTTTTTACGGCTTGTAAAATATAACCGTAACCACCGAGATACAATCCGCCAATAGCTAAAACTATAACTACCAATAAACCTGCAACTACCCTTTTTATTTTTTTCATTCTTTAATTAATTTTTTAATGATAAAGCCTGTTTCTGTTTTTACTTGAACAAAATAAATTCCTTTAGATAACGATTTTAAATTAACCCAATGCAAATGACTGTTTAACGCGGTATTTTGTTGAACGGTTTGTCCTGTTTGATTAATAATCGCGACTTCTTTTATAGTATTTTTACTTGATATTTGAACAAACCGCGTAGCCGGATTGGGAAATAATTGCAATTTTGTCTTGGACAAGTCTATCAAACTATTGGTGTCATAGGCTTTGGCTTCAAAGGTATAAACCACATCGGGGGTGGTATCACCAAAGTCGCTTTTAAACATAATTTTATCTCCGTAGGGTGTCGGGACAGGCCTTGAATCTTTGATATAAGTAGGCGCCGAACTGTAATGATGTCCAAAATATTCTACAATACCGGACTGATCTAATTTGACTGCCATATTGACGCCGTAATCCGGCTCGTCTAAACTGATATATGCCCAGCCGGGACGATGGATATTGCGTCCTGATACATGTCCGTGCTGCCCTATATCCGAACTTGTTTGTAAAACGACGCGTTCAATTCTGTCCAAATAATACATATTTAACCGGCCGGTAGGTCCCCAAAACTGCACAAAAACTTCGTCGCCGTCTTGTGCGTAAGCAAAATCACCATGATTGCCATAATCGGCTATGCGGCGCAAAAACTGCATATTGCGGTCATATACTTCCACACCGTAATGTCCGTTAAATGGATTATTAACCGAAGTCGTATTGTGATTCCACATAATAACGACATAATCTCCTGATAAAGAAACCGAAACCCAATCGACATAATCCGGTGCATGTGCAGGGCCGTTGCCCCAAGCACCGGCAAAAGTATATCTCAATAAAATTTGATACTGTTGCAAATCGTATATAATGACGTCCATATCCGGACCGTGTTTTCCTACAAAAGCGACATAATGGTCATTTTTGTCAAAATTGCCTTCGCCGGGCCCCATTTTAAGATATTCATAATCGATTTGATTGGCTTCGTCAAAATATATGTGATCTTGCAATACAACTTGCTGCTGTGCCACCGAATAAGTTTTGATGTCACCGTTTTCCATAATACCGTAAAGCAAATCGGGATTGGTATTTGACCAATAGGTCGGGTATATGCTGCCGGCATCTTGTATGTCATACAATCTTTGGTGTGTATTGGCATCATATATAGCTGCAGAATAGAATTTATACAAACTGACATCGGCATTCCATGGTTGTATTTTGCTGTATTCGTGATGCGGATACCAATCCCATTCCGGCACATAATCCGAAATACGAGTTATCTCAATGGGGCTGGGCACCGAATTGTCAATTACGCTTCCGTAGAGCGGGGGCAGAGGCGGTGGCGTGTCCGTAATGGTTTGGTATTGGGTGTCTGTAGGAAATTGTGCTTGGGCTGTGCTAAAAAATAACAAAAGCAGGATGAGAATGCCGTGATGTTTCATTTGGTTGTTTTAATGATAAATAAAAATAAATTTTTCTTATGATGTTTCAAATATAATAAAATAACGTAATATTACTTCAAAAAGTGTCTATTTTAATTTTTTATTGATTTTAATTTTTGTAAAACGATTTTTATGTGTGCTTATGTAAAAGTTCGTTTGTTTGATAAATAATCATTCATAAAAAATTGACAAACATCGTTTTTTTGATTATCTTTGATAAAAATATACATTTTATGTTAAAAAAAATACTTTTTACCGGTTTTGTTTTGTTATTTACCGGTATTTTAGGTTATAATTTTAAGACGGATCCTTACACCAAAGAAGCAGTTAAAAACGGTTTTTTAAACAATTATAAAGTATATGCCTTACCTATTCCGGATAGTTTAATGTTGGTAGATGAACCGGTTCCGGTGCAACAAAAAGATGTTAAAGAGCGTATTGACAGAGAATTGTTGGTTAATACTTATTGGCAATCTAACGGTTTATTGTTGCTCAAGCGAAAAAACAAATATTTTCCGGTGATAGAGCCTATTTTAAAAAGAGAAGGTGTGCCCGATGATTTTAAATATTTGGCGGTAGCCGAGAGTGGTTTGCAAAACATAACTTCGCCGGCTGGTGCCAAAGGTTTTTGGCAAATTATGAAAAAAACCGCCAAAGATTTAGGTTTGGAAGTCAATGATGAGGTAGATGAACGTTATCATTTGGAAAAAGCCACCGAAGCTGCTTGTAAATATTTGAAAAAAGCCAAACAAAAATATGGTTCATGGACTTTGGCAGCGGCAGCTTACAATGCCGGCATGACTAAAATAGCCAAGGAACTGGAACGGCAAAAAACGGACAATTATTACGATTTGCTTTTGACCAGCGAAACGTCGAGGTATGTGCCGCGTATTATAGCACTAAAACATATTTTGGAACATCCCAAAGATTTCGGTTTTGTCTTTAGTCAAGAAGACTTATATACTCCTTATGAATACTATGAAGTGGCAGTAGACAGTAGTGTTACCGATTGGGCCGGTTTTGCTAAAAAAATGAATATAACTTATAAAGAACTTAAGTTATTAAACCCTTGGCTTAGAGCGAATAAACTGACCAATAAAAACCATAAAACTTATTATATCAAAATTAAGAAGTAGTTTATTAGACAGGTTACTATTGCCTTTTTTGTATCAATATCAGTGCAAAATGACACTGATGATGCCTACAAATAAAATCAAATAAAAGACGATTAAAAATTGCCAAGCGGCATGTGCTTTTTTCATTTCCATAAATTCGAAAGCTACCAGCATAAACTTAATGGCAGACAGTCCTAAAATAATGGTAACAAAAAATGACCAGCCATAGGCATAATTTGAAAATAGTGCTGTCAGCAGGGTTAAAATGTATAGAAATATGATGGTGTTTTTTTGCGTTAATTTCATAGGACAATGTTTTAAAAAATAAGGTATAACATAGGGAATAGTAAGAGCCAAATCAAATCACACATATGCCAAAATGAGGCGCCGGCTTCTACATTTAATATATCTGGGCGCTTGGCTTTGCGCAGTCCCAAATACATAAAAAACAAGATGCCCAGTCCGACCAATACATGAATGACATGAAAAGCCGTCAGCAACCAATAAAAAGTAAAAAATGTATTATAACCTATAGTCAAACCATGTTCTATTTTTTCATAATATTCCAAACTTTTTAGCAGTAAAAACAACAAACCGCCAATCATAGCCATTTTGTTGTTAAAGGCGGCTTTGTCCAATTTTTGTTGTTTGACATAATATACCGTCCGGGCCATAAAATAACCGCTGGTCAGTAAAAATATAGTATTGATGGCACCGTAAGTGCTGTTGAGCATCAGACGTGATTGGTGATAGAGTTCCGGATTTTCGCGGCGGTTAATACTCAAAGCTATGAGAGCAGCACCAAAAGTAATAAGTTCAACCATAATTAATATCCAGATGAGGATACCTCCCGGCGGATAAAAAAAGTTTTTGTAATCGATTTTGTTTGCCTTTATATCTGTTTCGCTCATAATGTTACAAGTTTTAATGTTTGATTTTTTCGTATAATTTGACCAATGATTGCAACAGTTCTACCGGTGTGGTCAAAATTTGGTAATGATTTTGTCCAAACATTTGCGGCAGGTAATATTTGGCTTCGGCTTCAATGGCCAATGCATAGGCATTTATTTGCCGGCTTTTGAGTTCGCGTAAGGCTTGTTTGACATCTTGAATGCCGTATTTGCCTTCATACCGGTCGTAGTCATTGGGTTTGCCGTCGGATATGAGGATAACCCATTTGTTTTGGGTATTTCGTTTGTTAAGTAAGCTGCCGGCATGTCTTAAGGCGGTGCCTATACGTGTATAACCTTGCGGTTGTGGTCGCCCTATTTTATATTTGGCAGTTTGCCATTTTTCGTCAAAAGATTTTAATGACAGAAAAGTGCTGTAATGGCGGGTTTTTGAAAAAAAAGCATCGATAGAAAAATCGACATTAAATTCGTTGAGTATTTCGCCAAATAAAATACTGACTTGTTTTTCTACATCAATCACACGATTGCCCGCAGCATAGCCGTCACTTGACAGACTTATGTCTAATAATAATAGCAACGACAAGTCTTTTTCTGTTTTGCGTTTTGATATGTATATTTTTTCATCTGGAGTGCGTTTGGCATAAATATCTGTCATCATATCCGTTACGGCGTCCAAATCGAAATAATCGCCTTGTATTTGACGTCGGTGTTCTTTATAGCGGTTGTGCATATTGGCTAGCATTTTACGCAGTCCGTTTAAAGTAACCCGATGTTCGGTTATGGTATTTTTATAATAGGCAACATCTTGTTCTTTAATTTGTTTGGGATAGAGTTTGCAAAAATCCGGTTTGTACCGGCGTTTGTGATAATCCCATTCGTCATAAGTCAGATAAAAATCTTTGGCAGCGAGATCCTGACTTTCGGACACCGTGATATTTTCCATAAATTCGGTTTGATAGATGGAGTGTGTTTCATCATCGACTCTTACCGTGCGACTCATTTTTAAATCTTGCAGTGCATTTTGGTGTTCATCGAGTTCGTCGTCACCGTCAAAATCTTTCCATATACCGCCTTTATGCTCTTCAAGGGTTTCAATTTTTTCATAATAATTATTGACAACCTGATCGGCTTGTTGTTTTTTGTCCACTTGCATGGTTTCCATTTCTTCAACGGCTTGCAGTTTGCGAATGGTTTTAATTTCGTCATCTATGGCTTTTTTGACTTTTTCGTTGATATGTTTTAAGGCGTCGGTTTCTTCAGTGTCGGGACGGTTGGTCATCCATTTGCCGTAAATAAAACTCAAATCAGTTGTTTGTCCTTTGTTGGTTTGTTGTTGGTAATAATCCAATAGTTTTTGATGAATGCTTTGCATGCTTGGGAATTCATCAAACAATTGTTTAAGGATTTCCGGTGCACTTTCCAAGGCTTTTTGTCTCGAAGTATCCAAGTCTTCTTTTTGTCCGGCAGGCCAGTTCATGTGGTTTAGTTTTTGTATGGACAGGTAGATTGTTCTAAACAGGTAAAAATTCAGATTGTCTTGCAGGTTATCAAAAGCGGCAAAAAATACCGGTAGAAAAAAATCGTTGTTTTTATACCCCCCTTCGCGTTCTGCGGGGTAGATGTTGACAGGTTGGCCGGTCAGTGCCCGGGCCAATATGCTGAGGCGTCCTTGAATATCTTTTAAGCGCACGGTATTTTCGGCGGTAATTAAAGTCTGTGTTTTCTTTTGACGCAAGCGGTCTTTGACTTTAAAATAGCCCGAAAATAACCCTTCAAGTAATTCGTCCCAGCTCATTTTAGAAAACAGTTTAAATCAACAGATCGGTTAAATCTCGCAAGGCTTGTATAATTTCCGGTTCGTCACTCAATGGCTCCACTACGGCTACATGCACGGACAAACGTTTTGGCAAGCCACTTTTAATCAGTTTGGCCGCATCGACCAACAATCGTGTAGAGACGGTCTCGGACAAGCCCAATTCGGTCAAATTTCTGATTTTGTTACCTATATTGACCAATTTTTTGGCTGTTCCGGTTTCTATACCGGTTTCGTTTATTAATATTTCCTGTTCTAATTTGGCTTCGGGATAATTAAAACTCACTGCCACAAAACGTTGTTTGGTTGAAGGTTTTAACTCTTTAAAACCACGTTGATATCCCGGATTAAAAGAAGCTACCAACATAAAATCGGGGTGTGCTTTGAGGCTTTCGCCCAGTTTGTCGATATAGAGTTCTCTGCGGTGATCTGTTAAGGGGTGAATGGCTACAATAACATCAGGACGTGCTTCGGCAATTTCATCCAGATAAATAATATAACCCTCTCTAACCGCTTTGGTTAGCGGCCCGTCTATCCATACGGTTTCGGTGCCTTTGATAATATAGCGGCCTATTAAGTCTGTGGCGGAAGTTTCTTCATGACAAGCCACTGTGATTAATTTTTTATTGAGTTTGTCAGCCATATATTCTATAAAACGTGACTTGCCGGTGCCGGTAGGGCCTTTTAGCAAAAGAGGCATTTTGTTTTCAAAAGTTTTTTCAAAAACATCTATTTCTTTATCAATGGGTAAATAATAAGGCTGTTGAGGTGTCATAAATGAAATATTTATTACAATAAGAAAAATATTAAGTTAAAAAGGCGCTTCAAATCATTGTTTAAAAAACAAAATTTGAAGCGACCTTTATATATTTAAGTTGTATTTTGGTTAATTAAGATTCTAAAGCTTCATCGGTTGGTAATCCGTATTTTATAAAATCAATAATCAAGAGTATGGCACCGGTTGATAAGATGGTTGCACCGGTAATCAATACCCAAAAATGAGGTTTAATTTCATTTTGCACATCGCCGAAATCATAACCTAACACTCTTTCTAGATATACTTGTGCCACACCGGCGGCAGCAAAGGCCGATACCATAATAAAGATACCGACATTGGACAACCAGAACGCCATACGTCCGCGTGCATGGTCATATAATTTACGACCGGTAAGATTGGGCATGGCATAGGTCATGATAGCCAAAACAATCATGGCGTAAGCGCCCCAAAACGCCAAGTGCCCGTGCATAGCGGTAACCAAGGTGCCGTGAGTATAAAGGTTAGTTTGCGGTAAGGTGTGTGCCAAACCCAAGACACCGGCTCCTAAAAAGGAAACGATGGCTGCTCCAAGAGTCCAATAAATAGCTAAAGTATTCGGATGTTTTTTTTGTCCTTTGCGATACATATTTAAGGCCCACAAGGTCATGGCTAAAAATGCCAGAGGTTCCAAAGCAGAGAAAATACCACCGACGATAAGCCAAATTTTATTGACCCCAATATAATAATAATGATGTCCGGTGCCTAAGATACCTGATAAAAATGTCAATCCGATAACTACATACAGCCATTTTTCAATAACTTCTCTATCTACACCGGTAAGTTTAATCAACAAGAAAGCCAAGATACCTCCCATAATCAATTCCCATACACCTTCAACCCAAAGATGAACTACCCACCAGCGGAAAAAAGAGTCCAATACTTGACTGTCAAAAGTAATCATGCCCGGTAAATATAAGACGGCTGCGCCTGCTAAACCGCCGAATAATACCCAAACCGTGGTCGATTTTTTCTTTCCTTTTAAAATGGTCATTAGAAGAATAACCAGGAATAAAATGACATCAATAGCGACTAAATAATCTAATTCGCGAGGGATTTCCAAGAATTTACGACCTTCCCAGATGTTAAAATGATAACCGGCCAAAGCTGCTACGCCTACAAGTGTTAAGGCAATGAGTTGCAAGTAAGCCAATTTAGGTTTCCATAATTCTGTTTCGGCTTCTTCGGGGATAATATAATAGGCGGCACCCATAAAGCCGGCCAAAAGCCAGACCACCAAGGTGTTTAAGTGAACGGTATGGGCAGTATTGAACGGAATCCATTGGTGTAAACCGTCATAGCCCAAGCGGGCAAATCCCATGATAAAACCATAGGTTAATTGAATGGTCCATAATAGCATGGACAAAGCCCAAAACCAATAAGCTACTTTTTGAGTTTTATATTTCATAATAATTTTTTTTAAAAGTTATTCAACGTTATCTTTCATGTGATCAATTGCCAGTGGCGATACTTTTCTGTCCACTTTTTCAAAGCCGTTAAGATCCAAATTGCTAATCCATTTAAAGAATGCAATCATGTCATTAGCATCACTTTCGCTCATGTGGTAAGCAACCATTTTACGACCGCGAGGTTGCCAAGGCGATTCAGACATTAATACAGCCCGCACGTAGCCTTCGCCACGGCGTTCGATAACATTGGTTAATTCGGGAGCGTAATATGCTCCTTCTCCCATAATTGTATGACAGCCCATACAATTGTTCTTTTCCCACAGGTGTTTACCATGGGCTACATCAGCGGGAATTTTGGTTTGCACTTGCCCTAATGAATAGATTGTCAAACCTATAAAAATGGCAAATGTTACAAAAGTCCCGACTAAAAAGAAGATTTTAGCTTGTTGTTTTGATAACATAGATTGAGTTTTTTGGGTTAATATTTATTTGTATTAAAGGACTAATTTGTCTTTTAATACAACAAATTTAAATAATCTTATTTCTAAATAAAATGAGAAGTATCAGTTATTTATAAAAAAAATAAAGTTTGTGTTTTGTTTATAATAAAATTCTAAAAAAATGTAGGTGTTAAAAGGATGGTATTAGTCTTTTGACATATCATATATTAAAAAGGTAAGTGTTAATAAAAAAGAGGCAATAGTGGCTCCCAAGACATAATTCATATAAGGCCAATGCACAAAGTCGCCGATAGAAGCAATCAAGCCTAATTGTAATGTTGTTGCCAATGCTATTTTTACTTTTTTAGTCATAAGTGGTTTGTTTGCAAATATACTATATCAAGGCAAATATATCATTAAATTTTTGTAAAAAGTTATTGAAGTTGCCTGTGACATACTGTTGCTTCCGGCTGTGCGGTTAACAATCAAATATAAATGTCAGTTTGAGTGTTACGGCGCTTAGCCGGAACACTTGAAGTGACTTCTCGATACAATTCCAAAGCGAGTCCGGAATCACTCGAAGGAACATGGTATTTTATAAACAAAAAAATGCTTTGTTGAATCAATTACAGGGTGATTGTCTTGTATTCTTATATTTTATGCCAGATTGATATTATTGATTGATTAAATTTCCGTATCTTTACTTTAAAACAACTTTAATATGAAAGACAATTTTATAAAAGGATTTCTGATCGGTTTATTTTTACCTGTAATTGCTTTTTATTTTTATACAACGCTGGTATTAAAGGCAGAAATTTCGGCAGGTTTAAAGCAATTGGCTCAAGACAATTTACTGACACAAGTTATAGCCATTAATGTGATAGTTAATATGTTGCCATTGTTTGTTTTTAATCAAAGAGGTGAAACGCAAGCTTTAAAGGGTGTTGTAGGCGCTTCATTATTGTATGCATTGACTATATCCATATTGTATTTTTTTTAAATTAAATTCATGCCTGTTCTTACAAATACAATATTTATGCGCTTAAAAAGATGTCCGGTTAATTGTAATCTCCGGTATTAGAATAAATTTATTTAAAAAAATATAGGTATATGTATTGGAATTACAAAAAAAGTTTATAAATTTGCACACTCAAAATAAGGATATTTAAAACAGATTAAAATGAAAAAAGGAATTCACCCTGAAAATTATAGAATGGTTGCTTTTAAAGATATGTCAAACGGCGAAATCTTTTTAACCCGTTCTACTGCCGAAGCTAAAGAAACTATTGAAGTGGACGGTGAAGAATACCCCTTGGTAAAAGTGGAAATTTCAAGAACTTCTCATCCGTTTTATACCGGTAAGATGAAATTGGTCGATACCGCCGGACGTATTGATAAATTTAAGAAAAAATACGCTAAGTTTAATAAATAAACAAGCGCAAATAATATATAAACCTGTCGTGAAAAATATTTCCGGCAGGTTTTTTTTGTGTTAATAATTAATATTTTAACACTTTTTTAGTAACTTCGCATTTGCTAATTAATAAAGAATTATGAACTCAAACAATACAAAGAATCAAAAAGACGAAGTGGTTCATTATAATGCACCCGAGTTGGCCAAACATGAAAAATTAGGTGAATTGGCAGCGACGGCTATCAGTGGTAATGACATCAGTTCGTCAGTATTATATGTATCGGCTTTAGCTATTGCCTTTGCAGGACAATATGCTTGGATTACCCTGCTTATTGTGGCCTTCGTTTTATTTTTATTTAGAAAAATTTACGGTGAAGTTGTTGGTGCTTTGCCTCTGAACGGGGGGGCTTATAATGCGTTGCTCAATACCACCAGCAAACGCATGTCTTCCATAGCGGCTACTTTAACCTTGTTGTCTTATATGGCAACCGCCGTGATTTCTGCTAATGAAGCCATTCATTATCTTTTCCATATTTTCGGTATTCATGACAATAAAATGATTATAATGGCCACTATTGGCTTACTTGGTGTTTTTGCAGGTTTGGCTATTATGGGTATTAAAGAATCGTCTAAGGTGGCTATTGGCATTTTTATCTTTCATTTGTCGGTAATGGCAGCTTTGATTATTGCATTGAGTATATATGTTATCAATCATGGTTTTGGTATATTTATAGACAACTGGCACCGGCCTTTGGAGCAAGGAAATATTTGGATGGCTATTTTCTTTGGTTTTGCAGCTTCTATGCTCGGTATTTCCGGTTTTGAGAGTTCGGCCAACTTTGTTGAGGAACAAAAACCAGGTGTGTTTCCCAAGACTTTGCGTAATATGTGGATTGTGGTGAGTATACTCAATCCGTTGATGGCCTTTTTGGCCTTGGCTGCTTTACCCATTGATGAAGTTAATAAAAATACATTGTTAATTCAATTAGGAGAAACTTCTCAGGGAGAGTGGTTGGCATTTTTTATCTCCATAGATGCCTTTTTGGTTTTATCCGGAGCTGTTTTGACCAGTTATATCGGTGTTACCGGTTTGTTGGAACGTATGACTCTGGACCGTATTATGCCCAATTATTTTCTTAAGAAAAATAAGCGTGGTGCCTCATACCGTATTATCATATTTTTCTTTTTATTGAGTGTTTCGGTATTGATATTAACCAATGGTAAAGTAACAACTTTGGCGGGTGTTTATACCATATCATTCTTGTCGGTAATGTTGCTGTTTGTTATCGGTAATATACTGCTCAAAGTCAAGAGAAAACATTTGCCGCGTCCCGAGCGGGCGCCTTGGTTGGGTATTATTGTGGCTTTTACAGCCGTATCGGTAGCTTTGATAGGTAATATTATAATGCAACCCGAAAATCCGGATGATCCGGCTAACTGGCAAGTATTTGTCTATTATTTTGTGCCGGCGGTATTGTTTATTATGGTGATGCTCAATCGCACGGTTTTATTAAAACTTTTACTAAATATAGTGCAATATATATTTGAACCCATACGTAAGTTTTTCTTGCGTTTGCACAAAGGAATAGATAAATTAATAGATGATATTAACAGTCAGGAATTCGTGTTTTTTACCAAAGGCAAGAGTATTGCCAATATGAATAAAGCCATGTTGTATATTCGTGATAATGAGCATACTAAAAAAGTAAAAATAGTAAAAGTATTGGCACCGGGAGAAAAACCTTCTGAAGAGTTGATTAGAAACATTAAAATTTTGGATGAAGAATATCCTGAAATTGATATAGAATTTGTGCCGGTAGAAGGTAAATTCGGCCCTGAGTTGATCAAAGAATTGTCTGAAAAGTGGCATATTCCCATCAACTTTATGTTTATAGGATCACCTGATGAAAAATTTCCTTACCGTTTGGAAGAGCTTGGCGGTGTGCGTTTGATTATGTAATTTTTAGTTTGTGGTTATTAGTTTGTAGTGTGTAGTTATGAGTTCATAGTTATTAGTGTGTGGTTATGAGTTCATAGTTATTGGTTCATGGTTATTAGTTATTGGGTGAAACTGGTTTTATTATATTTGTTTAGTTAAATTTTTTTATGAAAGGTATTATTTTGGCCGGAGGTTCCGGCACGCGCTTGTATCCTATTACCAAAGTGGTATCCAAACAGTTATTGCCGGTGTATGACAAACCGATGATTTATTATCCGCTTTCCACTTTAATGTTGGCCGGCATTCGTGATATATTGGTTATTTCTACACCACATGATTTGCCCGGGTTTAAAAAACTATTGGGGGATGGTTCTCAATTCGGTATTCGTTTGTCATATGCCGAGCAACCCAGTCCGGATGGATTGGCGCAAGCTTTTATTATAGGGGAAAATTTTATAGGAACTGACAATGTTTGTATGGTATTGGGCGATAATATTTTTTATGGTGCCGGCTTTTCGGGGATGCTCAGTGAAGCACGCCGTAAAGTTGAGATGCAAGACCAAGCTGTGGTTTTCGGTTATTATGTCAAAGATCCGGAACGTTATGGTGTGGCGGCATTTGATACTTCCGGTAAAGTTGTCAGTATAGAAGAAAAACCTCAAAAACCGGCTTCAAATTATGCCGTTACGGGCTTGTATTTTTATCCCAATAATGTGGTGGAGATTGCCAAAAATGTCAAACCCTCGGCGCGAGGAGAATTGGAGATTACCAGTGTTAATCAGGCTTATTTAAAACAAGATAAACTTTTTTTGCAACAACTAGGCAGAGGATTTGCATGGTTGGATACCGGCACTCATGAAGCTTTAAGCGAAGCCACCGAATTTGTTAAAACCATTGAAAAAAGAACCGGGCTTAAAATTGCCTGTCCCGAAGAAATTGCCTTAATCAAAAAATGGTTGTCCAAAGACACTGTTTTGGAAAATATCCGCGGACTCAAAGGTAATTATTATGATTATGTGCGGGCTTTGTCATTATAGACATAAGTTTATTTTTTTATTAGTTCCATTGCGCTTTTAATTTGAATTCTTTACAGATTTAATATAACTCGCCCCTTTCTCTGCAATAGGGAAAGGGGCGAAGGTCGGTTGTCAAAAAAATCAGTAAATTAATTAATTATAAGTTTTTCCGTGTATTTGTTTTTGCCGTTCATTACTCTAATAACATATGTGCCTTGAGGCAAAGAGGCAGTATTAATTTTAGTTGTTTTATCAAATGTTTTTTCTAAAATTAATTTTCCTTCCATATTAAACATTTGCAAAAGAGATTTTTTATTTACTTGTTTCAGTAATTTTATTTGAACAAAATATTCTGCGGGATTAGGAAAAACTTTTAAAAATTGATTTATGGTTTCCGGTGAATTATTATTTTCAATACCTGATGTTTCTTCGTTACTATCCAACCGGTGTAATTCACATATTTCACATAAAGAAAGCGTGCGATTATAAATTCTTATTTCATCTATATCTCCGTTAAAATGCATGGGATCGTAACCATTATTTAACTGTGTATAAATAGAAATGGCCAAAGGTTGCGAAATAATATCATATCGAGGGTTGGTGGTTGTAGTTTGTAACGTGTTTTTAATTTGGCAATCCACTATTAAAGTCCATTTATTTTTATTAAACAACCCAACAATATGATGCCAATTACCATCATTAATTAAATCGTCATCTTGTAGAATATAAAATTCGTTAGCTTCTGCCCGTCCTCTCAACTGTGCGTGTCCATTTTGCATAACAACCTGAAAACCTTTGTCATATCGATGATCGTATTTTCCGACAATCCATTGTAATGTGTCGGAAGTGGTTCTTATCCAAACGCTTACACTAACTTCATTGGTGATGCCTCTATCAGAGTTACCGGCTAAAATGTAAGCGTGGGCTACATTGAAATGATAAAAAAGACGATTGCCGGAATGCCCCGGTACAGCATTATGATTAACGCCGTCGATATGTAATGGTGAGTAATCCAATACATCATTATCTAATGGAAAATATGCTACAAGTCCATTGTTAATATCCGAAGATTGAGCCAATGTAATAATACTAATTTGTATAAGTAAAAGAAATAATAGTTTTTTCATTTTTTTAAAAATTAGTTTATATGCAAAGTTATAAAAAATAATATTAAGAACAAGTCTCATAAAAAACATTTATTTGAACTAAAATATTATCCTTAAATTTGTTATTCAAATTTAATATATTTAAAATGAATTTAAATGATAAAGCCATATTAATAACCGGAGGCACAGGTTCACTCGGAAAACAACTCACCAAACGTATATATCAATCTTATCCTGATGTAAAAAGATTGGTTGTGTTTTCCAGAGATGAGCAAAAACAATTTCAGATGGCACAAGAATTTCCGCATGAAAAATATAAAAGCATTCGTTTTTTTATAGGAGATGTTCGTGATAAGGAAAGACTCATGCGTGCCATGGAAGGTATTGATATTGTTATTCATGCAGCTGCTATGAAACATGTGCATTTAGCAGAATATAACCCGATGGAGGCTATTAAAACCAATGTTTTAGGGGCTCAAAATGTCATTGATGCTTGCTTGGCAACCGGTGTGAAAAAAGTAGTAGCGCTTTCTACGGATAAAGCGGCAGCACCAATCAATTTATATGGTGCCACCAAATTAACTTCCGACAAATTGTTTATTGCTGCTAATAATATCAAAGGTAAACGCGATATAAAATTTAGTGTGGTCAGGTACGGCAATGTTATGGGCTCTAATGGATCAGTCATGCCTTTTTTCTATCAAAAAAGAAAGGAAGGGGTATTACCCATAACAGATAAACGCATGACCCGTTTTAATATATCTTTAGACGAAGGCGTGAATATGATATTTCATGCTATTGAAAATGCTTGGGGAGGTGAAATATTTGTGCCAAAAATTCCTTCGTATAAAATTACAGATGTGGCCACAGCTATTTGTCCCGATTGCGAGCAAAAAGAGATAGGCATACGTCCCGGTGAAAAATTGCATGAAGAAATGATAACCGCTTCAGACTCCTTTTTTACTTATGATTTGGGAGATTATTATGCTATTTTACCTTCACAACCTGTTTTTGACCTTAACCGTTTCATACAAGAAAATAATGCCGAAAAAGTAACCAATGGTTTTTCATACAATTCTAAAGATAACCAACATTTTTTGACTGTGGCGGAATTGAAAGAATTAATGCAAACCAAGCTAAATTTTGAATTGTAAACATGAGTGCGTTTAAAATACCTTACGGGAGGCAACATATTACATCCGAAGATATAGAAGCAGTAGTGCAAACTTTACAGTCGGATTTTTTAACCCAAGGGCCAAGAATTGCAGAATTTGAACAAAATTTTGCACAATATGTCGGTGCAGATTACGCTGT
>Ga0256843_1001330_pt1 | contig 19608 bp, 24 predicted proteins | sample AlvinellametaG_FD_191572 | JGI IMG/M metagenome (GOLD analysis project Ga0256843, IMG submission 191572) | Pompeii worm associated microbial communities from hydrothermal vent at the East Pacific Rise, Pacific Ocean - Alvinella | ecosystem: Host-associated > Annelida > Integument > Unclassified ... | reverse complement strand
GATTATCTGAGGTAAAAATGAAAAGAAGGAAAGCAGATTATAATCTGCTTTCGTATCTTCTAAGCATCCAAAGTTTTCTAAGGATTTTTTTACGAGTAGCGATTTTTTCTTTTTTACGTCTCTCACTTGGCGGCTCGTAAAATCTTCTCTTTCTAACTTCAACTACGATTAGGTTTCTGTCAACTTGTCTTTTGAACTTTCTGTAAGCAGATTCGAAATCTTCTCCTGGATGTACTACGATTCCTGGCACTGCTCTCACCACCTTTCTTTAAATTTTTGAGCTTGAATTATATCAAAAAATATTTTCTTTTTCAATTTTTTTATTTTGTCATTTTTTTGTGGATTAAATATGTAATAATTATAAAAAACAAAAAGGATGTGTAATGAATACAGATATGTTAATTTCACTTGCAACTCAACTTCTACAAAGCAAATTAGGAGTAGATGCTAGCAAAATTCAACAAGGATTATCAGTACTTTTTGGAGACGGGTTTGATGTATCTAAACTTTTATCTAACCTTTCAAGCGGAGATTTAGGCTCAATCGTATCTTCTTGGATTGGAAGCGGTAAAAATATGCCAATTGACGCTGAGGGTGTTATGAAAATTTTTGGTGAGAATAAAATCCAAGAGTTTGCAAACATTACTGGAGTTGATTCAAATAAAGCCGTTGATGCGTTAAAAGACGTAATTCCAGAAGTAGTAGACAAAGCAACTCCGGATGGTGATGATATGCTATCAAATCTTGGCGGAATTGCTGATATGGCTAAAAAATTTTTTTAAGGTAGAGATTTGAGGATATTTTTTCTTCTTTTTTCTCTTTTTTTATTAGGCTGTAATGTTTCTGTAAGCACTAACAAACAGGATAAGAAAATAGTTGTACCTCAATACTTTTATGATTATGATTTATGGCAAAAAGTTATAGATGCTGATATTGAAGGTTTTGTAATAATAAATCCATCAAACGGACCAGGAGATAGCAGTGATAGTGCTTATATAGAAGAAATAGATGATTTAATAAAAAGTGGAAAAACGCCAATAGGATATGTTTATACCAAATGGGGCGATAGAGATATTGAAGAGGTAAAAGACGATATTGACACATGGATAAAACTCTATCCTCAGATTAGAGGTTTTTTTATTGATGAAGCTTCTACTTTGAGTGATAGGTTTGGGTATTATAAGGACTTAAAAGATTACATTAACTCAAAAGGCGAATATAAAATCGTCCTAAATCCTGGTACAATGCCTGAAGTTATCTATTTTTCAATTGCAAATGTAATTGTTGTGTATGAGGGAAATGCCACGGCAATTGATGATAATATTTGCAATAGCTACTCTTCTCAAAGTGCAATAATAGTTTATGGAGCTAGTGAAACTCAAATGAGAGAGATTGTAAATAAGCCTTGTAAATACTTCTACATAAGCGATGATAACGATACAAATCCTTATGATTCTCTTCCAAGTTATTTTGATGAGGAAATAAAGCTCTTAAAATGATATAATTTCATTTAAAAAGGGCTTTTATGACAAAATATATTTTTGTAACAGGAGGAGTTTTAAGCTCTCTTGGTAAAGGTATTACTTCCGCATCAATTGCTACACTTTTGCAACATAGCGGTCTTAGTGTTTCTATGGTTAAAATCGACCCTTACATCAACGTAGACCCAGGAACTATGAGCCCGTTTGAGCATGGTGAGGTATTTGTAACAGAAGATGGTGCTGAGACGGATTTGGATATAGGAAATTATGAGAGATTTTTAAACAAAAACTTAAGCAAAAAAAATAACTTCACAACAGGACAGGTATATTTAAGCGTAATTGAAAAAGAAAGACGCGGGGATTATTTAGGAAAAACAGTACAAATTATTCCACATATTACTGATGAGATTAAAAGAAGAATCAAAGAAGTAGGAAAAGAAGTAGATGTTGTTGTAGTAGAGCTTGGAGGAACGGTAGGGGATATTGAAGGGCTTCCGTTTTTAGAGGCTGTAAGACAACTAAAACAAGAAGTTGGTAGAAAAAATGCAATGTTTATTCATGTGACGTTGATTCCATATATTAAAGCGGCGGGTGAATTGAAAACAAAACCAACTCAACACAGTGTTCAAGAACTTAGAAGAATTGGTATTACTCCTCATATGATAGTAGCAAGAACTGAAAAGCCTCTACCAAAATCACTAAAAGAAAAACTAGCCGATAGCTGTGATGTTGATAGAGATGCTGTAATAGAGGCGGTAGATGCCCCAACTGTATATCAAGTGCCTCTTAATTTCCTAAATCAAAACATTTTAGAGCCTATTGCAAGGGAGCTTGATTTAGGAGAGCTTCATCCTGACATGAGCGAATGGAATTATCTTGTTAAAAAAATCATCTCTCCTCAAAAAGAGGTAAAAATTGCATTTGTTGGAAAATATTTACAATTAAAAGAATCATATAAATCACTTATTGAAGCTTTGATTCATAGTGGGGCTCATCTTGATATGAGAGTAAATATTGAGTGGGTTGATAGTGAAGAGCTAGAAAAATTAAGTGAAGAAGAGATTGAGAAAAAATTTGAAGAGGTTAGCGGTATTTTAGTAGCCGGTGGATTTGGTGAAAGAGGGGTTGAAGGAAAACTTAGAGCCATTAAATATGCGCGTGAGAATAAAATCCCGTATCTTGGAATATGTCTTGGAATGCAATTAGCGGTGATTGAATTTGCAAGAAATGTTTTAGGGCTTAAATATGCAAACTCTCAGGAATTTGACCCAGATACTAGTGAGCCGGTTGTGTATTTGATTGATGAGTTTATTGACGCTAGCGGTCAAAAACAGATAAGAACCCATAAATCTCCACTTGGCGGGACAATGAGACTTGGAGGGTATGAGTGTTTAATTAAGCATGATACAAAACTATATGATGCGTATAAATCAGATAAAGTAATAGAAAGACACCGCCACAGATATGAAGTAAACAGTGCGTATGAGAAAGATTTGGAAAATAATGGAATGATTATTAGCGGTAAAAGCAAAGAAGGGCTAATTGAAGCGGTTGAGCTAAAAGACCACCCTTGGTTTGTAGCTGTTCAGTTCCACCCAGAATTTACAAATAAATTAAAAACTCCAAATAAGGTGATTATGTCGTTTGTAGAAAACGCATATAAGTGTCAAAAAAGCTGCTAATGCTTACAAAAGCAAAAATAAAAGAGATTCTCTCATCCAGAATTGAAGAGATAGATTCTCTTTCAATTCCTCACTTTTTATTATTAAATGACATTAAAAAAGCCGCAAGTAAGATTGTTGAATATGTAAATCAAAACAAAAAAATCGTTGTTGTTGGTGATTATGATGTCGATGGGGTCAGTAGTAGCGCTATTATGAAGCTTTTTTTTGAAAAAATTGGCTTTGATATTGAAGTGGTAATACCAAATAGGTTTATTCACGGGTATGGGCTAAGTCTTAAAATTCTTGATGAGATTGATGCCAATTTGATTATAACTGTGGATAATGGAATAAGCTCGTTTGATGCGGCATTGGAATGTGAAAAAAGAGGAATTGAGCTAATTATCACAGACCACCACACACCTTTTATGGAAAACGGGGAATTTATATTGCCAAAAGCCTACGCCATCGTAAATCCAAAAACTTCGCCAGATTTTCCTTTTAAAGAGATATGCGGGGCTGAGGTTGCTTGGTATTTGTGTGCCGCAATTAAGCATGAAATGAACTTAAAAGTAGATTTAAGAGAGTTTTTGGATATTTTAGCAATTGCCATTATTGCTGATGTAATGCCTCTAAATCACATGAATAGATTACTTGTATCTATGGGGCTTAAGAGATTAAATAAAGCCACAAAGCCTTTTAGCAAGGCTCTTAAGAGGTTTTTTAATAAAGAGTTTAACTCAGAAGATATTGCATTTCAAATAGCGCCAAGACTAAATGCCGCCGGTAGGATGGAAAGTGCAAATATTGCTTATGAGTTTTTAATTTCAAGCGATGAAGAGGAGGCTTATAGGCTTTTTTTAGAGCTTGATGCGTTAAATAATCTAAGAAAAGAGACTGAAAAAGAGATAATTGACTCAATTGAAGTTGATGAAGATGATAAGTTTATAGTAGTAAGCGGGGATTATCACGAAGGTGTTGTTGGAATTATTGCAAGTAGGTTAGTTCATAAATACAAAAAGCCGGCAATTGTTTTTTGTGATAACGGAGAGAGTTTAAAAGGTAGCGGTAGAAGTCTTGGGAATATTGATATTTTTGAGCTTGTTAGCGAATGTGAAGAGTTGCTTGATGGGTTTGGTGGACATAAACTTGCATGCGGGCTTAGTATAAAAAAAGAAAATTTTGATAATTTAAAAAACGCTCTAAATCATAAAATAAAAAAATACAATGAAGAGGACTTTTTTATTGAGGAGTTTGTATTAGGAGAGCTTCCATTTAGTGAGATTGATTTTGAGCTTTTGGATATTTTAAAGAGTTTTGAGCCTTATGGAGAGGGAAATCCAAGACCAAAATTTATAGCAACGGCAAATGTTTTAAACGTACAAAATCTAAAAGGTAATCACTATAAGCTAATCCTTAAGCAAGATAAATATATATTGCCTGGAATTATATTTAGATATGATGGTGAGTTTGATGAAGTAATTACCTTTAAGTTTACAATATCAGAAAACAACTACTCAATTCGTGAGATTCAGTTGATTATTGAGGAGATATTATGAATCATGCGTTATTTAAAACACTAAATGAAGATGAGCTAAATATAGCCCTTGGATATTTTAAAACAAAAAATTACAAAAAAGGTGAAATTCTGGCAACCAAAGGTGAGTTTTGCCAAAAGGCTTTTATTTTGGTTGATGGTGAAATAAAAGTAGATAATAAAAGTAGGTTTGGGATGGATGAAGAAGTCTTTTGTGCCATTAACTTGATAGATGGAGGGCTTGTAAATCACGATATAGTATCAATGGGTGCAAGTGTTTTAGAGATTGAGCATGATGATTTTATAGAAATGATAGATGAAAATCCAGGTGTGGCAATAAAGCTTTTATGGTTTATAAGTTATGAAATCACCAAAGAGTATAGAGAGTGTGAGATGAGGGCAAGTGTTTTATTTAATGCATTAAATGAGGTAGTGGATAATGATTGATTATAAAAAAGTAAAAACAAAAGATGGAAGCCTAACTCTTAAAAGCCCTACATTTAACGAATGCTATCATTCAAGCGAAGGTGCTGTGGTTGAGAGTTTGTATAAGCATATAATTCCCGCTTTTGAGGTTGTTAAAAAAGATGAAGTAAATATTTTGGATATCTGTTTTGGGCTTGGGTATAACACGTTTTTGAGCGTATTAAAAAGCCCTTATAAAAAAATAAACATCTACTCTCCTGAGATGGATGAAAAGCTTGTAAAATCTTTAAGAGATTTTGAATATCCAAAAGAGTTTGAAAGTATTAGAAATATTATTGATAAAGTTAGCACAAATTATTTTTATGAAGATGAAAGAGTGAAAATTGAAGTATTTATAGGTGATGCAAGAGAGTATATAAAAACACTAAAAAACATAGATATAGTCTATCAGGATGCTTTTTCCCCAAAAGTTAACAAAGTCCTTTGGACATATGAGTATTTTAGCGATATTAAAAAACTTCTAAATGATGATGGAGTTATTACTACATATTCTGTGGCTACTCCTGTTAGGTGTGCTTTATTTAAGTTAGGATTTAATCTATATACTCATCCTTATGATATAATTAGAAAAGGGACAATTGCATCATTTAAAAATTTGATGTTTCCAAGTGCAAAGTTTGATGAAAAACTAAAAAGGATTGGCGATTGTAAATGTTTAAGAGATTAGTAATCTTTATAGGGGTTCTTCTATATTCTAGCGCTATAACACCTATTCCTCAGACACAATATGATAAGCAAAAAGCACTTCTTGGAAAAAAACTCTTTTTTGATCCAATTCTCTCAAGTGATAAAAAAATAAGTTGTGCTAGTTGTCATTCTTTTAAACATGGTGGTGCTGATAATAAAGCGTTTTCTATAGGAGTGTATGGTAGAATTGATTATCCTATGAATTCTCCTACAGTTTATAATGCTGTATTTAACTTGGCTCAGTTTTGGAATGGTAGAGCAAAGGATTTAAAAACTCAGGCTATGATGGCGAATCAGGATAAAAATGAAATGGATATGGATAAAGAGACGCTTGAGAGAAGAATAAACAATATTCCAAGCTATAAAAAGCTTTTTTTTAAAGTCTATAATAAACATTACATTACTTATGATATGGTGTTTGATGCAATTGCAGAATTTGAAAAGGCTTTAATTACTCCAAATAGCAGATTTGATAAGTTTTTAAAAGGAGATAAAGACATTTTAACTAAGCAAGAAAAAAGAGGTTATGAATTGTTTATAGAATATGGTTGTATAACTTGTCACAATGGTAGAAATTTAGGTGGAAACTCTTATCAAAAGCTTGGTGTTTTAAAAATTGATAAAAAAATAAAAAGAGGAAAGGATAGATTTGAAGTTACAAAGCTTTTAAATGATAAATATGTATATAAAGTACCAACATTAAGAAACATTGAGTTAACTGCGCCATATTTTCACAATGGTAGTGTAAGGAAACTGAAATATGCTGTAGCGGAAATGGCGTTGTATAATTTAGGAATAAGATTAACTAAAGATGATTTAGAAGATATTGTTGCTTTTTTAAAAACATTAACTGGTCAAATGCCGGAAATTTTAAAGAATTCAGATGAATAATGTATCAAAAAAAGTAATTGGTTTTATTATTGCAGGATTTATAATTATTGGAGTTATTATAAGTGCAAATGTTGTTATAAGGAACTATTTTAAATTAAATAAAGAAATTTTTTATCATTTGAATTTTCTTCAAAAACAAGAACATGCTTTAAATTATTATATATTACAATCAAGTATTAATATGTATTTTAATAATGATTTTATTGTAGATGAATTAAAATCAATCGAAAAAGAGATTGAATTTTTTAAAAATAAACCTTTTTTTAAAAATCATTTTCCTAACGCTTATAAAGAGTTTTTGAAGTATGAAAAATTATATCAATATAAAAAAGATTTAATTTTTGAATTTCAAGAATTAAATGCCCCTATTAAAAATTCTACGATTTTTCTTGCTACCTTGTTAAGGGATATGCCTAATTATATAGAAAATAAACAATATTATAAAACAGCTGTAAGTTTAGTTTCAAATCTTTTTTTGGCGAAACAAACATTTGATATTGAACTTTTACAAGAGGATAAAGTAAAAAGATTAAATTTATTCGTATTAACACCTAAAGAGATAGAATTTCATAAGATGTTTATGGAACATATAAATTTATTTATAAAATACCTTCCAACATTTAAAGTATATTTTCATAAACTTTTAAACCTGAACAATGAAAAAACTCTTCAAAAAGTTTTTGAAAAATATAATTATGTAATTAAAAGCGATATTAAGTTATTTGAATATCTGTCATATATTTTAGTTGTTTTTATTATTTTTTTAATTTCATATTTAATTTACACTGTATATGCTCTTGAAAAAAGAGTGGAAGAAATTGAATATATGTTGTCTCATGATACATTAACACAACTTTATAATCGAAGGAAGTTTATTGAGGATAAATCAAAGCTTAAAGACCCAGCGTTAATTTTATTTAATATAGACAAATTTAAATATATAAATGATACTTACGGAAGTTGGCTTGGGGATTATGTGCTTTATTATGTAGCTAAAAAACTAAAAGAATTTATAGATACCAATAATATTGAAGCAAACATTTATAGATTGGGTGCAGATGATTTTGGAGTTTTAATTGAAAATAAATCCAAAGAGGAATTAAAACAAATAGCTCTTGATTTTATAGAAAAAATGAAAGATTCTCATTTAATTCCATTAGGTGAGTATGAAAAAAAAATTTATTATACCCCTTCTTTTAGTGTTGGTATTGCTACTTTTCCTCCATTACTTGAAAATGCTAATATGGCTTTAACTAGTGCAAAACATGATTATAAGGAAAAAATAAGATTTTTCGATACAAGCTTAATGATTAAAACTCATGCAAATTTAACTAAAACAGAAGAATTAAAGGATGCTATAGAAAAAGATATGATTATTCCTTATTATCAAGGGATATATGATAAGAACAAAAATATAATTAAATATGAAGTTTTGGCAAGAATAAAAATGCCAGATGGTAATATAAAAAGTATTTATCCATATTTAAATATAGCAAGAGAGAATAAAATATATTATAAAATCACTTTAAGTATTTTGAAAAAAGTAAAAAAAGTACTAATAAACAATAATATAAAACTGAGTATTAACTTGACTATAGAAGATATATCAAATGAAGAAGTATTAGGTTACATTTTAAATGAGTTTTTAATAAATGATATTGCCAAAAGAGTTACATTTGAAATTCTTGAATCAGAAATTGTTGATTATGACGTTATGCAAGAATTTATTTCCAGGGTTAAGCCTCTTGGAGTTGAGACTGCTATTGATGATTTTGGGAGTGGATATAGCAATTTTGCAAGGATTTTAAGTTTGAATGTAGATTATTTTAAAATTGATGGAAGTTTAATTAAAAATATTATAAAAGATTCACAAACAAGATTAATTATAAAATCTATCGTAGAATATACGAAAAAAAGCAATAAAAAAAGTGTGGCTGAATATATAGAAAATGAACAATTATTTGAAGAGTGTAAAGCTTTAGGCATAGATTATTTTCAAGGCTTTTATTTAGATGAACCTAGTCCTAAATTTTAATAGATGTAAAAATTATGTAAAATTTTTGTAAATTTAATGTAAAATTAATATTTCTCCAATATAATTTCACTACCCCCTTTTTCATCCTTTCTCCTTTTAATACATTGTGAGGTTTTCATAAAATTCAATCAAATCATCTTTAATAATTATAGCGCTTATACAATAGCTTGATTTAATCTTATTTTTAAGTAAATACCTATAAATACATTTTGTAATGTTTGATATTTTTTTGGGAGTAATATTGTAAATTGGCTCAAAGCCTTTGCCGCTTTTTACTTCAATAAAATGAAAAGTGTCATTTTTAAAGGCAATTATATCAATTTCACCACCTTTGCAATAGTAATTAAACTCAACTATTTTAAATCCATTTTCTTCTAAAAACTTAGCGGCTTTTTTTTCGGCAATTTTACCTTTTTTAAAAGTATTCATTTAGTATCTTTATATGTTCTTGTGGAATTTTTGCAATTTTGCCATTTGATATGTATACCGCTACTACTTCTAATTCAAAAATTTTTTCATCACTTTTATAAATTTCCTGTAAAAGTTCAATTGATGTTTTTCTGAGTTTTTTTAGATGTGTTTTAATCTCAATTATATCTCCTAGTTTTGCTGATTTGATGAAGTTAGCCTTTAAATTTTTTATAACATACCCTTCATCTTGGGAGAAAAAAATACCATGAGAAAAAAAGACTTCACTTCTGGCTTGTTCGCAAAAGGTTATGTAGTTTGAATGATATACAATTCCTCCGGCATCTGTGTGGTTGTAATAAATCCTCTTTTTCATTAAGCGCCTTTTTGTATAATTTTATCAAAAAGGTTTTTTGTGAATATTATAATCGGTGCTGGAGCTAGTGGGCTTTTTTTGGGAAGTTTGTTAAAGGATTGTTTAATACTGGAACACAATCCATACATTGGAGCTAAAATAAAAGTAAGCGGTGGAGGGAAGTGCAACATTACAAATAAATATGTAAGTGAAAAGAATTATTACGGGGATAGTGAGTTTGTAAGAGAAGTTTTAAAAAAATTTTCCAATAAAGATTTGCTTAAGTGGCTAAGTAAAAACAATTTGCCAGTTAAGATGATTAAAAAAAATCAGTACTTTTTTGAAAGTTCTGAAGTTTTGTTAAATTATTTCAAAAAAAATGTAAAGAACATAAAACTAAACACAAAAGTTTTGGATGTAACAAAAGATTTAAGAGTAATTACAAATAAAGGCGAATTTAAAGCCAAAAATTTAATAATTGCAAGCGGTGGAGTTAGTTTTAAAAAGCTAGGAGCTACTCCTATTGGCTATGAAATAGCCAAAAAATTTGGACACGAAATATCACCACTAAAGCCCGCACTAGTTGGGTTAAGCGTGCAACCAAGTGAGGCTTGGTTTAAGAAACTTAGCGGTGTATCAGTGTTGGCAAAAGTAAAAGTTGGCAATAAAGAGTTTTATGATAATGTATTGTTTTCTCATAGAGGAATTACCGGACCGGCAATATTAAATGCGTCTCTTTGGTGGGATAGGGGAAAAATAGTTATTAATTTTTTAAAAAAGGATGTATTTAGTTATCTTACAAATCCAAACAAACAAATCTCAACCCAACTACCACTTCCAAAAAGATTTGTAAAAGAGTTTTTAAATTCAGTGGGGTTAGATGATAAAAAAGTAAAGCTTTTAAAAAAAGATGAAAAAGAAAAATTAAAAAAACTAAACTTTTATGAGTTTGCTCCGGCTGGGACTTTTGGATTTGAAAGGGCTGAAGTTACAAAGGGCGGAGTAAAGACTGATATGATTGATTTAAATATGCAAAGCAAAAACAAAAAAGGACTATATTTTATAGGTGAGGTATTGGATGTAACGGGTGAGCTTGGAGGGTATAATTTTCAGTGGGCGTTTAGTAGTGCTTATGCTACTTATCGTGCTTTAGTTTGAAGTGTTCTATTTTTAGAGTAAGCGAGATGTTTTCAGATTTTGAATCTTTTTGGAAGTTTATAGGAAAGTATACTCTTAAGACATATTTATATTTTTTAAGAGCGTCAATAAAGTCATAAAAGTTTTTTGGTGATTTTATTGATGTGGTTGCAATATAAGTTGTTTTTATAAAATCTTTTTTATAAGTAGTCTGGTTTACTTCTTTTATCTCTTTTACATTCATGTATTGAGATGCAAACGCTTTGAAGTTGTTTATATTAAAGTCTCTTTTAAGGGCGTTTAGGATTTTTGAGTTTTTCTTTTTTAATTTGTTTAGTTCATCTAGGTTTTGGTTATATGTCTGTAAGACTTGGTTGTATTCGTTTTTTGTCTGGAAGTAGGCTTTTTGGTCTTTTTTGAATGTTTTTACCGCCGGTGCTATTAAAAATGCAATAGCAAGAAGCGTAATAATGATATAGAGCGTAAAGAATAAAAAGTTTTTAATAATATCTATTCCAAAAATATAAACTTTTGGTATTTTAATTTGCGGCAATTTAATCTTTTTCATTTTCGCTCTTTAGGTAGTTTTGGGATTTGAATTTATACCATCCGTTTGGCAACTGATAAAACTCAGTCTCAGTCTTTGCAAAAATAGATTCAAGAGGTGGTAGCATTAACATATTATAAACATCTTTGGTTGGGGTGATTCCATAGATTATTAGTTTGTCATTATCTATATAAAATCTCTCAAGTGTAATTGGATCTGGTACTAAATCAAGTAGGTTTTTGATTTGTTGTTTTGTAAGGTCGTTTTTTATCATAATGTCTTCATAAAGAGCTTTTTGTTTGAATACAAACTCTTTTTGAGCGCTTATGTCTTTTATTTTTGTTTGTAGGTTTGAGATTTTGTTTTTAAGTTCATTTGTTTCTTTTTGCATAAAATATGCCTTAAGTACCAAAAACACGCTAAAAGCAATATATAAAAATAGCGAAATAAATATCAAAACTAGCCAAAGTTTAGTGTCTTCCTTAAACAACGGCTTTTTGTTTGGCTTAGTAAAACTATAACTATACGCTTTCAATTGACAACCTATTCATGGTATTTAATATATCTATTTGTTGTATTTCACTGGTTATTAAAAGCTCTTCTTCTATAAGCGAATTTAGGGTAATATCAATTCCAATTGTATCTAAAATAATGATTTTTTCAATAAACTCACTACTATAGTTTTCATAATACTCTTTAAGTGATGTTTTTAGATAATTTAAAATTTCAACTTCTTTTGAGGTAGTTTCTTGTTCTATTTCTTCATCTTCACTCTCTTCTACTTCATCAATTGAGTCAATATCGCTAATTAGCTCTTCTTCTAAGTCAATCTCTTCAACTATCTCTTCAACAATTTCCTCTTCCTCTTCTTCTTCCAAAGTTGTAATATCGCTAAAAATAGGTACAAAGTTTTCATACCCAAGAATTGCTATGTGTTTTTCAAGCACTAATACATAAAATCTGTTTTTTCTCTCTTTGGCAATAGAATCAATTAAAGCAAATACAGAATAGATAAAATCAATATCAAACTTATACTCTTTTTTTATGTTTTGGATTTCATAAATTGATGCAAAGAATGAATATTTGTTGTTAATACAAGCAATTTTTACATTATCTGGGTCTATTTCCCTGTCAAGATAGGCTTTTACTTTACAACTTGGTACAACTCCTTGATTGATTGTAAGAAGCATGGTTGAAATGTATGTCTGAGGGATTTCATCCATTTTTTGGCGGATGTAGTTTATGAATTCTTTTTTTTCTTCGAAGCTTTTTTCTTCTGTTTGTAGGATTTTTTTGTTTTTTACTATCTGAGAGATGCATTTATAGTTTTCTTCTTTATAAAAAGAGATAAATTGTTTTTTTAGTAATTTTTCTAACCACATAGCGGATGCGCTTTTAGGTAGTTTTTAAGCTTTAGCGAATTGCTAAGCTTTGTGTATATTTGGGTTGTAGAAATAAATTCATGCCCAAGAAGTTCACTTACATCATTAATTCTAGCGCCTTTATCAAGCATATATGTGGCAAATGAGTGTCTTAGTTGATGAGGTGTAACATGAATTCCTATTTTTTTAAATGCTTTTTGGATAATGTATCTTAAATTAGCATCACTTAGTTTTTTGCCGTCTTTTTCAAATAGGTACTCTTTTTTTGGATTTAGTTTTAGGTATTTATCAATAAACTCTTTTAGTTTTGGATGGATTGGAAGGATTCTTGTTTTGTTGCCTTTTCCTCTAATTTCTATCCAATCTCCCTTTATATCGCTAAGCTTTATGTTTGCCGCTTCGCTTATTCTAAGACCTAAAGAGAAGATAATCATAATTGCTAGATATTCATCCATATTGGCCTGTTTTAAAGCCTGTTTTATATGTTCGATGTTTACCGGTTTTGGAAGTGTCTTTGGTACTTTTATGTGTTCATCGCCTATGATTTTATATTTAAAGCCTTCTCTTTGTAAAAAGTCAAAAAAACTTCTAAGAGCGGAGATTTTTTTTGCTATTGTCTTTTTGCTAAGGTTTGCAATTTTTAGGCGGTAAGGAGTTATATCAATAGCCCCGTTTTCGATTTCTATATATTCAATAGCTTCATTAAGCACACTCTCATACGTTCTGTAAGTTTGAGGTGAATTTGTCTGTTTTATGTATTTTAAAAATTTGTTTATTTCTTTATTTAAAAAGCTTTTCATATAACTTCTTTGCCTTTAGGTATTTCTCTTTTGCTTCTTTTTTTACTTCATCAGGTAATAAAAGCGATGGTTTTAAAGTTTTGTATTCATCAATCAAAACTTCAAGCATCATTTTAACTCTTAGTTTGTCTTTTTTTGAGATATAGTTTTTGTTTGCTATTTTTTCTATTTCGCTAAAGTAATTATTGGCATCATTTATAAAATTTTGCCACTCTTTTGCAATACTAGATTGCGTCTTTAGCGTAAAAGCCATTCGGTTATAAGGATTAAGCGTATAAGCCCTACTTGCTAGCTCATACGCTTTTTGGTAATTTCCCATTTCAAAATAATACCTAGCCTCAAGAGAGAGTCTATAGCTTGGATTAAAAGCAAAATATGTAACCGTTGCAATTATTATAATGCTTAAGATTAAAAGTGTTTTTTTTATACTACTCTCCCTTTTAGCGTGTGTTTGTTGGCTTCTTCAATTTTTACATCGACTATTTTACCAAGAAATCTAGGGTCTTTGTCAAGCTTTACGGTAAAAAAGTTATCGCTTTTTCCCATACCCTCTTCTTCAACCAAAACTTTATAAACTTTTCCAATCTGGTTTTTGCTTATTTCATCTAGGATTTTAGCATGTAAATCCTGAAGTTGCCAAAGTCTTTTTTTTGCTATCTCTTTTGGGACTTGGTTATCAAAATTTGCAGCGGCCGTTAGAGGTCTTGGGGAGTATACAAAAGAAAAAATTTGCTCAAATCTTACTTTTTCTACTACTTCTAGAGTCTCTTTAAAATCTTCTTCACTTTCTCCAGGAAATCCTACGATAATATCTGTAGAAATTGCAACATCTGGGATTTGTCTGATGATTTGGGCTCTATTTAAGAACCACTCTTTTGAATATCCTCTTTTCATATCTTTAAGTACTTTAGTGCTACCGCTTTGGAGAGGAAAATGTATGTGTTTACAGATTTTTGGATTGTTTGCAAACTCATCCAAAAATTTATCATCCGCATGAAGTGGATGAGGTGAAGTAAATCTTATTCTTTCAATTCCATCAATCTTGCTAACTTCTCTTAATAAATCAGTAAAATCAACTTTAGGATGAGGTACACTAAATCTTTTTCCATATGTATTTACGTTTTGTCCAAGAAGTGTAACTTCTTTTACGCCATCATTTGCCAGTTTTTCTATTTCTTTTAAAATCAAATCCATAGGAATTGAAATTTCTCTTCCTCTGGTTTTTGGCACAATACAAAAAGTACATTGCTTATCACACCCAACCATTATGTTTACAAAGTCTTTATAAGGATTTTTACGTGTGTTTTTAAAAACATAAGTAGTATCATCATAATCTATATCAGTAATTACGGCTTTTTCTTTGTTTATTGCCTCTTTTATTCTACTTACGTTTCTAGCTCCAAGCACAAAGCTTACAAATGGAGCTTTTTTTATAATCTCTTCGCCCATGTGGCTAGCGGTACATCCGCATACGCCAAATTTTGCATTAGGGTTTATCTTTTTTAGCGCTCCAAGTTCAGAAAAAAGCTTTTGGACCGGTTTTTCTCTAACTGAGCAAGTATTTAGGATTATTAAGTCCGCTTCTTTTGGATTGGTAGTGGGAGTGTAGGTATCGGAGAGTTCTCCGATAATGTGTTCGCTATCTTTAACGTTCATCTGACAGCCGAAAGTTTCGATGTATAGCTTCATCTTATTCCTTAGATAATATGAAGCTCATACATATATGCGCCTTCGTCTAGCCCAAATTTAACTTCTCTAAAGTATACTGAGTATCCGTCTTGTTCTAGTTTGTCGATTAGGTCTTTTAGGTCTTTGTAGCTAGTTTCTTTATGAAAATAGTAAAAACTATTTGGCTTAATATCTTTTACAAACTCCTCATAGCTCTTTTCGATGATTTCATTATCAGGCCCAATAAGTTTAAGTTTCATAGACTTCCTTTTTATTATTATTTTAGCAAAAAATTGTGTAAAATTATAACAAACTTTACATAAAGGAATTGATAGTGGATAAGGTACTTAATCTTTTGTCGATGGTGGCTAACGAAAAAGGGCTTGATTTTGAAGAAGTAAAAGAGGCTTTTAAGCGTTCTATCATCAAAACGGCAAAGAAAAAACTTGGTGATATTGATGTTGATGTTGAACTTGATGAGAATGGAGAGCTTAAAATTTATCAAAACTTTACGGTTGTAAATGACGATAGAGCACTTGAAGAGCCAGAAAAATATCTATATCTTGATGAAGCAAAAGAGTTTGATGAAAACGCACAAATTGGAGACAAACTAAGAGCCGAGCTTGATTTAAGCAAACTTGGAAGAAGCGGGGCTATGGCTTTACAAAACGAATTTGAAAGAGAAATAACTAGACTTCTTGAAAATGAAATATACAGAAAACTCATCTCTAAACTTAATACAATTGTTAGTGGAGAGGTTGTAAAAGTTGATAGCGAAGAAAACACTTGGGTTGAGCTTGAAGGTGTTAGAGGTGTTCTTCCTAGAAGAAACAGAATTAAAGGCGAAAAGTTTGAAGTAGGGGATGTATTAAAAGCATTGCTTAAATATGTTCATTTTGATAACAAAAAAGGAATTACAATTGAGCTTAGCAGAACCTCTCCTAAGTTTTTGGAAAAACTTATAGAAAATGCCGTACCAGAAGTTAGGGATGGTGTAATTAAAATTCATGGAAGTGCAAGAATTCCTGGAGTTAGAGCAAAAGTAGCCGTAAGTAGCCTTAATCCAAAAGTTGAACCTATAGGAACTATTATTGGTAAAAACGGAGTTAGAATTAATGCAATTTCAAATGAGCTTCACGGCGAAAACATCGACGTAATTGAGTATTCAAACAAGCCTGAAATTTTTGTAGCAAGAGCTCTCTCACCGGCAATCGTTCAAAATGTAAAAATAGATGATAAAAACGGAATTGCTTATGTAGAAGTAGACCCTAGTGAAAAAGCAAAAGCAATTGGTAAAAATGGTGTAAATATTACTCTTGCAAGTATGCTTACAAAATACAAAATCGAATTACAAGACGCAAAAGAAAAATCTAACGATACTAGCAAACTTGAAAATCTTTTCAAAATTTAAGGAGTGTAGTTGAGGTATTTTTATTTCTCTTTTATTATTGCAATAATTGGTCTTGTTGCCGCTTTTTTCTTAGGCGGTGCGAGTGCGGTATATCTTACGGCAATTTTAGCTATTTTAGAAATTAGCCTTTCATTTGACAATGCCGTTGTAAATGCCAAAATCTTAAAATCCATGGATAAAGTCTGGCAAAAGAGGTTTTTAACATGGGGAATGATTATTGCCGTTTTTGGTATGAGGCTTGTCTTTCCTGTGATTATCGTAGCCGCAGCGGCGGGGCTTGGGCTTGAAGAGACTGTTAAGATTGCTTTGTTTGACCCTCAAAAGTACCATGAAATACTAGTAAGTGCCGAAAAACTGATTTACGCATTTGGTGGGGCGTTTTTGTGGATGGTGTTTAGTGACTTTATTTTTGAAAAAAAAGAAGTCAGATGGATTAAGCCATTTGAAAGAACAGCCGAAAAGTTTGGCAAGATTGATAATATTTCATTAATTGTGGCAATAATTATAGGACTAATTGTAGTGTATGATTCAAAAAGCTATGAAGTTGCAATGGCTTACTTTTTAGGATTACTTGTATATGCAATTTTAAAAGGCGTAAATGAAGCCTTTAGCGGTGAGGGAATTAAAAACGGGCTTATGGGGTTAATTTATCTAGAAGTATTAGATGCTAGCTTTAGTTTTGATGGCGTAATAGGTGCTTTTGCAATTACGCCGAATATATGGCTTATTATGATTGGTCTTGGTATTGGGGCTATGTTTGTTAGAAGTCTTACAATCTGGATGGTCGAAGAGGGTGTGCTTGATGAATATAAATACCTAGAGCACGGCGCTCATTATGCTATTGGAGTTTTGGCCGTTATTATGCTTTTAAAAATTTTTATTCATGTGGGAGAAGTAATTACCGGTACTATTGGACTAGGTCTTTTAATAGCCGCGTTTATTCACTCAAAGCTTGAAAATAATTAACTTAAGAAAGTAATTTGGAACAAACATCTTTGTTCCAAAAAAAACTTTTCATTTCTTCTATTGTATTAAAAATATCTTTGGTTTTTCCTAATGAGGCAACTTTTAATAATCTTATTTTGAGATAATCTAATTCAACTAAGTCGGCTTCTAATATTAAATTGTCTAAGATATCTAAAATAACTCTTTTTAAATGACTTCTAGCTTTTTGTAAATTTGATATGAAGTTAGTAGGTGAATTAAAAAAAGCAATACCCATGGCATAATGAGATAAAAAGTTTAACATTTCATTAATTACAATTTTTAGCAGATAGTCAATTTCTTTTTTTTGATGTATTTTTATCATACAGTTATACAAAGTTAAAAAATCAGATAACAAAGAGGAAATTTCATCCATTTCTACTTTATATAAATCACTATTTATATGAGTGATTTTACTTTTGATTAAAAGTTGTTTTTGAGAAACTAATTTGTTCGATATATTCAAATAATTTTCAATATCGGATATTACTATTGCGAATATTGAAGGATTGTTTTTATTTTTATCTATTAAATCGTTTAATTCTCTGATTCTTTCATCTGGTATATCAAAGGTTTCAATTAATAATGCAATATATTCAACATAAGCTTTTTTTACGCTTTCTTTTTTTTCGAATTTACTCCAATAGTTTTTAAGGAAGTTTTCCTTTGATATTTCATTGTCTTTATTAGGAATAATATAGTTTACATAAAATTCTATTAGTTCTTGTATTAAAATAAAGTCTTTATTTTTTCTTAAACTTACATATTTTGCTTCAAAAGGTAAAAAAAAATTAACTAAAGAAGTATAAAAATACTGACTTACTGTTGCCATTGTTAGATTAATTCTTGTAGCTTTGAAATTAAATGTTTTTTTTCTTTACTTAGGTTTTTATGTTTAAGTATAGGATTGGAAGGTTTATGATTCAATATACAACCACGCGGTGTAGAAATCCCTTTTAGTGTATTATCATTTTCTTCAATATGAACTTTTGCTATATCTATATTTTTTAATGAAACTTTTAATTTTTTATCTATATTAAAATTTAAAAAGTCCAAGTTTTCAAACATCTCATTTAATGGATGGTTTAGTGTCAATCTGATATCCTTCCTTTTTTTTGAATTATACGCAATTTTTGTTTGTTAAATCAACTTTTTAGTTTTTTTAACAAATTTATGTGTAAATAAGAAACATTTTTTTATAAAAAATTATTTAATGGACTAGGCTTTGCGAAAAAAAAGCCTTGTGCATATTTACATTCAATAAAAGCCAATGCGGCAAATTCTTCATCATTATCTATATACTCTGAAACAATATCAATATTTATTCTTTTGCTCATATCGACTAATAAATTTAAAAGATAATAGTTTTTAGGTTTGTTTAAAAAATTTTTTGTAATTATACCATCTAATTTTATAATATCAAATTCAAAAGATAATAAAGGGTCAAAAGTTGCATATCCTTTTCCAAAATCATCTAAAGCGAATTTTGTATTAGGTGATTTTTGTTTTATATCTTTCATAAATGTACTAACAATGTCTGGTTCTTTGGTTAACTCCATTTCTTCAACAAACTCAAAAGTTAAAAAGTTACCTAGTTTTTTATTATCATTTGTTATTTCGTTTGTTGAATGAATAAATTCATTTTTTAATAATGGATTTTTAATATCTTCAATGGTTATATTAAATGATACATTTATATTATGTTTTTTTATGTCCTTTTTAATTTTTTGAAATGTTATAAAACATAAATGAGAAAAAAATTTTTGTTTATTAAAAAAAATTTGTTGTATTTTAGGATAGTTTAAATCTTCTGTGGTATCGTTTTCTAAATCAATTTTTTTTAAATATGTTAGAGCTTCAAATTTTTCATATCGTTTATTTTTATTGAATTTTTTTAATTCAACAATTGGTTGATATAAAACTAATGGTACATATAATTTATTAATTTTTTTAATTTTAATTGGTTTAAGCTTATTTAAAAGCATAATTATTCCTTTTTTATAATTATAACTTCTTCTTGCAACTTTATTCCAAATTTTTCATAAACTCTTTTTTTTGCTTCATTTATTAAATAAATCATATCTTCATATGTTCCGCCACCTATATTTACAAAAAAATTAGCATGTTTTGGGCTAACC